>Ga0302207_1001104_pt1 | contig 10483 bp, 15 predicted proteins | sample II_Fen_E2_2_FD_198792 | JGI IMG/M metagenome (GOLD analysis project Ga0302207, IMG submission 198792) | Peat permafrost microbial communities from Stordalen Mire near Abisko, Sweden - II_Fen_E2_2 | ecosystem: Environmental > Terrestrial > Soil > Wetlands > Permafrost | place: Sweden: Abisko...
ATCATAATACCAACCTAAATTTTCAAAGTCAGTGACATTCATCCATAGAGTATCATGTTCTACAATTTGATTTATAAATGTTATCTTGAATAATCCGTGTGTAGCATCCTTATCAATCAAAGTAATATCATTACCAATATCTCCAATTAGATAATATATTAGTATAATAAAAAAAGTGTACTGCATTTTTATCAGTACACTTTTTTAGAATTTAATTATAATTATTCTATGCCTTTCAATTCATCAATAAATTCTTGAACTGTCTTTCCATTTTCTTTAATTGCAATCTTTACATTTTTTAAATAATCTTTATACTTTTTCTCTTTAATATTTTCGATTTCTGTTGTTAGAGTTATGAACATTGCTTGATTTTCAATAATTTCTTTCTGCTTGAATGCTATTTTTTGGTCTGCAGTATAGTTTACTAATTCTCCTTCAATTTGTATATTAATTTCATCTCTTTTCTTTTTAAGTTTTGGAATTAAATCATTGTCCTTTACTGTTCTTGGTTTTCTTGCTTTTCCTTCTGAATCAGCTTCTATAATTTTTTTTGGTCTTGCCATAATTACACACTCCTATAATTCATTTAACTTTATTAGTATCATAGTATTATAACAATTATTTGTCAAGTCAATTTATATAACCATATTCATGTAAACGGTTAATACAAATCTTACGGTCTTCATCGGTAAATAAATCATGATATTCATCTTTCAAAATATAATATTCAACAGATAGATTTAAACTATGTAATTCATATAATCTTGTAAACCCATCTGTTTCTTTAGCTATCAATCTATGCGCTACATTTACAATATCTTCATTGGTGCTTATCATCTCCAAAAAACGTGATGGTCTATAACCGATTGCTACTGCTTTCTTATAGATATCTACCATGTCTGCTTTGAACTTCATTTTTAACTCATCCATACCTATCACTCCATTATGTTTTGTTTTTGTAAACTAAAAACCGTTTTAATTTATCTCTATCATTAGAATAGACAAGCCATATACTACTAAAGTTGCAAAAAATATTCTTATCATCAATACAAGACCTTAATTTAACTTGCAAAACTGATTTTGGATTGATGTTAATTGGTTTTATCTTTTTATAAAAAGTACTTGCAGAATTATAAAATTCAGTGTTTTCATCATCAGGAACTTCTTTATAAATTAGTTTATTATTCTCATAAAATTGAATGAATATATTCCTCATAATTTTAGGATTAGAACTTGAATTATACATATCTAAAGTCAAATTATATATATAATAAGTGGCTTTTTCTTGTAAACAATCTTCAAAATTTCCTGTTTCGTTACATATGTATTTATCTTTCCATTCGGCATAATGTTTTAACCAACCTAAACTGCTGATAGAATTAAGTGCCCATCCCATAATCGTTCCTAATAATGTTCCTATAATGGCTATAACTTGATTATCCAATTTTAATTACCTCTTTCATATAGGTATCATTTCATATACAACTATATTATATCAAAATTTTCATTTTTTCAATTAAAATATATAATTTATAAAGTTATAATATTGACTTGGAAGAATGAAAGTTGTATGATTATGTCAAATATTGGAAAGATGGTGTTTATATGGAAATAACCCGAGAAGCAATAGTAGAAGAAATTAAACATGATTTTGGAGAAAAAAAGAAAGAAATAGAGAAGCAAATTTATGATTTAAAAAGAAAAGAACAATTATTGTTAATCGCTAATTATAGTCAAGATTTATATGAGGAAGATAGGTTGAATGCAATACAGTATTTTGAAACAATCGGTGTAACTAAAGATGAAGTTGCTAACATGCAAAATTCCATAAACCAGATAACGAATGATTTAAGACCATTAAATGTGAAAGTTAGAGATATAAATAAATTGATTGATAATCTAGCATAACCCCTATAGTCTTCTGTAAAACGAGAAATAGCAAATAATTTGAAAGGGAATATTTATTTTGGAAAGTAATTCGATTTCTACATTTGTAAATTATAACAATATTGAAATACCTATAACACATACACAGTTTTCAACTGATAAAGTAAAAGCTTTCTATTGGCAAAGGGTAGATTTTCTCTATAAGCAAATTAATGTGATGTATTCCTATAAATCAGATGACCTTTCGCCTTGGCTACCCGTTCAAGACGCATGTAAGGCAATTGATTTATACGGTAAAGACTGGGGAAAACATATTAAGGAGAAGGATAATGGATAAAGAGAATATATTAAATCCAGAATTCGCCACATCAACATATTACGGAAAACCTTCGCTTACAGAAGCCGAGTTAAAATCGATTTTAGAAAAGGACAGTTTGATTTATAGACTTTTTAAAAAAAGGGGCTTTATCAGTAGTAGGGATTATGATTTTATTACACAAGCTACGTTTGATGAAAAAATAACTAGTGAATTAGATGGTAAATGGCAAGGAGAAAAATCATTAGAAGAAAAACGACAAGCACGAAAAATGATTAAAATTGTTGAAGATTATTTTAACTCTATATATTTAGATGTCGGTAATATTAACATAACGAGTTCCCTTGAACCTATGGAAGTTGTTTTTCTTAAGCGGCATGATAGCGAATGCGCTTTATATAATGGAACGAAATTTTCCTATAATGAAATTAATAAAATACTTATAGAAATATTTTCATAATAAAATTCAAGTCAATAATACCCTCTAATTGTTATTTTCGCAGTAAAATTACTTGATTAATTTCTAATATTGAAAAGATGGTGTTGAAACTGAATAGAGAAGACATAGGCTATAACATTCAAAAAATAGCAAAAATCATTTTGTGTATTGGTATTTTACTGGCTTTGATATCGCTTTCTATAAGCGCATTCCAATTACTTCATAATATTAACGATTTAGGAAATTCAAATACCAATCTAAGATTATCCAATATTATTTTACTAAAAGGTGCTACATATTATTATATCATCGAAATACTAGCATCTATATGTGCTATTTTCTTTAGTGTAATTATTTCTTTTGTTCTATATGGGTTTGGTCAACTCATAATTAATAGCAATGAACAATTATCAACTCAAAATGAAATTGCTGAAAAAGTCTATAGAATAAATGCTGTCGAAAATAATACTGTAGATACGATAAAGGATTTAGACTAATTCAAACAAACTCAAATACAAAAAGCCGTCACAGCTTACTCTGTACAGCACAGAATAACAGTGGCGGCTTTCTTCCTACTTAACTATCTCATTTTTATGTTGTCTTTCTGGTTATGGGAAATTTGTTCCAAGGGGTTATACATATCATAATTCAATTGCAAATCAGTACCGAACATATTAACATAGTTTCTTGTAATCGTCATATCACTATGCCCTAAAAATTGCTGTAGCCTAAAAGCATCACCACCTGCCATTATAAACATTTTGGCATATGTGTGCCTAAACATATGGATTGATGTTTTCTTAATTCCTAATCTATTGTTATATCTTTTGATGGTTGAATAAAAGCCTTCCGTTGTAAACTGTTCTTCTTTAACGGTGCAAAATAAATAACTATCATCATTGCCACCCCTATAGCTTAGATATTCTAACAATATCCTACACATAGTTGTTGATAGTGGAATAATTTGCTGTGTCTTATTTTTAGTATGCCTCAAAATCACAGTTTGTCTTTTTAAATCCAAATCACATATTTTAACATTTATGACTGTTGAAAGCCTATTCCCTGTTGATAATAGGTAATTGATTATTACCCAGTTTCTATAATCGCAAAACTCACATTTCTTGATATTGGGCTTTTTCAATAAAACCTTAAGTTCATCTTCACTATATGTTTCTTTAATAGTCCGTTCTTGCTTCACAAGTTTTACTTCTACTTTTTCTAAAGAAAAATTGCTAATGCAATAATTAATGAATGCCCTAAAGCCTGTCAGAAATGAATTTATACTTGCCGTTTTCATATCCCTTTTTCTTAATGATATAGTGAAATTCATAATATCATCTTGTGTAATATCATCTATGCGGAAATCGTCTTTTTCCATGAAGCTAATAAATCTCTGAATCGCACAATTATAATATTTTACAGTTCGTTCCGCTAGACCTTTTGAAAAGTTGTACTTTGCAAAGTTTTCCTTCGCATCTAGGATAGTAATTTCTCTTCTTTTCATTGTTAACATAGCTATACCGCCTTATAAATGGGTAAAAAAAAGAACGACAGATTACCCATTAAAAAATAGTATAATCAATCATTCATAATCTAAAAAGTATAGGTATATAGCCATTTTTTCGAAGAATTACTTACCAAAAAAGCTTCGGCGAGTCAGAGTCTGTCGTGCTACCATTACACAATTCCGCATCATTGTTATTTCAAACAGCAAGAATTATTATACCAAAATTTACGGATTTGTCAATCCCTTTCACGAATATAAAAGGAAATTGAGGTTTTTGGTGCCATAATAAATCTTTTATGCAATTAATAACTTTTTCTCACCTAAACTACATTTGGTAATTTCTTATCATACAGCTAAAATATCCGATTTTCTTTGATTTTGCACGACAGATTACCCAGATGTAGTATATAACATATCCCCATTAAATTCAACAACAAATATAACGAAAAAAATAGGGATTATCAATTAAGATAATCCCTATTTTTACTTATGTTCATCAATATTTACTTCTTTTGTATCTGCTTTTTCCTCAACCTGCGATTTTATGTTCTCCACTATTTTTATTAGAAATGGCGGTAATGCTACACCAATATCTGATATGTTCTCTAAAACGCTAATAATTTCATTGCAAATAAGCCATATAGCTACTAAAATAGCCACTACAAAACTAAAATGTAAGTCTATTCCTGCCTGTTGTGTGGCATACAATATTAACATATCAATAATCGCACCAACACCAACAAGTAACCACATACATATCTTCTTAGCAATACCCCTAAAGCCTTTATAACTGCTTATTTCTTGCCCTCTATACTTTGCCGCCATAATTCCAGTAATATAGTCCACTATATTTATAATCACTAACAATAGCATTGGTACAGCTAAAATACCGAACCATGCTGATAATGCAGTAAGAATAGAAATGAAGATTGCTTTAATTCTATCCGCTTTTATCACCCCTTTTATTTTGTTCATTTATTCACCTTGCTTATTCTAATAACGAACCTTTTAAAAGGTTGTTCCCCTGCTGTTTCTGTATAAATTCCTGTTTCTAAATTATCATTTCCTATTGCGTGAATATGAAAGTATTTGGATTGTCCATCTCTTCTACATGGTAAAATCTCCACTACTCCCCCTGTTCCTGCTGTTAGGGTAACATCACTATCACAGGTTGTTTTAACTGTGTAATAACTGCCATTATCCATTTTCATATCTAAGGTTGTATCAATTTTCACTTTAGAAATAGCAGGATTGATGATTGCCGAATAGTCTTTATATGAAATATCCATATCGACTTTACCGTTTATACCATCAACAACACCACTATCTGAATATTGCCACATATCATATTTATACTTAGTTGTTGGCTTATCTGTCCACTGTGCCAACCATAAATCATAATCTTTCAATTCATCTATATATAAGTAGTTCTGTAACCAGTTCGGATTAGTATATATGCAAGGGTAATACCCTGCTTGCTTTACTGTATTACAGAAAGCTATAGAAACATCTGTTAGTATTCTTTTACTAAGTCCTGTTAAAGACTTATCTTCTAAATCAAATGTGACAGGATAATCAAGCTTATAGCCTTTAATGATGCTAAGCATGAAATTGGCTTCTTGTGTCGCTTCTTGTACGCTTTTGGCATAACTATAATGATATACTCCGCACTTAATTCCTGCGGCTTGTGCGCCTTTTATATTAGTATAGAAGCAACTATCAATTTGGCTTTGAATATTTATTCCATATCCTGTTCTAATCATAGCAAAATCAATACCGCTTGCCTTAACTTTCTTCCAGTCTATAATCTTTTGATATTCACTTACATCAATTCCTAATTCCATTTAATCTGCCTTTCAATTCCAAATAAAAAATAAAGACTATTCCCTGTTAGAATAGCCTTTAAAACATTAAGCGGTGTATGTATCACCTGTAATAGTTGCATAATCAATCTCTGTAATCCATTTAGGAACAAAGCTTTTCAGCTTATCTTTGTCGACTGCGCCTAATTTATATTGAATACTTAAAAATTTAAACATCTCTTACTCCCCCATCAATGCTAGAATAGCCGCTTCTAATGCGGCAATCCTATCTTCTTGCGTTGGTTGCTGTACTACTTCTTCTGCGGCTGTTTGTTCTGCAATTAAAGCATCAATATGATTTTGTGCGCTTGATTCAATTGTTGCGCCCTTAAAAGGTGCATTTTGCTGTGTTTGCAATATCCAATCTGTACCATCTTCATTTACAATTATATAAACTTCATCTGTTATTGATATTTTTAGTGCTTCCATTGCAACTGTTGCTTCACAGCCATTAATTGGGCTTGTCTTATCCCAAATTTTATAAGTTAATGCCATTGTAATTCCTCCTATTTAATTTTTAAATTTTACCCATGAAGTGCCATTGCCATAATAAGAAGGATATTCATTATAAATACCATTTTTAAATAGCCATGCATTAGCAAAAGTATAAGGTGTTCCGAAGTTCGAATTATAATCCAAAACATCACACGAATATTTTTTTAGGGATTTAATAATATTATCTCTATTTATTATTTGTGTTGAATATTTATTGACATTTAAAATTGCTAAACAATCTTCGCTTTGGTCTAATTGTGATAATTGATATGCTTGTGGTTGAATATAATTATCTGTGTTATATCCAATAGCAATAAGTTTATTATCTGTCTTTTCCACGATACTACTATTGCTTAAACTATTTCCACTAATATTAGTGACTGTACCAGTTACCATATCAATTGCTATATTATAGCCTGCGGTTGTATAATTCGAATATGCACAAAATCCATATAATGTTGATTGATGCAAAATGAATTTGTAATAAAAGTAATTGTAAGGAAGCGTAATAAAATTCCATGAATTTGTGCTAATAGTATATAATCCTATTTTAGAAATCGATGTACCAGTTGTAGTATCTATAATTGGTACGATTATCTTATCTTTTGAATACCAATCAATAGCATAATCACTAATATAGAATTTAATTGCATTTGTTGGTAAAGTTCCTACCGTTGTTGCAGTAGATGTACTAGTATTCAATTTATAGATGCTTGTATATGATGAACCTAAAGGCAATATTATTACATTTGTATTATCTATAGGGTAACATGTGCTTACCCCACCAGATGTTATTAAAGTAGAGGGAATAGTAGCACTCCCTTGTGTAGCATTTAAATTAATTTCTGCGTACCCAGCATATGAAGAATATGAAGAATAGCCACAGCCTGTTATAATTCTTAATTTATTATTTTCTTCATCAAGATAAACCAGTGGTACAACAGCGTAATTATATGTTGTTTTTATAGCCGAACCACTATAATACCAATAATATACATTTATAGATGTCCATGATGTAGTGCCAATAGTTCTGTAACGCATTGTTGTTTGATGATTTCCTGTAACATTATCTACAAAACAAAATTCTTGTGTGCCTGACCTATAAATTTTAGATGTTGATATATAGTAACTACTGCTTGTTGATGCTGTTTGTGCAAGTATATTACATATTAAAGTATAGACTTTAGTCGTAATATTATAAGAATATTCATAAGCACTTTGCGCTACGCCATTGCCATTGGACAAATTTTTATGTGCGAAAAATCTAATATCATTGTCATTAAAAATTGAAGCAGTTCCTATTATATAAGATGGAACGCGATTAGTTCCAGATAGTGCGCTGGCAGGCATCTCACTTATATCTCTCCATACCGAACTAATCGTAAAATCTGTGTCTACTTCAACGTCTGTGAAATTTGTTGGGCTTTGTACCCAAATACCATCTTTAACTTTTGGTTCTGTAGGTTGACAAAATAGATTATATTTTAAGCCACCAGAACCGCCACCTGTTTTCATTATATTAGGCATTACATATCACCCCTTATAATTACTCTAATAGGAATATCAATTTCTGGTTTATAGCCATAAGCAAGTAATGTAATATTATTTATTGCCTGTCCACCATCTACTATATTTGCTGACTGTAATGCAGTTAACTGTGCTTCTGTTATGTTTGTAGTTGGTGCAATCTCATTAATGCTTGTTGCCGTAATACCTATTACAGTTACTTGAATACTAAAAGGTGCTACCGTTCCTGTCCAACCAGATGCAAGTAATGTAGCCGCAACTAATATACTTCTTTTAGCCGCACCAATATCAGATGTACTAGGCATTTGTGCTAATTTTCCATTAGCATCAAGTGACGCTAATCCGTTTGCCACACCTTTACTACCATTTATCGCATCTATTTCAAGCTGTAAATTTCCTGCAATATCTGTACCTAATTTGTTTTTAAGATTGTTAAACCAAATATTGAAAGCATCAGTATATTGTGAAAACAAACCTGTAGTATCTATTTGGTCAACCACACCGCTTACAATGCCGCACACGCTGATATTGTGTCTTGTGTCGGTAATATTGGCTTGATTGATTTTGATTACTCCTGCGCCTATGTAGACTGTTGCAAGCTGTACTTCATAAATATTATCATTTCTTATTAATTCTGAAACTTGTGGATTTACAGAAAATACACCTGTTTTAACTACTGTTTTAATATGTCTATTGATTAAATCTAATTGAACAACGATACTATCAATTCTTTTTAGGACACCGTCTGCATTTGAAAGCGTAAATAATAGGTTATTTGTATTCTCATAGAAATAGCCGTTTATCCATGCTTTACCAGATGCAACAGTAATAACCATATCGACACCATTTACTGTTACTTGTAAATTAGTAGAAGGATTAGCATAAATACCATTACCAATAAAGCTTTTAAAATATCTTGCATAATCTTCCGCTAAATAAACTCTGTCGTAATTACCATCTATCAATTCTGAATTGAAGAAGCTATATTTTTCACTCATTAAATCATCCCTTTCTTTAATTTCTTATAAATTGTCGGAACATTATTTCCGAATGTTACATTGATTGTCTTGCCACCATTTTCATATATTTCTTGAATTTCTGTAATTCGTGTGTCTAAAGTAATACCCCATTTTCTATCATTCACGGTTACAATATCGCCAACATTAAAATCACTTGTGACAATTGTATTTACTGTGCTGTCAAAAGTAGCAATACTATAATAATCTGATAATTTTTCTATTCCACGTTGTTTCAGTAAAGCAACATAATCTTCATCTGTCATTACTACACTATTAACTGTATTTTGTAAGTCTCTTGCATCAACAAATATTTCATACCTATCTAAGCCTGTACCACTTTCAATAAAAGTGATTTTTCTATCAACATCTTCGCCCATTCCTGCAATTAAGGCTGAATTGGCATAGGTATTGATACTTTCGATATAAGTTTGTTGCATGATATTTTCATAGTCACGGCTAAATATTAAAGGTGCTAAAATAGACTGGTTAACAGTCCTATCAGCGCCTTTATAACAATCAAATATTAACTTTTTATCTTTATAATTAAAGGATATTTTAAAACCTATGTTTGATGTTTGGCTTATTCCATTTAGTATTTCTAAAAGATTACCATAACTGTTTTGCATAATTCTTTCTGTTGTTGCGGCGGCGATACAATTATCATTTACTATTCGTCTTGCAAAATTTTCAACTGTTCCATTAAAATTAACTACATTGCTGTTAATACGTCTTGCCAAATATGCTAATAGTTCTTTGCCTATTAAAGTTATTGTTTCGCCATCATCTGCCATATCAAATTCAACAGTTTCTATAAAACCTGCAAAATCATCAAAGAAGATAATATTGTTTTTCTTTAGAACTTTGATATAGTCATCATTCAAAGGCAATTTTACTGTAAACGTTCCATTGGTATAATATTTCTTTACTAACATAAGACTGTTATAATTATCAATTATGCCAACAACTTCTAAATTAGAATTTAATATCTTTATATCACTCATATTAAACCCCCAAATATTTTGGGCTGTAATTTATACTAATTTCTATATTAGATATATTTTCATCTGCATCATATCGAAAAATATTATCGCCTAATGGAAGTTGTAGAAACGTACTTTCAAAATCAAGATAATTCAAAATATTTGTAGTTGTATTATTGTATAAGCTTGTTACTGCTTTTTGTCCGTAATTCGTATTAATTGAAATTTCTTCCCCTGCTAACATGACACGATTGATTTTTATATATTCTCTTGTATTCACATTTAGCAATGATGGATTAGTCACGCTACTTTTAGCTGTAAACTTAATTACAATACCTGTCTCAATATCACCTGTATTGCTAATATTAATTATTGTTGAGGGTATTCTCGTTCCCATTACTACTCCTGTTTTGGGAATTTCTAAAGGGAAATGGAATTCACCTTGCCACTG
>Ga0302207_1001112_pt1 | contig 10435 bp, 10 predicted proteins | sample II_Fen_E2_2_FD_198792 | JGI IMG/M metagenome (GOLD analysis project Ga0302207, IMG submission 198792) | Peat permafrost microbial communities from Stordalen Mire near Abisko, Sweden - II_Fen_E2_2 | ecosystem: Environmental > Terrestrial > Soil > Wetlands > Permafrost | place: Sweden: Abisko...
GTCAACAGTGCTGTATTTGGAGCCTCAGCTTTCTGGCTTATCGGAGGGATGTTGCAAATGAACCTGGTGATTCACTGCAAACAGGTTTATCACGCTTCAAATACTACCACCGGAATAGCCATGGCATGTGCTGCTATAGGAATTGCCCTGGGATGCTGGGCTGCGGGACGAATCTCCGGCAAGGAAGTCAAAAAAGGACTTATCCTGATCGGAATTTCGGGAATGAGTATCCTGTTTTTTCTTTTGACATTTTTCCATCTCACCTTGTGGTTTTTTGTGTTCTGTGTATTCAGCACTGCATTTATGGGAGGGTTGTTCCAGATTCCATGCCTGTCCATGCTTCAGAACTCGAATCTGGGACGTAAACTGGGCGACATGATCGGATACCTGAACCTGATCACCTTTGTGTTTGTATTGACAGGTACCCTGCTCTTCTCACTCACCACATGGTTTACCTCCGAAAATAGTTTTGCCGTATTTGGTGTAATTCTCGCCCTTTGTTTACTGGTTACTTTTTACTTTTTCAAAAAGTCTCCTGAGTACTGGAATGAAACGAAAAAAATGCTCCATCCATAACACAAAACCAGCTTCTCACATTCCAACGTCCAACTACTTACTGGTAGCTTCCAACTTCCTACTTAAAACCATGTTGTAGAACATATATTTCCGAAATACAATTTTAATAGAGATTTCATACATTGCCATACGATTTTTCATTTTAAAAAGCATCTATTTTTTAGTATTAATTCTTATAATTTTAATACAATATGAAAGTATATCAATCGAATGAAATTAAAAACATTTCACTGCTGGGGAGTTCCGGCTCGGGGAAAACCACTCTTGTAGAAGCGATGCTTTTCGAGAGTGGTGTTATAAAACGCAGAGGTACTGTAAACGCTCAAAACACAGTTTCCGATTATTTCCCCGTAGAAAAAGAGTATGGCTATTCCGTTTTTTCAACTATTATTCAAACCGAATGGCACGAAAGAAAACTAAATTTTATTGACTGCCCCGGTTCCGACGATTTTATAGGCGGTGTAGTAACTTCCCTCAATGTCACCGATACCGCACTTATCCTTCTCAATTCGCAATACGGTGTAGAAGTCGGTACCAACAATCACTTCCGGTATACGGAAAAATTCAACAAACCAGTTATTTTTGTCGCCAACCATCTTGATCAGGAAAAAGCTGATTTTGATCGGACGTTGGAACAACTTAAAGATAATTATGGAAATAAAATAGTTCAGATTCAATACCCCATTACGGTTGGTCCTCAGTTTAATGCCGTTGTGGATGTTCTGAAAATGAAAATGTACCGTTGGAAGCCCGAAGGTGGCGTACCCGATGTTCTCGAAATCCCGGACGGTGAAATAGAAAAAGCTCAAAACCTGCATAACCTGCTGGTGGAAGCAGCTGCTGAACATGATGAAGCATTAATGGAAAAATTCTTTGACCAGGGTTCTTTGTCTGAAGATGAAATGCGTATTGGTATCCGCAAGGGATTAATCCGACGTGAAATGTTCCCTGTTTTTTGTGTATGTGCCGGTCGCGACATGTGCGTTCGCAGGTTAATGGAATTTGTTTGCAATGTTTCTCCCAGCGTCAATCAAACCGAAAAGCCACAGACCAAAGATGGTCAGGAAATAGAAGCTGATCCAAACGGACCGACCAGCATCTATGTCTTTAAGACGAGTGTTGAACCACATATTGGTGAAGTTTCCTACTTCAAGGTAATGAGCGGAAAACTAAAAGAAGGCGATGATTTAGTGAATATTGACCGTAGTGCAAAAGAACGGATCAGTCAGATCTTTTCTGTAGCCGGTCAGATACGTACAAAAGTGGATGTTTTAGTGGCAGGTGATATCGGTGCGACAGTAAAATTAAAAGAAACCCGTACCGGAAATACGCTGAATGTAAAGGGCTGCGAATATGACTTCAAAGAAATTAAATATCCCGAACCAAAATACCGCCGTGCCATTAAGGCCAAACAGGAGTCTGACGAAGAAAAGCTAAGTGAGATCCTCACCCGTATGCATGAAGAAGATCCTACCTGGATTATAGAACAATCGAAAGAACTAAAACAAACCATCCTCTACGGACAGGGAGAATTCCATTTGCGTACTTTAAAATGGAGACTCGAAAACAATGATAAGATCTTTATTGATTTTAAAGAACCAAAAATTCCTTACCGTGAAACCATCACGAGAAAAGCACGTGCCGATTACCGTCACAAAAAACAATCAGGCGGTTCCGGTCAGTTTGGCGAAGTTCATCTTATTATAGAACCTTATTACGAGGGAATGCCTGCTCCGGATTTGTTCCGTTTTAACGGACAGGAATTTAAAATCAGCAATCGCGATACGCAGGAAGTAAATCTGGAATGGGGTGGTAAATTGATTCTTGTGAATAGTATCGTAGGCGGTGCGATCGATTTACGCTTCTTACCTGCCATTATGAAGGGAATCATGGAACGAATGGAACAAGGGCCGCTAACGGGCTCATATGCCCGCGACGTGCGCGTTATAGTCTATGATGGTAAAATGCACCCGGTTGATTCAAATGAAATCTCATTCCGGTTGGCAGGTCGTCATGCTTTCTCGAAGGCATTTAAAGAAGCCGGACCAAAATTGCTTGAACCGATCTATGATGTAATTGTTCAGGCACCTTCCGACCGGTTGGGCGATGTAATGGGTGACTTGCAGGGACGTCGTGCCGTGATAATGGGCATGGAAAGCGAAAAGGGTTATGAAAAATTAACCGCAAAAATTCCATTGAAAGAATTGGGGAGTTATTCAACGACCTTGAGCTCACTGACAGGAGGAAGGGCTTCTTTCAGCATGAAATTTGCGAGTTACGAATTGGTTCCCACCGACATTCAGGATAAATTGCTTAAAGAGTACGAAGCAACAAAGAATGAAGAAGATTAATATCTTTTTAAATAATAGTAAAGCAGCTGGTCCAATGCGGAGTAGCTGTTTTTTTGTTATTCAGAGATTGATAAAAAATGTATATCCGAAATGATAAAATCTTATAAATTCAGTACCGCCCGTAATGCTTTATATCCACCCGGGCTGGTTTTAATTTGTTGACCATTTTTCAGAGTCAACAATTGGTTTTGCTTCTCATACAGCTCAATGCGTGAGATCATTTCCACGTTGACAATGACAGACCGGTGAACCCGTACAAATTGATTTTCAGGCAAATGCTCTTCAAAATACTTCATGGTTTGTTCCTTCAGGTATTTACCCTGTGCGGTAAATATCTGGACGTAATCGCCATCAGCCTGCAAATATAAAATTTCAGGAACTAACACCACATGAATTTTAGTCCCCGATTTAACTGCTATGCGTTCAATTATTTCCGACTGAATCTCCTTAGTCAATTTTATTTCTTCTGTAACAACGAGTGTGTCTGGTGCATTGTTCAACTGATCCATTTGAAACATGGCAATCCGGAAACGTTGCATGATCAGCATATAAATTAAGAGTCCGATAAATCCCAAAACAGGCATCAGTGGAATGAGCTGACTGCTCAATTCATTTCCGAATAGCAAATTAAATAGACCATATCCACAACCTAACCAGGAGGCAATACTTAATAATGCGAGGGCAATGTTATTCACCAACCGTTGATACAGGGTTAATGCTACAAAGTTGCCATATTTCACGACACTCCAAAGCAGAATACCAATCAGGCCAAATATACCGGCATCAATTACACCGGTTACCAGCACCATCCAGAATGGAAATGTTACCAATCCTTGTATAAAAAAGGCTTGAAGTAAGGCATATACCACCCAAACAAGAATATATTGAAGTGTTTTTGAAGTATTTTCCAGAAATGGATGTATCATTTTTAGTAGTCAGTAAACAGTTAGAATTAAATAGTTTAGTTAAATGTGTATAGATTGTTTTCCACATCATCACATTATCACATCATCACATTAACACATCATCACATTAATTCCGTAACTCACCTCCTCCAAATACACACGATCCGGTTATTAACAGTTTTCGTGTTGTATCAATTGGTTCTTTAGGTAACCGGTTATCCTGAAAACCACCAAAAACTGCATCTAAATGTGTTTCTACAAACCAGTTGACCGGGACATAAATAGTAATACCTCCAAAAACTGCATTGACTTCTAAAACGGTCTCTCCCACCGGTAAATTAGTCCTGCGCAGGTCCAGCGTAATACCTCCAAACACGGCATTCAGTTCACCCCCTTTAAACTCAGGATCGAGTACAATATGGTCACCACTTCCAAATACACTACTTTTAGAAAACCCACCGTTAGCGTAATTACCTGACCATTTTGAATGATCATAACGATGTGAATGATGTCGATGTTCATGATTTCGCCAGTTTCGTTCCCACGATTCAAATCCCCAACCCGGATTAACAATACGTTGAAGTAGAATAACGATTCCGGCACCAATTAATAATAATGGCCAATAGATATGAACAAATTGACCATCCAGACCCGGTATAACTTTAGGAATCATAAAAAAACCGCCAATTAAAATCAATACTACTCCTGAGACTAATCTTCTCTTGAAAAATTGTATCACACCAATTAATATCAATATCATAGGCCATGAGAAAATAATTTCCTTGATATTATAAGATATTATACCAAAATTGTATCCAAGAAACAAAACGCCAATCAGCATTAAAAACAGTCCGAAGCCAAGTCCTTTTGTATAGCCCGGACGAAACGAATTTTTAACTTCATTTTCCATAATAGTCTGTTTAAAAATTTATGATGCAAAGATACACGCATGTCGGGAAGTAAAGCAAGTAAAAATCGATGAACAAAGCATTATATCCCGATGAAAGTACAGCAAAAAGGTTATAAAAAAATACTGATGACATAAAAAGTCATCAGTAAGTAATTTTTTAACAATACCGACTGTATTATTTTTTCAGCAAATCACGGATTTCAGAAAGCAATTTCACTTCATCGGATTGTAGAGGAGGAACGACAGGAGCTTCTTCCTTTTTCTTTGCCATCGAATTAATTGCTTTTACAAACAAAAAAATACAGAAAGCAACGATCAGAAAATCAAAAGTTACCAGTATAAAATTGCCATAATTCAAAGTAACAGCAGCTTTTTTTACACCATCAACAATTTCGGCAGATTTCAATTGCCATTTCAGATCGACAAAGTTGACTCCTCCTATCAGTAAACCAATTGGTGGCATAATAATATCGGCTACTAACGAAGCAATGATTTTTCCAAATGCACCTCCGATAATTACTCCGACAGCCAGATCAATAACATTGCCACGCATGGCAAATTCTTTAAATTCTTTTAGAAGTCCCATAATGAATAGATTAATTGATTAATTAAACAAGTAAATTTTTCAGAATGAAATGGATCGATCTTTCGATTTTTTCTTTAATTAAACCAAAAACAACATCCTTTTGTTTAAAAATATTTTAAAAATACAAATTTAAAAATTAAATATTGGAATACTGACTCAAACCTGAACATTTTTAAATACACATGAATTCATATATAAATCAATGCTTAGATGAATAAACAAATCCCAGGGTATTTTCGGAATTTACTATAATCATTTATAAAAAAAACTTCTTCCTCTCTTATTAATCTTTTACTCCCCTTTTACTCCCCTTTTACATAGGTCCGTATATACTCCGTTACATGTCCGTATATAGTCCGTTATATGTCCGTATTTATATAGATACGGACTACTATCGGACTATATACGGATATTTAATGGACAGGATACCGATCCGGGGCAAAGGGGAGTAAAAGTGGAATAAAAGAGGACTAAACGATAGTAAAACGATTTTTTACGAAATCAATTCAAAACAGATGCATATGATCACTTTATCTTACGTTCCATTCGGATTATCACAATATTTGTATTTTCACAGGATTGAAATGAGAGATGGTGCAAATCAGATTGTAGGACAAAAGGTAACGGTAATTAAACACGAAGAACAGGATGCCAATTTATTTAAACCTGAAGAGAATTCTGTTCTTAACCCGGCTGAATTGCATATCAGGTGATTCAACATATTGTTATTTTACCTTATTTCCTATCATTTAAAATCAGAACCGAAAAAAAGCAATTTTTCAGTTGAAGCAATAAAAGACAAATCCAATTATCGGTAAATTTACTTACAATACTAAAGAGAATGAAGACTTATGCTTTCTTATTTGATAAAAAAAGACTACTTTTGCGGTCAAATTATCAAACTATAAAATTCAAAAAAAATGGTAAATTACAAAGAACTTGGATTGGTCAATACCAGTGACTTATTCAAAAAAGCTATTGAAGGTAAGTATGCTATTCCCGCTTTCAATTTCAATAACATGGAACAAATGCAGGCTATCATTGCTGCATGTGTTGAAACAAAATCCCCTGTTATTTTGCAAGTATCGAGTGGAGCACGTAAATATGCAAACCAGACCTTACTTCGTTACATGGCACAGGGAGCCGTTGAATATGCCAAAGAATTGGGTATGAACATTCCGGTTGTTTTGCATTTGGATCATGGAGATAGCTTCGAACTTTGTAAAAGTTGTATTGAAACCGGATTTTCATCAGTGATGATAGATGGTTCACATTTACCTTTTGAAGAAAATGTGGCTCTTACAAAAAAAGTGGTTGATTACGCTCATACACATGGCGTAAGCGTCGAAGGCGAATTAGGAGTGTTGGCCGGTGTTGAAGATGAAGTTTCACACGAACACCATACATATACACAACCCGAAGAAGTGGTTGAATTTGTAACCCGTACCGGAGTTGATTCATTGGCTATTTCAATCGGGACTTCCCACGGTGCCAACAAATTTACGCCTGCTCAATGCACCCGTGACGAAAACGGTATTTTGGTACCCCCTCCATTACGTTTTGACATTCTTGAAGAAATTGAAAAACTAATTCCCGGATTTCCAATTGTATTGCACGGATCTTCATCGGTCCCACAGGAATATGTGGCAACGATTAACAAATACGGTGGTGCGTTGAAAGATTCAATCGGCATTCCTGAAGATCAATTGCGTAGAGCCGCTGCTTCGGCAGTATGTAAAATCAATATCGATTCGGATGGTCGTCTGGCGATGACAGCTGCTATCCGCGAAGTGATGGCTACCAAACCGGGTGAATTTGATCCACGTAAATACCTGGGACCGGCACGTGATGAACTGAAAAAACTGTATGCTCACAAGACTGTGAATGTGTTGGGTAGTGCCGGAAAAGCATGATCAATATTTACTATTTGACAATTTACTATTTACTATTTTTTGTCAATTAGCTTAAATACAAAAGGCTGTCTAAAAAATTAGACAGCCTTTATTTTGTAAATCCAATTTACTATCTTTAAATAGTAAATAGTAAATGAATAAATAGTAAATCCTTACAGGCTATTTACGGCATTTAAATCTTCAAAAGCGACTTTCACACGTGCAATAAGAGAGTCTTCTCCTTTGCGTAACCAGACACGTGGATCGTAATGTTTTTTATTTGGTTTATCAGCGCCATCAGGATTACCAATCTGGCTTTGAAGATATCCGTGATTAGCAGCTTCAAACTGACGAACACCATCCCAATAAGCCCATTGGGTATCGGTATCGATATTCATTTTAACCACTCCGTAACTGATTGCTTCACGAATTTCAGCATGTGTTGAACCTGATCCGCCGTGGAATACAAAGTTTACAGGTTGATTGTCTGAACTACCCAATTTTTCTTTAATGAAATCCTGAGAATTCTTTAAAATGATAGGCATCAATTTTACATTTCCAGGTTTGTAAACTCCATGTACATTACCAAAAGATGCGGCAATCGTGAAATTTGGAGATACTTTGCTTAATTCTTCATAAGCATAAAAAACATCGGCAGGTTGAGTATACAACAAGCTGTTATCAATACCACTGTTATCAACACCATCTTCTTCTCCACCGGTGATACCCAGTTCAATTTCGAGGGTCATACCCATTTTGCTCATACGTTCAAGATAACGTTTACAAATGGCAATATTTTCTTCAAGTGGTTCTTCTGACAGATCCAACATATGTGAACTGAAAAGTGGTTTACCTGTTTCAGCAAAATGTTTTTCTCCGGCATCTAACAATCCATCAATCCAGGGAAGTAATTTTTTGGCGGCATGGTCAGTGTGTAATACTACATATACGCCATAAGCTTCTGCCAACGTATGAATGTGTTTTGCACCGGCAATTGCACCAAGTACAGCAGCCTGTTGTCCGTCTAATTTCAATCCTTTGCCTGCATTAAAAGCTGCTCCACCATTCGAAAACTGAATCATTACCGGAGCATTGTTTAGTTTAGCAGCTTCCATAATTGCATTCACTGTTGAAGAACTAACCACATTTACTGATGGTATAGCAAAACCGTTAGCTTTAGCGACTTTGAAGATATATTGTAAGTCTTTACCCGTTACAACACCTGGTTTTACCTTTTCTGAAATTTTTTCCATAATCGATGATTAATTTGTTGTTTATTAATTTGTTAATTATAAAGATGATTAATATTAAAACAATTCAAATTTGAAAAAGTTGAATGTATTTATTTTGATTAGGTTAATAAAAATAAATCCGGTTCAACAATCATGTTTCAGATATCAAAATGAATTTTAATTTATCAAACTATTAATAACCAATAGTTTTCGTTTTAAATCAGGTCGTTTATCCGGTTATAAAACCATCACTTCTGATAAGAAATGTTCTAATTGTTCGGGTTTGACATTAACAGTAAGCTGTCCGTTAATAGCCCATGAAATATGACCGGTTTCTTCGGAAATCACAATGGCTATTGAGTCGGAATGTTCAGTAATTCCCAAAGCCGCCCGATGTCTTAATCCCATTCTTTTAGGGATCGATTGATTTTTTGATACCGGTAAAATACAGGCAGCTGCTTTAAGCTTACGATCCGATACAATTAATGCCCCATCGTGTAATGGGCTGTTTTTAAAAAAAATATTTTCAATTAACCTCGAATTTATATTTGCATTAATCTGTTCGCCCGAATGGGTATAAAACTCTAAATTATTATTCCGGGTCAATACAATTAATCCCCCTGTTGAACTTTTTGCTAAATTTCGACAAGCCAGTACAATTTGAACAAGATCGAAATCAGTTTTCTCTTTATTATTATTATCACTGACAAAAAAACGTTTAATTGAATGAATAATACTGCCTTTTCTACTGGAACCGATGCGTGAAAAGAATCGTCTGATTTCATCCTGAAACAAGACGATCAAGGCAAATGCTCCCACACTGACGACTCTGTCAAAGATTCCGCCAAGCAGCTCCATTTTAAAAACAACTGAAACAAGAAACCAACAAATAACAAATGCAAGAATGCCGATAAATATATTTGCTGCGCCTGTACGTTTGAGCAGCTTGAATGTCTGGTAAAGCAACAATGCCACCAAAAAAACATCTATAACATCTTTAAAGCCTATCTGAAACCCCATGTATTGTTGAATTATCAATTCGTATTCTCAATTAATCAATTATCTGATTTACACTATATTTTTTATAAATATTTATAGCCTGCACGGCTTCTTTTACATCATGGACCCTTAATATGGAGGAACCTCCCAACAGTGCCAGCATATTAGCGGCTGTTGTTGCATTCAGAGCATCATTTGCATCGATTCCCAAGGTTTTGGTAAGCATTGATTTTCGTGATAGACCTGCAAGTATAGGAACGTTTAATTGTTGAAAATATTCTAATTTATTCAACAATAGATAATTTTGATCTATTGTTTTAGCAAACCCAAAACCCGGATCAACAACCACATCGGTTACTCCTAATAAATGTAATTGTGCAAGTCGTTTTGCCAGAAAATGTAACACCTCAGAAACAACGTCCTCATAGCTGAGGTTCAACTGCATAGTCTGGGGGGTTCCCCGCATGTGCATAAGCACGTATGCAACTTTTAAATCGGCAATCGTTTCGAACATCAAATCATCTAAGGTACCGCCACTCACATCATTAATCATTGCAACGCCAAAGTTCTTTACAACGTCCCTTGCAACACCCGATCGGAATGTATCTACTGAGATGACCACATCAGGATATTTTTTTAATATTACTTCCAATCCTTGAGAAATCCGCCTTATTTCTTCATCCTGCGTAATAGTTTCTGCAAGAGGCCGGGTTGAATACCCTCCAATGTCGATAATAGCTGCACCATCCTTTACCATTTTTTCGACACCCAACAGAATTGATTTGTCGGTAACAAACCTATTGCCGGCAAAAAATGAATCCGGTGTAACATTCACAATTCCCATTACTACAGGAACAGAAAGATCAACCAAACGGTTATTCAGGTTTATTAGCAATGAATTAGTTTTCATGATCTTGAAAAAATCAACTATTTATTCAAATTGTACATACAATTGCAAAAGTAAGAAAATATAGCGATAGAGTT
>Ga0302207_1001114_pt1 | contig 10425 bp, 3 predicted proteins | sample II_Fen_E2_2_FD_198792 | JGI IMG/M metagenome (GOLD analysis project Ga0302207, IMG submission 198792) | Peat permafrost microbial communities from Stordalen Mire near Abisko, Sweden - II_Fen_E2_2 | ecosystem: Environmental > Terrestrial > Soil > Wetlands > Permafrost | place: Sweden: Abisko...
TTGTAGATTCCTGTTGAGTCCGGTTTCCCCAATAAATGGCTAAGTCCGCTTAATATGTTCCCTGCGGTTTCTATAGAATAACGGGATATAGAATAATTTTGTAAAGGTCTGTTTGGATTAAAGGAAGTATATGAACCGGCATACCCGGCGCGCATGATAAAATGATTTTCATAATTATAAGGATTAAACTTTGGTTTAACCGGATTCAGGAAGCTATCCCTAAATACAGGATTAATATAGGGAAACTGCACATAACTCAAATCAAACAATTGAACCATATGTTGATATTGTCTCTTCTTCCACGAATAGTTTATTCCGGCACTTACATTCATTGTCTGAAACTCTCCTGGTCGATCCTGATAACTGAATGCAGTTGTAAATTCTGTATTGGCATGGATATTTCGTTTGAAATCATAACTGGCAAAAGGCATCATAAATCTTGGAAATTTTAGTCCTACCTGACCTCCATATTCCCTTGCCCATACTCCATCCTGCCATTCAAAGGCTCCACGGGCAAGCAGGGATAACGTTTCTGCACCTTTAAACCGGTTCCTGTCAACATAATTAATGTTCCCGGCTACGCCCCAGTAGCCGGCAGTGTAAGTACCTTCCAGTTCTGTAGAAATAGAGATCGTTTTTGACGGAACAATGACAACATAGCAATCTAATGTGTTATTTTCGGCTTCTTTAAAGCTTATATTTACATATTTAATGGGCCCTAAGGAGTTTAATGCAGAGTATGTGCGTTCGAGGGCTTCATCACTGTATAATGATTTAGGATTAATAAAAGTGTTCTGGACTAAAGCATCAAGTTTCAGAATTCTTTTTTTTGGAGCAACTAGTATGAAGTTCCGAAATTGAACAGTGTCTAATTTTTCAGGAGTTGTATTATCGGAGGTTAAACTCACATCCGGACTGGTATAAAAAATCACTCTTCGGATAGTGAATTGTTTAAAGATCACCTTGCTGGTTGAATCACCCGGACGGTCCAGGTAATCCCGCAACTCCAACTTAACATCTGCTTTATGAAGGTTTAACGTACTGTCAACGGTATAACTCAGGAAATCTCTATTGAAATTGTAATAGCCTTGTTGCCGAAATCGTGTAGTAATCCGTTCGCGTTCGGCATTTAAGACATCTATATCAAACAGCATGTTTGACCGGATCAATGATCTGGTCGTATCCTGAGCTATTTTACTCAGTTCCTCATTCTTAATATTTACCTTATAATTGCGCAACCTGTACGGGATATCCGATTTAATGAGATATTCAACTGTGGCTTTCTTTCCCTTGGTCGTCAGGTTGCTTTGGACTTTTGCATGAATATATCCCTTATTTTCGAGTTGTCGTTGGATTTGTTGGGCTGAAAGGGTCGTAAGCGATGGATTGTAAATGACCGGTGGGTCACCGATTCGTTTAAGAGTTCTGTTGATCCATTTTGAGGTGTCACTTCCTGCCAGATTGTAAACCCCAAGTTGCATCCTGAATAATCCAAAAACTGCGGCATTGGGTGTTTGCCTCAAATAATCTTTTATTTCATTGCGCGTAACATTTGCATTATCTGTTTTTATTCTTACTTTGTTCAGTAAAAATTCTCCTTCAGGTACGTACTTTGTACTTCTACAAGCCGATAGAAGCACAATAAGAACCAACAGGAAACTAAAAACGCGTATCTTCATTTTAAGTGCAAAAAAAAAATTAAAAATAATTTGCAAATATAGCTTTTTAAAATTTTCTTTGTTAGCTTTGTGTCAAAAATTTTAAACCTTTCGTAGTTTTAAACCTTTCGTTATAAACCAGCCTTTCATAGTTCAGGCGTCACGAATGCTTTTAAAGCGTAAACAAAAACGCTCATTCATCCGATAACGAATATATAGTTTGAAGTTTTTTTGAGATTTTAATACATCAGCCAATAAACAGAATTAACAATGATTTCCAAAAATAAGATTAAACTGATTCAGAGCCTTGAGCAGAAGAAATTTCGTAATGAAACAGGACTTTTTGTTGCTGAAGGGACTAAGCTGGTGCTTGATTTGCTATCGGTTTTTCATTGTTCAATCCTGGCAGCCACATCCTCATGGTTGAATGAGAATAAAAAGATCAAAGCCGACGAGATAATAGAAGTTGATACAACTGAACTAAATAAAATATCAAACCAAAAGAGTCCTCAGGGTGTGTTGGCAGTCTTTGTGCAACCAGACTATACGTGGAAAGCAGAAGAATTAAATCAAAAGCTCATATTAGCATTGGATGATGTGCAGGATCCCGGAAATCTTGGAACGATTTTACGTATTGCCGATTGGTTTGGTATCACTGATGTGTTTTGTTCTGAACATTCAGCTGATATCTACAATCCAAAAACTGTACAGGCTACTATGGGAGCATTGGCAAGGGTCAGGGTGCATACGGTTAACCTAGCGGCTTTTCTTCAATCCTGCTCCGGTAAAATGCCAATTTACGGTACATGTATGGATGGTGAAAATATATACTCCAACGCTTTAACTCAGCATGGTATTATTGTGATGGGAAACGAAGGAAACGGCATTTCTCCTGAAATAGAAGCACTCGTAACCGAACGGTTGTTACTTCCAAACTATCCGTTAGGGCAAGTCACTTCCGAATCACTGAATGTCGGAGTGGCAACAGCATTGGTTTGTGCAGAGTTCAGGAGAAGAATCCAATAACTTTTTTCACCAGATCCGGTAATATGGGGGAATACAGATTTTTTGAACCTCTCGTTGTTAATAACTCTTTATGATGATTTCGTGAATAATTTGCTATTGTTCAATATCATCCATATCCTCCAAGTCCTGATTTTTCTGTTTCTTCTTCACATCTGTTCTTTTCACTTTTGAATTACCAAAATTAAAGCTTAGCGAAAGGTTAATCATTCGGGTATGGAAAAAGGACTCAGATGTCTGGCTAAATCCTGTACCCGAAGTAGTACTCTTGTCCTTGTTTGAATTCAGCAAGTCCCTTACATTGAGGTTTACACTCAGGTTTCGATCCAGGAAAGTCTTACGTAATCCCATGTCTATTGAGTATTTTTGCTGCTTCAGTCCCTGAGCTATGATCTGGGGCGATGAATAACGCGCAGTAATCTGCCCTGAAAAGCTTTTGCTCAACATAAAGTTTGCCAGCATGCTTCCTGTCCACGACAGGTTGTTCTGTCCCGGTATAGTAGTGGTAATGGTTGCATCGTATGGATTTGTGTAAATGGCAGGATCCAGCTTGCTGTAATACCCATTCAATGAAGTGTCAGGTTCAGAGTCCTGAACAACCTGTTTTTGGAGATCACTTCTAACCCGGTGTTCTGCGAATTTGCTACATTCAGGAATGTGCTCTCCATGGTTCCCCCATGTAGGAACTGTACATTTTCAATCACATTGTCCGTGTAATGGTAGTAGAGCGATGCCGACAGGGTTTGCTCTCCCCATGTTTTTAAATAATTGAATTCAACCGACGAAGTAAATTCAGGATCCAAATCCGGATTACCATATAACTCCGCCTACTGACTGATCATGGATGGCATTACACCCGATCCTTAACCTGATTCCAAATCACTCCACATTTTGTTTCTTTTTTCACAATTCCCCCCCACGGAAGTCGTTTTTGAGTTTCAACACAAGTCATTCACTGATCAAAGACCATTCAATGAGGGTATAAAGGGGGTTGAGAGAGGGTTGGTTGAGGTTTATCCCTCTTAACCCTCAACCAACCCTCAATCAACCCTCTCTCAACCCTCAATGAACCCTCTCTCAACCCCGAACAAATACAGTCTGAATTTCGTAGAGGGAGGGACAGAAAAGGGAGGCAATTGTATGCTATTTCTCTTCCAACCGCAAAATTTAGTTAAGATTTTCATCCAATGAATATGCTGTAAGGAATGAGATGTTTTTAGGAAGTTGGAAATAAAAAGAAAGGACAATCTAAACTGCGGTATTTGATTGCTTTTATTACTTATAATCTGTGCTCTTGTATTATAAATTAATTTTCGTTAACTATCGGATTTATTACTCTTACCTTGGGAGAAGTCATATTATATCAAGAAAAAAAACAAAACATCATATTGTTCCTGTTACTTATAAAATCTATGAATAGGCTAATAATAGTTTCAAATGCAACTTTTAGAGTTAATAATGCATAAAATGAATGTTTATTTAAGGTTATTTATTCTGATTATTTGATATAAATGTGAAAAAATAGATCAAAATTAACTCGTTTTAAATAAATGAATTCAGCTAAATGTAGTTTGAATTGCTACATTAAAATTTCATGAAAAAAAAGAATATCACTAAAACAAAGGATGAAGTTTCTAGCTGTGTTTTTTCATTCAATAATTATAAGAATAATCACAAATTAAATAGCCTGAATATATGAATGAAAATTTGGTAACCTGCTGAATGTTAAATTACTGTTTGCTTTGTTTTAAACTATTCTAATAGTTTGATTTTTTGATATAAAATACAATTTTCAGTAAAAGAGATTCTTTTTTTTTAAGTGTTTTCTTTGCTTAATTACGATCTTAAGATAATTCAACAGTAAATATTACCGCCTTGTGGAAGGTTATATATCTCAGTATTTAACTATTTAGATTCCTTAAATAGTATATTCTTTTATAGTTAAGAAGAAAAGTTAAATACCAAATGATTTTTTGATCAGAAAAAAGAAATATATTAGATGTAGTAAAATGTCCTGTCTTTGTAGTATAAAATACAGGATATTGCAATAACAATAGTTTGAAAAATAATTATTACTTTCGCAAGAAGTACAATGTAATCAGTACTGTATTACTCTGATACAAAGTATAGGATATTTAAAAACCACAGGTATAACAGGTTTTCTTGTTAAGTGTTTTATACTATAAAAGTCATAAAAGTTTAAAAGAAGTTTGAAATTTTAAGTTATCATTCATAAGAACAAAATCGCAATGCTTTTCAGCCATAATTGTAAATGCTAAAAGGTATTTGATTGGTTTTATAAGTTGCTCATTCAGGATGCAGCGAAAATGTGGCATATAGGTGATAAGCAACAGACAAAAAGTTATTATATTTTATTGCAAAAAGTAGAGTTCCTTTTTTGACTCTAAAAAACATATATTTCTGAATGTGCCTGAACCGGGATTCAAACCAGACCAAGTTATATTAATCATACGATAACATTTTTGGTTAAACAGTAAAAAAGACATTCAAGATACTTTGTAATTGTTCAATTCACACATTAAAAAGGTCATGGTAAAAATGGAAGAATGACAAGAAAAGTTCTTCCCGTTACTTCTTCTCTTCACATTCTCCGGAGTTGAACTCCATTGAGATTCGAAGGTATAGTATCAAGTATGACTGGTCACCCCCGTTAATGTGTATATCTGCCTTAAAAATGTTGAATAAGACTGTCATCTGTATTTAATAACTCAAGAAAAATACGACATAATATTTTGACCACTACTTAACTCCAACTTAACTCCAACGTCCTAATACTTAACTTACAGTCAACTTCATTCAAAACTTGCGAAATAAACCTGCATAAATGCAGGATATTCAGAGTTTATTTAAAGGCAATGACACCATTTGTTCTAATTTCCAAGTGGATTCTCACTTAAACTTAATAAGATATCAAATTTTAAAATAGTAAATGATATGAAAAAATATAATACTCCAACCTACTCTATTAAGTTTCCCGGTTTTAAAGTGCTAATTTTAATAAGTATACTAACACTTACTAACAATTATATTCACGCTACATCTATTATCACTCCAGTTGTAACAAATGTGAAACTGACCACTGCAATCCTGGGTGCAACGATTTTGCCTGCAAATGCTTCTGTCACCGAGCGTGGTATTGTGTGGAAATCTTCACCGGGAGTGACCGGCACGGATCATAGAACTCCTGAAGGCGGTTTAACAGGAGGAACATTTACGGTCAATGTGACCGGATTGGCTAAAAGCACGACTATTTATTATTGTGGATATTATGTGGAGGCGGGAATAACTGTTTTATCCACGGAGTTAAGCTTCCCCAATGTACCTATATTTACCGGAACCGGAGATTGGAATGCTATACCAAGATGGAATGTTGGGGAAGTTCCGGGAGTTGTATCTGGAGACAGCCCTATCATTGATGGAATATGCACCATTGCAGCGAATTCTACGAATGCAGATGGAAACTGGATCTGTGATTCTCTGAAAATAAAAAAAGGAGCAAAACTGACCATAAATCCCGGACGTGTGTTAAATGTGAGCAGAGGTTTGACCAATGATACAGTAATCGGTTTGGTGATAAAATCGGATGGTATAAGCGCCAACGGTACACTTACTTTTAATAATGATCAATTACACCCTGTATCAGCTACGGTTGAAATGTATTCCAAAGCCGGTTGGGATTTAAACCAGGATACTGGAAGTAAATACAGTTGGCAATATTTCGGTATTCCGGTAAAAACGCTATCGTTTGGTGATCCCACTTTCGGGAATTGTCTGGTGCGGAAATATAACGAATCTTCTACGGATGCTTTAGGCGTTTGGACTGCTCTAAGTAACACCGAATCCTTGACAACAGGCACCGGTTATGAAATTGTGCAACAGAGCCACAAAATATACGTTTTTACAGGTAAATTGAACAATGAGAATTTTAGTCAAACATTGAATTATACCCCGGGAGCGAAATACCCCGGCCAGCACATCTTCAGCAACCCGTATACGGCAGCCATAGACATTGCAAAATTAGTATTTGATGCCAATACGGAACCTTCCGTTTATCTTTACAATACAGGAACCTATAATGACTGGTTTTCTTCCAGTACCGGAACAACCACTGCACCAGGCCAATATGTGGTTTCTACTCCAGTTACAGCAGGTTTAAATGGAGTGCCGGCTCAGATACCAAGCATGCAAGGATTTTTAGTAAAAAACTTGACTACAGCAACTGGTTTACTTTCAATACCCTATTCCGGATCTACTATGAAGAATTCAGATTTGCAGCGAGTTGCAGGATTAAAGGAAAAGGTAAATACGGATAAAACATCTACCCGTATTGATTTGTCCGGAACGCATTCTGCCGATTGTATGTGGATTTTCACAGATCCAACTTGTACGCAAAGTTTTGATGCAGGATGGGATGGATACAAAATGCTGGGATCTGCACTGAACCCACAACTGTATGCCATGGAAACTGCCGGTGATTTTCAGATTGATGCAGTTGGGGACATAAACGGCACTTTCCTTGCATTCTCTGCCGGAGCGGACACTGAATACAAACTTACCTTTACACACCAAAATACCAATACGCGATATTCGGCACTTTACCTGGTTGATTTGTCGGAAAACAAAACTACGGATATAACCGCCAGTGGATCGGAATATACTTTTACAGCCCAATCGTCCACTACCCCTGTAAAACGGTTTAAAATAATTACTGCTCCGGAAGTGGAAACCAATAATCCGGTAGTAAGTTCCTTTCTTAAAATTATTAATTCACCTGGTACTTTAATTATCCAAAATCTTAGCAATCAAAGCGGGAATTTGGTAATTTATACGATGAATGGGGTTGCTATTGAAAAAATGGCTTATAAAGCCAATGACATAACGACATTTTCTACTTCCGGCTTATTGCCGGGTGCTTACGTGGCTAAGGCCAGTTCCGCCGGGGTAAGGGTAACTGAAAAAATAATCATCCGATAAATTGAAAGAAATGATACATAAATACAATTATAAAACATTCACCACCAAATTGAAGATAAAAAGTTTGCTATTGCTTATGATGTTAGCATCACTGGGCAGTAGTTCCTTTACATTTGCACAAGTAAACCCTGGATTGGATCCTGTGTTAACGCTTTCTTCCACTAAGGTAACCCTTTTCTCCGCCGCCAATAGTACGCAAGATGTGACTGTGACATCCAATATTGCCTGGACAGTCACTTCCATTCCATACTGGTTAACCATAAATCAGGCTTCCGGAAGTAACAATGGAACAATTACTTTTAAGGCTCAGGCAAATACCGGAGCTGCACGGATCGCATATGTTACCGTGCATGCTAACGGGGTGGAGGATCAAATAATTACTGTGACGCAATTGCCAGAAATCCCATCCTTCAAGTTCACTTCCTCCTCGCAGGGGACATTATATATTTCTCTTCAATTCAATTCAAGCGGTTCTTTCTATATTGACTGGGGTGATGGAACGCAAAGGCTACAAACAGCTTCAATGAGTCTTACTGATTATACCTCACCTGCCTCCCCCGCATACATAGCAGGAGACACGGTTAAAATATACGGGATGGGAATCACCAATATTACGATCAATTCACAAGGCTTAACTTCGTTGGATATAAAACAATGTGTTGATTTGACTACTTTAGATGTGCAACGCAATACTTTGAATGTTCTTGATGTTTCAAGTAACACAAAGTTGACTTCTCTGGTTGTTGCATACAATAGCCTGAGTGAATTAAATGTCAGGAATAATACTCAGTTAAGTGTTTTGTCTGTATCCTACAATAATTTAAGTCTGCTGGATGTAAGCAATAATCCCGGATTAACGAATTTAAGTTGTAGTTCAAACAGAATTAATTCACTGGATGTGAGCAACAATACAGGATTAACTAAACTGTATTGTGCTTCTAACTATCTTAATTTTAATACCTTGCCACGGCAAAAATCGTATGCTGCTTATTATTATACTCCCCAAGGACTATGTCCGGTAAGTGCAAACGGAAATATTGTTGACTTACATTATCTGGATTCGGTGCCGGATATAAACAACATACCCAGAAACACCGTGTATAAGTGGTATACCAAGACAACAGGCACGCTTCTGGCTTCGGGCACTGATTATACCGAAATAAAAGGAAAGTTTACATTTAAGAAAATCCTTACAGACAGTGTGTATTGTATCATGACCAATGCTGCTTTTCCCAACTTAACGGGTGCAAGTGCATTGCGTACAGAGAATTTAAAAGTGGAGCTGCTTTTACCAATTGTAACCACTACACCGGTAAATATAGCCGATGTTACTCCAACAACGGCTGTGGTTAATGGAGAAATTGTAAATTTAGGAGTCCCTGATGCTACTGAATATGGGATATGTTGGAATACAACTGGTACACCTAGTCCGACAATTCTTGACTCCTATCTTGATAATTCGGGACAACCTGTTATGTCTGGCGGTAATTTCTCTAAAAACATGGCAAGTTTAACTCCAAATACTACTTATTATGTACGTGCATATGCTACAAATTTAGCCGGAACAGGGTATGGCAAAGTGGAAACGTTTACTACGGGAGGGCTACCCCCTGTTGTTACGACAGATTCAATACCTAAAATAGGAATTACCAAAGCAACAGCTTACGGAAATATAACTGGTTTAGGAATTCCAAACCCAACTGAGTATGGAGTGGTATGGAGTACTTCCACAACCCCAACTGTTGCCCTTTCAACGAAGACATCTCAGGGACCGACTATTACGACGGGTTCTTTTAACAGTGATATAACCGGGCTTAGTGCAACTACAACCTATCATGTCAGGGCTTATGCAACCAATTCTGTTGGAACCAGCTACGGTCAGGAGTTGACTTTTACAACTCTAACCCCCAGCATTTCAGATCCTGTTCCGGCATCTCTAGGTGGATTCTCCACTACTGTCGGGACTGCCTCTGCTTCCCAGACATTTACTATTGGAGGAATGTTATCCCAGATTCTGGTCATTTCGGCACCTGCCAATTTTGAAGTCAGTAAAAATGGTGTCGCTTTTAGTTCTTCCATTTCATTAACTCCTTCTCCCTCGGAGATTGTGGCTGATTCAACTATTGAAGTACGTATTGCTTCTACAGCACCCCTTGGTGCTGTTTCGGGTGATGTGGTTTGTTCATCATTAGGTGTTATATCAAAAAATGTGGCTGTCGAGGGAATCGTTAAACCTATTCAACTGACGATTTCTGATCCTGCAATAACACTCAGTAAAACGTATGATGGAACTACACAGGCCGGTTTTACTGCGGGAGCATTGACCCCTATTTTGCCGGGGGATAATGTAAGCCTTGATGTAACAACTGCAGCAACATATCTTGATTCGAATGTAGGTAAAAACAAGTCCATAACGGTGCATTATATCTTAACCGGAACTGAAGCTAATAAATATCTGCCTCCGGCAGATTATATTATTTATACCGGCGAGATTACGGGTAAGCCTTTGACAGCTTCTAATCCTACGATCGCTACTCCACGAGTGTATGATGGAACTCCGGTAGCAGCAGTTACTCCGGGAACCTTGACAGGTGTTGAAGCCGCTGATGTGGCTAATGTGACTCTGGAAGCAGGTGCTTTATTTGATAATGCAAATATCGGTGCCAATAAAACTATTACGGTTGCTTATACCCTTTCCGGTTCCGCTGCAGGCAACTATATAGCTCCTTTAAATTATGTTATTATTACC
>Ga0302207_1001117_pt1 | contig 10412 bp, 7 predicted proteins | sample II_Fen_E2_2_FD_198792 | JGI IMG/M metagenome (GOLD analysis project Ga0302207, IMG submission 198792) | Peat permafrost microbial communities from Stordalen Mire near Abisko, Sweden - II_Fen_E2_2 | ecosystem: Environmental > Terrestrial > Soil > Wetlands > Permafrost | place: Sweden: Abisko...
CAGGTACTTGAAGTCAATATTATCTTTTATTGCTTGTTTTGTGGTGTCAATCAGTTTATTCCAGTCGCCTTTCAGGTAATATTGGTACGTAACGGTATCCATACGCAAATCGTAACGCGTGTTTTGCGCCTCCATCATAACCGGAATAAAGAACAAAGGAAGTATCAGGAGTTTACGCATTGGGCACTTATTTTTGTTTTAGCTCCGGTATAGGTAAATTCGCTTATGCAATTATTTTTTACCGTAATGATACTTGTACTGTCCTGTTTTAATTTCCCCGGAAAGGAAATATCAACTTTCGATTCCAGTTGAATGGTTCCGGTATCGAAAGGATTGGATGCAGGCGTCGTTTTAATGGAATAATTCACCCGAATGTAATTGTAAAACGGAGCAATAAAATCGTGCAACCAGATAGCCAACCGTTTGTTCCGGATAATGTTGATTGGCATAGCATCTTTTATCTCCATATCTTCGGCATTACCCAGAAAGACCTTATAGGCAGTGAGATAAAAGTAATATAATAACGAATTCTTATTTCCGTAGAATGCCGTGAAATAAAACATTAATCCATCATTCATATAATATGCACTCGATTCGGTTTCTTTGCAATACAGATACCGGTTGTTGTAAGCATCGGTAAATGTTTCCCATTGTTCGGTTTTTTGAATTCCTTTTTCGTTGGTGTATGTAAATTCGAAATTTGAATTCGGCATCATTTCAAATGCGTTTTTCAGTAACGAATTATCAATAACACCACTCACCAAATCACCTTCTTCCGGTTTTTTAAACTGGCTTAGACTGACACCTTCAGCCGTATTCTGATGATAATAGGCAAAAGGATAATCGATTGTTTTGGAACCCAGTAACGGACTTATCTGAACCTGAAAATGCAAATGAGGTTCGGGCGAACGGCCTGAATTACCACAACTGGCCAGCAAGTCACCCCGTTTTACATAATCACCTTTGGCCACTTTAAACGAACCTTTCCTGAGATGCGACATTTGTGTGTAAAGTCCCGTTACGTGCCTGATGATAATAGTGTTTCCCCAGTTGCTGGTAGTGTTTACCTTACCAATTTCATTATCATCGATATTATCATAAATATCTTCCACAAAACCATCGGCCGGAGCCAGAACAGGTTTGTTGTAGCAATAATAATCTTCGCAAATTACTCCGTTTGCACTGTAACTTTTCTTTTTCTCGTCCAGCAACATAAAATCAAAAGCCTTTCCCCAATCGCCTTTGTGCGTATGTTCGCCATCGTGTGCCTGACTGATGGTCCATTCTCCCCAGAAGGGCAGATACAAGGGGAAATATAAGAAATGATAATACCGGTCCTTGTTATTGTTGTTGTATGTATACAGGTTTATTTCAGGCGAATAATACTGATACGGTGTTAAGACAAGTTTCTTCGACCGGGTGCGGAACTGAAGAAAATAGATGAAAAGAATAACCACCACGGCAAATGGTAACGAGAATACCGGCAAAACAAAGTAGCCCAACAATTTATTAAAAAACAGCAATACAAGCGTTGTGAGTGGAACCAATAGGACAGACCACAGGTACGAATAGCGCGAAGGGATGGAAAAGAATCCGCCAATTGCCAGTGCCACCATGATGTAGTTTGCACCAATATTGTAATACGTAATGCTGGCCGTGGCCGAACCTGAAAACTGAGCGAACACATACGCCGACAGAAAACCGACAATTGACAAGGAGAAAGCAATCCGCGAACAAATGAGCAGGCAAATGGCAATCAGCAAACCGGCAATAAGATTACTCTGAAAGAAAATGGAACTCATGGAACGGAGGTAAATATCCACCATGTTGTGAACAGGCAACGTATCGATGCTCTGAAAGAAATTAAGCAACGGATTTCCGCCCACCGCGTACATTTCGTTGAGCCAGTAAATGTTTCGTTGGGTGAGTCCCAGGTTTTCGAATTGAGCCGATGGCAATACAATAAACCAGAAGGCAAAAACAAACGGAATGCTCAGCACCGGCAAATTGTATTTATTCAACCAGCCGCCCAGGGTAACCGTGAGAATAAGCGAAAGTAACGAAGCCAGTGCCAGTAAACTGAAGAATACCAACCCCGGATCGAAGAAAGTTCCCATACCAATCCCAACGAGCAAAGCATTAAAGCTGAACAGCCCTTTTTTCAATTGAAACTGATCCAGATTCATGCTGTAGGCAATGGTAACTGTCATCAAAACCGCCATCAACCCGCACAATCCGGCAAAGAAATTGAAAAAAGTGACGAGCATTAAAACGCAGGCCAACAACTTATTGTTGAAAAAGAAGATAACCGAATAACTGTTCATTACGGCCGGCAGAATCAGCGTTCGGAAAGTATGTAAATTGCGTTTCAACATGGTCAGGTTATTTGCTTCGCGTTATTTTTTGTTATTTGCCTTCGGCGTTATTAATGGTTATTTGCTTCGCGTTATTTTAACTGATAACTGCTAACTGTTCACTGCTAACTGTTAACTGTTCACTGTTTAAGTTTTTCCGGTACAGATTCCAACGATTCCAGATACTCCAGCGTTTCGGCTTTCCGGATAATGTGCGTTTGATTTTCAGTATCAATCAAAACGATATTCGGTCGCAGGGTGATAAACTGCATCCATTGAGTCATGTTATACGCACCCACTTTATGCACCACCACCTGATTCCCTTTTTCGAGTGGGGGAAGGGTTACACTTTCGCGTACAATGTCAATATTCATACACAGCGGACCGTAAAGCACCATTTCTTCGGTATAATCACCAAATTCCTGAGCCGGGCTGACTTTGTGTTCGTACCAGAAAGACGTAAACAGGGAATTAATGCCAAAATCGAGAATGGTAGCCCGGCGTCCATCCGAGAGTCGTTTGGTGGCCAGCACGGTTCCGAGTAAATAGCCGGCATCATCAATCAATGCCCGTCCCGATTCGAGAATCAACAAGGGCAAATCTTCCTGTTTGAATCCGTAACCCAGAATTACATCCGTAATGGCATCGGCAAACTGATCGAGTGAAGGTACCGTGTCGGTGCCGGGGAGATAAGCTCCTTTTAATGTATTGGTTGATGGAAAACCACCACCCAGGTCGAGATATTGAATGGTTTTATTGAATTTCTCCCGGATACTCCAGGCCAATTCGCAAAGTCGTGTGGCTGCAATTTTATACGTTTCGGCAGAAAGCATAAAGGTGCCGATATGGCAATGCAATCCTACCAGTTCCAGATTTTCCGAATTGATAATGCGGGTGATGGCATTCCAGGCTTCGCCATTTTCGTAATTAAAACCAAAACGGTCCCATTTCGGATAAATACCGGTGTCCATATTCACGCGAATGGCCACGCGGGGTTTCAGCTTGTTTTCATCACTGAGCCGAATCAACGAATACAGTTCATCAAAATGATCGATATGAATAAGGGAGCCCAGATGTGCGGCTTTTATCAGTTCCTTATCGGTTTTGACAGGTCCGTTAAAGATGATTTTATTTCCGGGAACGCCGTTACCAAGCGCTTTTTCGTATTCAAAACCCGAAACCACTTCGGCCCACGAACCTTCCTGATGAAAAATCCGGCACACGGCATTCATGTAATTGGTCTTGTACGACCATGCGAACTGTACTTTCGGATAACGGGTTTTGAAAATACGCGAGGCATTCTGAAAGTTCCGACGGATTTGTTTTTCCGACAACACGAACAACGGCGAACCATACTCGGCCAGCAAACCTTTCACCGGAACACTTTCGATATGTGTAACCGGTTCGTATTCCGTGCGTGTCCCGAATTTATTCATCAATCCCGTATTCATTTTCTGAATAATCGGCCGTTCGTATCTTTCTTTCTTCATATCTTTTTTTGATAACTGTTCACTGATAACTTATAACTGTTCACTGATAACTGTTCACTGATAACTGTTCACTGATAACTGTTCACTGATAACTGTTCACTGATAACTGTTCACTGATAACTGTCTAAAGTTCTCCCGTTCCCGATATTTTCTGAAACTCCGTTATATTGGTAATTAAATCCCACGCGTAGCGCACAAAAATCTTCCCGACTTCGTATTCTGTAAATGGTTCCACTTTTTGTCCTAAAGCCATTTTTACCAGGGTAGCCGGTTGATTTTGACCGGCAGCAGCGGTAAGATAAATCCAGGCCGGAAAGCGTGGATTTACTTCCAGAATGTACGATTTTCCATCGGCTGTCTGCATTACTTCCAGTTCGCAACCGCCCCGCCAACGGGTAGCCGTAACAAATTTCCTTGCCAGTTCAATGTAATTATCGTCGTCGAGCGTAATGCCCGACCACGCTTTTCCCTTATCGGTAATATATAATTTGCGCATGGGGACGATGCTGATGGCTTTCCCTTCGCCATCGCCCAATGCGGCTATATTTATTTCGGTTCCATTGATAAATTCCTGCACAATAATGGGTAAACCCCACTTGGCCTGAATCTGAAAGAAAGCTTTTTGAGCCTGTTCAAGCGTATTCGCCACAACCGCATCATAAAATTTGCCTTTTATCAGCAAAGGAAATCCTATTTCCTCGGTAGCTTTTTCCAGTTCGGACGCCTGATGAATTATTTTATTGGCAGGAACCAGCAAGCCGTGTTTTTGGCCAAACTCCGATAACTTTATTTTATCGCGGGCTTCGAACTGATGTAAATCCGGCAGAAAAGTATGAATGCCAAGTTCGCTGAGCTTGTCCCGCAACTTGATAAAATTAAAAAGCTCGGCGTCGAAGTTCGGGATAATTAAATCGAGATGTTCGGCTTTGTGAATGTGCAGCAACCGTCCGAATAAACTGTCGGTGCCGCCCGAAGGATACGGAATCTGATAGGTTTTGTCAACCAGATCGTGCATGTAGATGCCCGGTTCGAGCGATTCGTACGAAAGCCCGATAATGCGAACCTCAAAATCGGTACACTCCCTGATGGCACGGATGACAGCTACTCCGGGTCCCGGATTGTCGATAGCATTCAATGCAGTCACTCCAATCACTATTTTTTTCTTGCCGGTGTTTGTCATTTCTCTGGGTGGTAGGGGATGGTGTTACAAATCGAGAATAGAATAGTCTTTCAGCTGCGAAACGAAATCATCCAAATCCCGTTCGAACTGAATGGGTTCCACTTCGTACTTGGCGCAAATGAATGTATTGATTTCCAAAAATGATTTTTCTTCTTTGAGTAGCGTCAGAATATCCGTTCCGATAGGATTGGCCGAAAACGAATCACCTGTAGCCGGATTGAAAATAAATCCTTCTTCGCTGGTTGCTATATTCTTTTTGAGCTTCATTGTTAAATTTTATAGAGCTCCAAAGATATGAAAAGAAAAGCTAAATTACAATTTTTATCAACGAAACCTTATTTTTAATAAGTAGACAGCCGTTTTCATACAGTTAAATCAGTATCCTTACGAATGTGCCAATTGGGGACTGGGGGAAATATTTATAGTCTGGCTTTTTCAAAACCCTCCGCTTCGCTCGTCCCCAACCTCACCCCAACCCTCTCCTTCAAGGAGAGGGAGTAAGAAAGGGGACATCCGCGCAGTACGATATTTATTACAAACAAGATTGTTTTGTAAAGTTCAAAATTAAATATTTTTTCTTAAATGAACAAATGATTCTATCCAGATGATCTCCCCTTTTATTAATGGGAGTCCCCGCAGGGGGTGGGGTTTCTTATTCTTAAATACCTATCGGTATTTTACCGCATTTTTGTTCCTTGCTAAGGGATTTTCATTTTGTCCTTATATAAGGCCATTTCGTCCTTATACAATTCTATTTCGTCCTTATATAAGGCCATTTTGTCCTTATACAATTCTATTTTGTCCTTATATAAGGCCATTTCGTCCTTATACAATTCTATTTCGTCCTTATATAAGGCCATTTTGTCCTTATACAATTCTATTTTGTCCTTATATAAGGCCATTTCGTCCTTATACAAGGCCATTTTGTCCTTATACATGCACGAAATGAAAATGTCTTAGGTTTGCATGTTTTACCGGGTTGGTGACTTGATATTCCTGCCTGTTCAGATACCTTTACGCAATATGATAAGTAAGCTATTAAAATAATTAAACCGTTTCTGCAAGCTAGTGGTAGTACGACTTCAAGTCGTGCTACCACTACGAAGTAAGTCCTTTCTTTAATTCCCTCTTAGGGGGTAGGGGGTCTTTTAGATTTCTAAACAAACAGACCGATTCTCCCGAACCGGTCTGCCTAATATTAACCTTAAATTTGTTTCTATGACTACAAAACCGCTGCAAATATACTATATTTTTTAAATTCACAGCATAAATAACAGAAAAACAAGACTGAACTACAAAGAATCAATCTATTACCATTTTTTGGATTAACTGAAACCCGCATTAATAAAGGTTTTTTAAAATTTATTTAAAAAAGTATATAAAAACGTTGGCAGTGTTAAATATAGTTTGTAAATTTGTGGTGTGTAAAATATAGAACCTGAGTATAACCCGCTTATACGGGGAGTATGTTCAGTAAAACAGAGTAGAACTAAGTGAAATATGCCCAGATAGGTATATTCACTTGTTACTGCCAATGCTAAAAAAAAGACAGACATGATTGCAAAGAAACAAATTCAACTTTTATACCTGTGAAATCAAAGAAATAAAGAACCGAAATTCAAACTAAAAATCCTGAGAAACTAAGAAACTATTAATTCAACTTGTTGACAACTTTATTTTTGAACTAACTATGCTAAAACGCTTGATAATTTTAAATTCTGACATTTACGCGAAAGCAGATATTGAACTCAACGACTGTGATTCTTTACAGATAGTTGGACCAAATAATATTGGGAAAAGTACACTTATTTATGCATTAAATTTCTTGTACATTATTGACGGAAAACAGATGACATTTAGTGGGAACAGAATTGGAGACAAAACAACCTTTAATCATTATTTCCCATCAATCAATTCAAGCTATATAATATTTGAAATTTTCAAGAAAAGATATTATAGTATATTGGTAAAAAAAAATGCAGAAGGAAATATAGATTATTATAAGATTGACAGTGATTATAAGGAAAGTTTATATTTCAATCATACCAATGAAGGACAACAATTGAAGAAATTTGATTCAGTTCTGTCTGACTTATCTACTTCTGGAGTTGACTATAGCAAATTTTCAAGCCGAAGAGATGTTTTCAACTTTGTTTATCAAAAAGGGAAGAAAAACAATGGAGTTGTTTGGCTAGATCACAGTGTATTACAAGATAATAGAGAAATAAGTAATAACTTTTCCAAGATTTATAGGTACTTAATCAATTCTAAATTAATCGACAATAAAACGCTTAAAGATTCTTTAATAATTGCAGACAACAAAGAAAATGAAAGTATTGAGTTTTCAAAGAAAAATCAAAAAGACATACTAAGCCTTTTAAAACATAATAGGGATATTAAGGTTATTCAAAGCATTCAAAAGAATTTTTCTGACTTCAAAGAACTTGTAAATCAACATAAAGCAAAGAATCAAATTCTTTCAGAGATTGTTTATGCTTTTGACAAACAATACTCGTTTACATTCTCAGAATTAGGCACACAAATTAGTAAACAAATAATTAAACTTGATGAAGATACATTTCAACTAAATGAAATCTTAACTCCCCAGTTGAATCAATTGAATCAAAAACTTGGAAGTATAAATACCCTAAAAGAACAAAAACAGATAAGTTTTAATGCTCTAGATGAATCAATAAAGGAAATAAAAAGTTTTGAAGGACTTAGTTTTCTTGTACAATCATTACAAAACCTTGATATTGAGAGAAAGGAAATCGAAAGTCAAATAACTCAAATTGAAAATCAAAAATTAAGTAGCAAAGAGATTGAAGAAATGATTGATAAATATCAATCTGAAATTTCAATATTAAGCCATCAAATCAATACTTATTCAACCCAACTTATACATCTGATATCAGACAATCAAGACTACAAAGAAAAATTGAATAGAATCTTGTCGGATGAAATTACAAGTCTTTCTAAAGAACATATTAACAGTAGAATTAATCAGGTTAGTAGCATAATGCGACTATTTGATGGTGAGATTATTCTTCCATCAGAATTAAAGGGCAAGCCAATTCCGTCAATCAATGAACTCAAGAAGAAGCTAGATAAAAGTTTGAGGGATAAAGAAATAAATGAAAAACTTCTACCAATTGCAAAGAATCTTGAGAAACATCATTTGGATTTATCTGTTATAAAAGAAAAAATAATAGTTTTGAATGAAAAAATTGCAAAAATCAAATTACTACCGGATTTAGAAACGCAATTTCAGAGTTTGAGAACTGAAATTGCGAATCTTGAAGAATCAAAAGTAATTACTTTGAAAGATGTTGAACAGACCAACGAAGCTATTAGAGTAATAAAAGAAGCAATAAAAAATCTAAATGCAAAGATTTTTGAAGAAAATAATCGAATAACGAAAATACAGGAATGGAAAATAGAAATTGAGCAATTAGGAATTGTACCAATTGAATATCAAACTACTGATTCTTTAGATAACCTATATAAAAACTTAAAAAGAAATTTCGAAGAAAGAACTGAAGTAAAGTATAGGAAAGAAAGACTTTTTGAGAGTTTAAAGATAAAAACTGAAACATCCTATGCTAGTGAAAATGATTTCATAAAGTTTATAGACTCTGAACTTGCAACATTAGAAGATAAACAAAAAAGCATTGATGGTCTATTGAAAAATATTTCCACTCAGTTTGCAATACCATGTAAAACATTGCATTCAAAATTTCAAGAATTTGAAGCATTCATAACAAATAAATTTAATACAAAAATCAGAAAGATAAAGATTTCTGACATTGATTCTTTGAGCATAGAGGTAATCCCTAATACTAATCTGATTAGTGATTTGAAAAAGATTATGGAAATTAGAGACTTGACCTCAGAGTTGATTTTCGATGACCAATCAGATAATCTTAATACCTTAAACAAATATCTAGACAATCAAACTACGATCTTTTTCAAGGACTTATTTGACATCAAATTACATTTGGAAAAAAAAGGTCATCACAAAGTGGTTGACTTAAAAAATCAAATCGAATCAGATGGGACTGATAAGATGATTCGTTTAATTATAATAATGTCAATTATTAATCAAGTTGTTATCAATGATGTGGAGAATAAGGTTGTTATCTTCATTGATGAAATTGGTACAATTGATGAATCTAATAGAATTGAGATATTGAATTTTTGCAAAGAAAATAATTTTATCCCAATTTCAGCAGCCCCTTTGCATCCCTATGATGGTTTTGATAAGTATTATTTACTTAGGAGAAGCTCAGGGAAAATAGTTCTAAGTGAAAACAATGGAAATGTAATTTTAAGAAAGCCAAAAGCATAAAATGACAGAAACGGACTTTAGAACATATAAAAAATTATTTGAGGCAAAGGAATTGACTGAAAACTCTATACCTAAAACTGTCTTGAACTCAGCAGTTTTTTTAGGTTTATTAGATTCTAATATTTTAGAAAAAACAAAGGTCGGTAGAGGTTTTCGTTTTGTGGTTTCTAAAGCAACTGAATTCGATTTATTTTTTCGAACTTATTTTCCAGAAGACATCGTAATTGAAAATAAATCTGACAATGTTAGAAAATATCGAAATTCTAAAACGTCACAAGTTAAATCAAAATCAATTTTCATGCTGAGAGGGTTTTCTATAATTGATATTAACACTAAATTGATTGATATTAATTATTATACAGAGAATTACGGTTTATTCGCATGTACTGCAACATATATAAAAGCAGATAAAATTTGCTTTGTTGAAAACTTGGATACTTTTTTAGTAGCAGAAAAACTGTTGGGTGAAGATTTTCTATTCATTCATAAGTATGGGAGAATTGGAAAAGATTCGCTTTCAATATTTGAAACTAAAGAAATACTCGTTTTCGTTGACTATGATTTTAATGGATTAGATGAATTTTTACGAATCAAAGATGTTTTTAGTAAGGCTGAACTATTTATTCCTGACAATTATAATGAATTGTTTACTAAATACTCACAAAGCCTTAAAGGTAACAAAGCAGAAATGACAAAAAGAGTCAAAGCCTCAAAAAATAAGAATGTAATAATGATAAGAGAGAGTGTTGCAAGAAACAATAGGTTTTTAGAACAACAATATTGGAAATATGATTAAATCAGAACCAAAATCTATACTTCAATTTTTAGCAAATCACTACGAATTGCTCAGAGAACTGTTTGACCTTCAAGTAAAGAATGAAATAATAAGGAGAGAACAGTTATATAATAGTATCAAGGAATATGGCAGCGATTTGGAAGTGCAACTTATAGAACATAAAATTGTAGTTGAACAGAACGATGATTATGTTATAAATGAACCTTATTTTGTCCTTTTTGAGTTTATTCTGCAACAATTCAAA
>Ga0302207_1001118_pt1 | contig 10412 bp, 5 predicted proteins | sample II_Fen_E2_2_FD_198792 | JGI IMG/M metagenome (GOLD analysis project Ga0302207, IMG submission 198792) | Peat permafrost microbial communities from Stordalen Mire near Abisko, Sweden - II_Fen_E2_2 | ecosystem: Environmental > Terrestrial > Soil > Wetlands > Permafrost | place: Sweden: Abisko...
GATTCATCCAATTTCCAGCAAATTCAGCAAACCATACGGACTCTTTATTATAATACTTATACCCACTCGGGTCTGTATACCTTGTAGGATTATTCATACAATAGGAATACCTATTGTAGTTTTTCCAATCGCCAGTTGCCTGAACAAATGGATCGGGACTAAAGAACATAGCCGTTAGCGGATCATAAACGCGCCCGTTCATATTAATGATATTAAACATATCCAAATGTTCGTGCCCGGTGTAACCACGATTGGTTATAAAAGACGTACGACTGTCTTTATTTCGCCAATCGGGTTGCTACCCACCATATCCCATTCTATTCTTGTAAATTCATTTTGATTTACAAGCATTTATTTTCATAACGCCAAATCTGATACATTACCCCGCTAAGGTAGTTGAATTTAAAGAAGGTTATCTATTATAAGTTTTGTTTATGATTCTTGATAAAAGAACACCTGAGATTAAACCAAAACTAAACCAAAACATATAATTAACGATCAGAATTAAGAACTCATTATCAATAAAGTTCCTTACAAAAACTACAAGACACAATGAAATTAGAAATATCCAATAACTAATTTTAATAAAATATTTCGAAATAAACTTCTTCATGATTTCTTTTTAGTAAAAAGGATTATTTCCAAAATAATCATACCGAGTAAACCAATTGATAACATGCTATAAGCCAAATTAAATATTATATAATTTGTATCCTTTGGCATGAAAAGTGAAATAATTAAAAAAGTCAAAAGAATCACTCTAAATACATTTCTAATAAAAATAAGATTTTTCATTATTATAAAATATTGTTTAATTGACGAATACTTAAGCACTATTTTAAGTTCATAAAATAGTGATCATATTGTACATTTGGTTGTTGATAAAATGGTTGAACTGGTTTTGATTGTATATTTAGATTGGGTTTAACCCAATTATTATATATTGAATATGCTGCAGAAGCCCCAATTATCCACCAAGCTCCTTTTGGTGGTTGTTGATCTAGGTTTCTAAATTCATTTTGATATCTATTAGGTTCTTTAAATGGTTCCCCTCTTGATTCGTGATAAGTAGTTTTATCTCTTGTATCACCTCTCCAAGTAAGAACTTCCATATACATAGTTACTCTAATTCCAACATGAAGGGTAGATTCCAATACTTCAGTAGCAGAAATTGATTTTAATGAGTACCACAATTCTTCAATATTCCGTTCAAGTGCTATAGCATTTGCTGAAGCTAAACCTGCGACTAAATTATTCCATTCATCAGCAGTTGATTTTTCAATCTTAGCAATCATATCATTTGCACTTTTTTCCATATTTGCTAAAACTCTATTTCTAACTGCTTCATCATGACCCCTTCCATTTATATATAAATAACTTCTTTTATATGCATTAATAGCTTCCTGTCCTGTTACGGTAAGAACAGTATGATTTGTACCTCTAAACAAGAAACTCATTGCTTCATCTATAGTAGCTTCTGCTCCACTACGATATTCATATCTTTTATTTTCTGGATTATAACTAATAGAACCTTGATGATCTGACCAATATTTTAATGTAGAGCTACTTCCACTTGTAGCTTGATTCATCCAATTTCCAGCAAATTCAGCAAACCATACGGACTCTTTATTATAATACTTATACCCACTCGGGTCTGTATACCTTGTAGGATTATTCATACAATAGGAATACCTATTGTAGTTTTTCCAGTCGCCGGCTGTCTGAACAAACGGATCAGGACTATAAAACATTGCCGTATGGGGATCATAGATGCGCCCATTCATGTTAATCACACCAAAGACATCAAGGTGCTCATGCCCTGTATAACCGCGATTAATAATCCATGATGTTCGGCTTTCCTTTTGAGTCCAGTTATGGGAATTTCGCCTCGCCCCCCATGGATCGTATGCATAGGTTTGAATGGTATCACCACTTTCATTGGTCAAAGCTATCAATGAACCCTGATTGTCAGTATATGTATACAGAAGACTATCGCTATTGTTATTCTGGATATAAATGGCGCCGCTAAGATAATGAATTTTTCGAACATTAGTACTTGTTACTTCTTCTTCGTAGTCTCCAAAATAATATTTAGTAAGTGTGGATGCGCCTTGTGTCTGTACAGATACTCGTCGTTGGTCGTCTACTCCGTAAGTAATGGCATAATTTTTCCCCCCTTCACTAAGTGTTTTGATTTTCCGGAAATCGGTATAAGCCACTGCCAGTTCATCCCCGGATATTGCATTTGTAGCGGGTGTAATAGTAGTCAACGCATGAGGATTGGTCGTTTTCTCGTAATTCAGAGACACAACTTTCGGGTCATTTGGAATACTCGAATCATTCAAATCACTTTTAGCCATAATATTACCCGTATTTCCATCATAAGTTATACTGTTCGGTTTTAGTACGGCATTGGTTGTATTGTTTAGAATATCCCAGTTGGTCAACCTGTTTTGCGTATCGTAGGTAAACTGTTCCTTTTGATTTATTAGATTATTACTTCGGTATTCCAGATTATTTTTAGTGTCGTAGCCATAGCTGTAGTTTACCACGCCGGCGGCAGTCATCGAGGTTAGTTGTCCTTTCGTTTCATCATACCCATATACGGTTTCCTTTGCGCCTTTCATCACGTTGGTCAACTGCCCGCGGGCATTGGCACCCGTGGCCTGCCAAATGGTGCGAGGTGTTGCATTGCTGTCTGTAACTTTAAACAAATTGCCGTAATCATCGTAATGATTTTCGGTATAATAACCTGTAGGGAAGGTTTCTCTAGCCACTCGTCCGTAAATATCGTAGTCGAATTGTTTCGACAAAGTTTTAAATTGCTCGTGAAATTGTTTCACGGCAAATGTACATGGTTATAAAACTTGGTGTAAAGAACGAACCATCTTTGTATCCGTTTATTTTCTCAAAGATTAATCCCAATACAGATGCAGAAATCAATGTTTTGTTTTCTTCCTGAATTTCTTCATATCCCTCGCTGCTAAAATCATATGCATCCAAAAAGCGAAAGAGATATTCGAGCGGTGGTAATTCAGAAGCAATTAGTTTCCCTTTTTTATCTTTTAAAATGGATTTGGAATATAGTCTGATATTAAAGCTGTCTTGTAAATTACCAATACTTATTGCATCTTGCTCTAGTTCAGTTGGCTCAAAGAGGGAACTATTCAGATATGGAACATGTGAAAACCGTGTTTTACTTTCACCTTTTCGTTCATCGGGTTTTCGGGCTAATACTTTAAAAAATAAATTATCAAGATCGTCAAAGTTCTTTATATGTTCAATTGAAAGAAACCGATATGCTTTATTTCCGTTTTGATATTTGAGTAATTGTGATTCAAGAAGTTTAAGAAATAATATCCTGTTTATCCAGGTTATAGATAAGTCGAGTGATACGGTGTATAACTTTTCATCAATTGTAGTTGTTGGTTGGAATATGCGATTGATACGAGAGAGCTTGTCCATCATATCAATTTTTTCAATTGCATTTTCAATCAATGATCCTTCATCCCTGTTACCGTCCTTCTTCCGTCCAATAATACTTTTTCCGCCGTCCTTCGTCTCTTCCAAGCCAATAATATGAAGTAATTCAGCATAGAAGTCTTTGTTAAGTGTATTGTTGTCGTTTGCAAATGGTAGCTTGAGTAAATGAATGGGTGATAATAATTTGAAAAGGGGTATTAGTTTCTTATCATCACTTCTGTCTGCATTACGTAAGGGTTTTTGAAAATCATTAAGATTGACATATGTACATGCAACATCTTGTGTGATTTTCTGAATGGCTGGTGCAGCTATTTCCTTATAAAAGAAGTCGGTGTTTTTGCTGGTTAATCTTCCTGCCTCAAATTCTTCGAAATCTGAAACAAGTTTCTTGTTTTCATAGAATAGTTTTTCAAAAGTTTGTGCATCAAATATAAACCATTCATAGATATTTGTAATTATTAAATAACGTAACTGGAAATTCTTCTGCGTTTTTCGCTCCCTCAGATAATAAAGTACTAATTCCTGAAATGATTTGACGTTTACATTGTCTTTGCTAATCATTTCCGATTTATTAGTTGGTTTCTTGGCTTCCATCAAAACGCCAACAGGGGTGTTTGGTTCTTTTCCATTATGGACAACCAGATCAGAGCGTCCTTTTGTGTTGATATAATGGTTGTTCTTGTAATAGGTTGAATTTAAGAAATCTATTACTAAATTCTTATGATATTCCTCACTTTCAAACTCTTTAATTCTATCCAATAATTGAATAAGTTCATGTTTGAACAATTCAATTTCTTCACGATTGGGTTTCAATTTTCGAAATGCAGGATTAAGCGATAATTGAATTGGAGTTGGAATTAATTGCATAATTTATATGTATGGATTATTTTCGACAAATATAGTATTTTTAATTAAAAAACAGACGAGTTGAGTGCTATTTCTTAAGATATATGAAGGTGGGTATAATGTGCCGACAAACAGTACTGTACGATGAGTTCAGCATAGCGTCCCACTATGTTAAAACTAAAAGGAAAGCTTAGCTTTCCATATTATAGTTGAATATGGAAGTAAGGATACTCCCTTCTAGCTACAACCAATTGAAAGACACTTTGCCGAACACACTCAACGCCAATCTTTATACTACACCATAACGGTTACACAAGGCTTTATCACACAAAAAAGAGCTGATTTGAGACTCCAAATCAACTCTTTTTTTCAATGTCTATTTTATTTACCTGATAATCATTACCGGTAAACTGAACGAATTATTTTTGATTCTTATTTTCACCAAGTAAGTTCCCTGTGAAATTTCTGAAACATTCATCAAATCCGCCTGAACTTCTTTCATCAAGATACCGCTAATAGTGTATAATTGCAACGTTGGTACTTCACCTCCAGGAACTGTAACATGTAATTGATTTGACGTTGGATTTGGATAGACTTTCACCAATCCTTTCATGGTTTCAGGAATGGCGAGTAATGACGTATCATAAAGCAGCATGTTGTCGAAAAACAAATCGTTTGTTGATGATAAAACACCATGATTTCTCACAATCCGAAAGCCGGTCAATTGATAATTAATTAAATCAGGCAAATCTGAAAGTTTCAGTTCTTTATATTCCCAACCCACGAAATTCAGGTCGCATAACTTAATATAATTGATATCATTTCCCAATTTCAATTGCAACTGTAATTCATTACCGGATAAATCTCCATAAATATGTAACCCTACAACTTTATTTTTCGAAACAGTAATTCCCTGAGAAGCAGAAGTAAATGTTGCAAAATCCAGTGGTTCATTTAAAGAGCAGCTAAATTCGTTTGAATTAGTACCAAATAACTTTTTTGAACTATTTAAACTGGCAGTTGCAGTTGTAGCATTTAAACTTTCTGTTGGATCGAAAACATAATTCGACGCTTCAAAATCATCTACAACCGGTTGATTAGTTACCAAAACATTTGAAGTATGGAAATTAATTGTAATCGGATTAACAACTGTCATACCAACAACATCTTCAACGTTGGCCGGAACAACCACTTTATAATCAGCATTTGGTAAAAGCGCATTTGTAAGCTCAAAATAACAGGACCCATTTGGTGCTGATACTTTGTTATTTAAGAAAGTTCTCGAGTTTTTAACCTGTTCAACTCCATTTTTATCATAGACTTTAATGGCAGTCAAAAGATTAGAAGTATTCAATACATTATCGAAAACAAAATGGAATAATGGTTTAATATACACTCCTGTATCTCCCTGATAAGGGTACGAAGTCAATAATTCCAACCTGTTTCTTCCTTTTGTTTTAAATTGGAACGTGAAATCATCCACCATGCTTAAATTGTCCGGATGTTTAGCTGATTTTGCTAATTTTACCGTATAGAGTGTTGATTTTTCGAGCGGATTTGTTGGTGAAAAACGCAAGCGATACTGACTGTCTTCGAAACTGATTGTTCCATCAACTGCCGGAGTTATTGAAAATGCTTGCGTTGTTGATGCTACATCCATATCCCAATTAAAGTTCAGAATAATATCTGTTGAACATTCCACACTGTCAGTTATCGCAACATTGGGCGTATAACTCAAAACCTGTGGAGGCGTATTCCGAACTTTGTTCAAACTTATATTTAAGAACGAAATATTTCCGGCCGTAACTGTTACCGGAATTGTCTGAGCATAATATCCGGTTGCTTCAGCTTTTACATTATATTGGCCCGGAGACAGATTTTTAAAAACATACACCCCATTATTCATTTGATCGACTGTATAAGTCTGATTTGTTTCAATAATTGTCAACTTAGCACCGTTTAATGACAATAATTCGTCATTCCCTTTTAATTTATAATAAGTTGCGGCATTCAAATTGCGGCTGTCATGAATTGAACCTGCTATATTTCCTGTTGGGATTACTTCTGCAGGCTTAAAATAGTTACTAAAAGATTTGAAGAAGTTCCACGCTTCCAGCCATTTATATTCCATATTCATTAAACGGTACGTTTCAGGAATATAATCGTGCATCATACCTTCAGAAATTGTTCCCGGAACCGTGAGACCGCGTAGTACCCCGTAGCCGTCACTCCAACCCATTGCAATACGTCCGAAAGTTTTATCACCTGTAACAGAATAAGCCGAAGACCATGTGGTTATTTGATTAGCATATTGATTTTTAGCAATAACCGTACTGATTTCTCTGCTTTTATCTGACATAGGAGTTGGCGTATGGTAAGTTGTTGCATCATTTGCATCTTTTCCGGCATAAAGCTGCAACACACTGTTAGCCGTTCCATTTCCTGAATTGCTGTGAATTGCAATCATAAAATCGGCATTCCCCTCGTTTGCCATTGCCACAATTACGGAGAGATTTAAATCATCAGCGGTCGTGTTTGTTTCCCGGGTTAAAATGACTTTTGCACCGGCAGCTACCAACATATCCCGAAGTTGTTTTCCTTTATCAAGATTGCTTTGCGATTCCCAAAACCCATTCGGATCACCCGAAGTGTATGGGGCAATAACCACATTCCGGTCATCACTATCAAAACCACCATGACCAGGATTCACACAAATGGTTATCCCCGAAAGATTTTGTGCATGTAAATTTGAATATCCTGCAAGTAATATTACAACTAGAAATAGAATTGTTTTTTTCATTTTACTGAACTTTATTAAAGAATAAACAGAACCGAATGATTGCAATTTTATGCTGATAATTAGCGTTTTATGATTTTTATAGTATTTACCCTATCGCCATCGTAAATTGTAAGGAAATAAACTCCCGATTGAATTTGCCGCAATGGGAATTTGATTTCCCCAGCAGAAATCATATTTGAATTTTGAATATCAACCAATTGTCCGGAGATAGAATACAGCTTCAACTGAATATTGGATGAATTTGAATCAGTAAGTCTAATATGCAATTCATCGCCTTCTACCGGATTCGGATAAACTACTATCTGTGAAAGGATTTCAGGATTAGTAACTCCCAAAATCAGGTTCTTATAGCATAACGACAATTCTTTCAAATAAATACTGTAATTTACATCGGCCACCTGATTTGTAGTCGAAATATACATGTTGAAATAATCGAACCAAATCGGATATGAAGATATATCACTTAAATTAGAGACAATCGACGAAGCCGGAATATTAAATTCAACATCTTTGTTTTTAGCAGTTGTGGTAAAATTGAATGGAACAGTTGAAGACTGATTGTTTGTATGCAATCCGATAATCATTTTGCTAATTTCCACGTTTCCGGGATTAATCACCAACTTAATGGTGTCGGGCAAACTGTATAATTCCATCGATTTAGCCATTTTTATCGAAGGTGAACGTGCTGATTTATACGTATAATTGATCGCAGCTCCATGAGACCAGCCGGCCGGCAATCCCTGGTTTGAAATTGTTGTATTCCATGTTGAAGTTGTTGGGGTCATGGTCCAAGAAGTCAGATTATTAAAACCATCATGAATCATTTTAGGAGCAGTTGGTATTTCAACTTTTACGAGAATTGTATCTTTAAATGACCCTAAATTCCCGATTACTTTTGTTGAACCATTTTTCAATCCTTTTAAAATACCACTTTGAACCGAACAAATTTCAGGATTCAAAACAGTCCACGTTAATGCAGATGGCAATACCTGCATGGTATTTTGCCCGATTACACTTTGAACTTCGATGGGGTATTCAAAATTATTGTCAATCAGTAATGAATCCAACCGGATAGAGATTGCAGCTTCATCGCGCAAAATTATATTGACATTTGTTTGAATTCCATTGTATGAAGCAGTTATACTTCCATTTTGAGTTCCTGATGCAACAAGTTGACCCAAACTATTAATATATCCCAATTCAGGAGCGCATGATAAAGTTACACCACTTACATCGGTATTTAATAAGGTTCCGTATTGATTATAACCCAGAAACTTTGGTTTAAAAACTCCGAATTTTGGGAGTTGAATTGAATTTTCGTAAGCTTCTATTTCACTAATGACAGGATCAGTAGGTGCAGATGAAACTGCAAAGATACCATTCCCAACAGCGCGTTCCACGCCATCGCTTCCATCATTTATAACATTAAATTCCTTTACATACATACAACTCGAACCTCCGCCATCTAAATTAATAGCAGTATATGCTCCGGCACTCTTCATTATATCAGCCAATTGTTTAGTTCCAACTCCTATTGATAATAAAGATCGACCGTCAACTACGCAGAAATAAATTTTACTTTTATCGGATGAAAACCCTATTGCTGTTCGTGGATTTAATTCAACCCAATCATTATCTGTCACTTGTCCATCCTGTAAGATTAACCGGTCACCTCCAACCATATCAGTCAGGTTTGGTTTTTCACTTCCGCCTATCGTGATTCCCAAATTTAAATCTATTTCATCATTTACGTGTAAAGCATTTAAATATGTTTGTGCTGTGCCATGACCTGATAAAACAGCACTTCCGACAGGAATTGCCATATTTCCAACTCCGGAAACAACTGAAATAACTTTTGCTTTCAACGTTTTATTTACATCCCATTTTGGACCTGTCAATTGAACCAATACTTCCGTTCCAAAACTATTTGTGTGTGTAAATTTGCCATTTAAACTATTATAGAGTATTAATTGATTAGTGCTGCGAGCTGTGTTGACATTTGTTATTGAAAATGAATTTCCACCAATACTTACGTTGCCTGCAAATATTTTTGTTCCAATATATGGGGCAATATTTCTATCGAAAGCAATATCCGTACGAGAATTTGGGATCAATCCAACTTCGCCATCAACCATACTACCGGCGACAGGTAAGCCAACCTGACCAACCGTTTCAAAAAAGTCAGCATTTGTTCCTCCGATATACATGGCACCTTCTTTGGTCTTGCGTTTTGCCATATCTGATGGACGCTCGCATGTTACAGTTGAGTCTTTTCCCAAAACAGATTTAAAAGAAATGAATGGGTTTTTGGCATCTACTTCCAAAAAGAATACCCGAAGAGGTTTTGTGGCATCAATTAAATTCAATGCTGTGTAATAACTTCCCGGACCTACTTTAAAATGTACCAGTGTGTCAACAGGATAAGATTTTGTTCCAACGATTATATTACCTGCAATTGATAGCAGTGAGAATTGGAGTAAAATGAAAACAAAAAATAGCTTTTTCATTTTTTTGTAGTTATAGAGAATGTAAGGAAATTCAACTTAGATTTCCCTAAAAATGGAGGGTGAAAATGATATTAAAGAGGTGGCATGTTGCCACCTCTTTTTATTGTAAATCAACGTAAAAGGAATTACTTAACTGCAATTTTTTGAATTTTCTTTGCACCTGTTTTATCAACAATAGTAACAATATATATTCCGTTTGAAGTAGGAGCAGTCAACGTAGAGATATTTTTATCGGAAGATATTTTTTGACCGGTTACATTATAAACTTCAGCTGTAGCCACTTCTTCTGAAAGACGAATTTGGTTTTCACTCATTGAAATTGTCACATTCGACATTTTAAGTTCAGGAACAGCTGTTTGTGCAACTGTCATTTGATACATTCCGTAACCATTTTCACCTGTATAAACGTAAATTTTGGCTACATTTCCGCTAACTTCAACTGTAGGAACAGCAGTACGATAAGCATTAGAAGCAGCACCCATTCCAGCCTGAGGAAATGTCCATAAACATTGTAAACCGGAAAACGCTTTACTTGCGTCAGCAAATTTAAACAACCTAAATGTAGAAGCAGGTACACCGGCAGTATTACTGGCAGCCATTATTAAGAAATAATTATCGCCAACCTGAAACTCTTCAACACCATTGTGTCCCTGATTCATTGTCCATTTTGTTCCAGAAACTGAAACAGAATCTTTTAATGCATTTGGATTATTATAAAAACCATCAATTACATTACCATCTTTATCCATCAATGTTGGGAAAGTAGCGTTTCCATC
>Ga0302207_1001122_pt1 | contig 10400 bp, 7 predicted proteins | sample II_Fen_E2_2_FD_198792 | JGI IMG/M metagenome (GOLD analysis project Ga0302207, IMG submission 198792) | Peat permafrost microbial communities from Stordalen Mire near Abisko, Sweden - II_Fen_E2_2 | ecosystem: Environmental > Terrestrial > Soil > Wetlands > Permafrost | place: Sweden: Abisko...
TCGACGGAGAATCCAACCAGTTCCCTGCTTTGTTTCTCGAAAGTTACATTTTTGCTGGTTTTCCCAAAATCATAGATGGACTGGTTAATGTTCACAGCCGCCGAGTACATATCCGGTGGATACAATTGGAAGGATCCTAAACCCGGCATGGTAAGGGATGTAGTTGGGCCTAAAAAAGTAAATGACCCGGATAAATCTACATTCGGCAGGTAAGCTGTTTTTGCCAGCCCTATTTTGGCATCGGACGATTCAATATCGGTTTGTGCCTTTTTAATGGACGGATAATTGTGAATCACTTCATCCAGTATTTCATGCAGGCTCAGGGAATCTCCAGCCGGTTTGTCTGTTTTCTGTCCGTAAACTGCTGCTATTGGCAATAGAAACAGGACAAGTATAAGTTTATAAATTGATTTCATTTTTTAATTTGTTTATTTGTAAAGAAATTAAAGCTATTAATTTAATCCACAATGGGTACATGCTCTTCCGTAGACAAGGATTTCAACGTTTTCTTTTTTGATTTTAGCATTATGATGGGGATAAATCCAATCAACGAAATAATTGCCGCAATCAAAAAATCATCATTAATTCCCTGAATAAAGGCTTGTGTACTAACATTAGACATGACAATGCTTTGAGCTTGTTTTAGTGCAGTTGCGGAGGCTCCCCCTCCGTGTTGCTGAATAAAAAAGGCTAAGCGCTTTGTCACGGCTTGAAATTCCTGTGAGCCTGCCTGAATAGAACCACCAAACATTTGTCCGTGAAAGTTTACACGTGCTGTCAAAATGGTAGATAACAAGGCAACACCCATACTTCCTCCAATCTGACGGACTGTGTTCATAATCCCGGAAGCCTGAGCCATTTTTTCACGTGGTATGGTTATTAATGACAAGGTGCTTAGAGGTGTAAATACTAATCCCATACCTAAACCTCTTAAATAAAGGGAGGTCATAATATATGAATGCTCTGTCAGAAATGATAAGTTAGAATTGATGTAGAAGCTTAATACTAATAGCCCCATACCTGTCATGATAGGAATCTTTGCATTTACTTTATCCGAAAACCAACCTGAAATTGGAGAAAAGAGACCTTGTATAATTCCAACGGGCAAAAACACTGCACCTGATTGCAATGCCGTATATCCTAATGAGTTTTGCAAATAAAGAGGCAGCAGGAATGTACTTCCGAACATACCTATTCCGAAAAGGAACATCAATAAATTACTCATTCCAAAGTTACGGTCGGCTAAAAGCCGAAGATCAATCAATGGATTCTCTGTCGTTAATTCACGGGTCAGGAATACAGCCAATGCTATACCCGAAACGGCAAAGCATGCTAATATGTATGGTGCTGTCCAACCTGCCGAATTGGTTTGTGCATTTCCTTCCGATAATGCATAAAGCAATACAGGCAAGAATATTATTACCGAAACAAAGCCTACGTAGTCGAATTTTCGTGTATTTGGACTAACGAATTCCCGTTGAATGATGATCGTAAATACCAAGGCCATAATACCTACTGGGACATTGACATCGAAAATAAGCTGCCAACTGAAATTGTCTACCAGGTATCCACCAATAAGGGGACCAAATGAAACCGATGCTGCCGCTGCAATTGCCCAGAAACCCAGTGCCAGACCACGCTGCCTTGCAGGAAATTCTCGTGTGATAATAGCCATACCCAGTGGCTGGACGATCCCTGCCCCTAATCCCTGGATAATTCGCGATATAATCAACGTATTCTCGTCATTGGATAAACCGCATAACAGGGATCCAAATGTAAAGAGGAATAATCCCCAGAAATAAACCTTTTTATATCCGAATTTGTCCGCAAACCAACCCGAAGCAGGCAACATAGCTGCCATGGAAAGCAGGTAAGCTGTTATCACCCATTGAATCGTGGATAGCCCTACGCCGAAAGATGACATGATTTTGGGGAGGCTTACATTCACAATAGTACTGTCCAGTACCACCATGAAGGTTCCCACCATTATATTTGCCAATACAAACCACTTGTATCTGGGGCTTTGGGGATGAAACAATGAATTTCGGCTGCGTAGTTTCCTGCGAAGTCTATGTGTATTTGATATCTTCCTCATTATTACTTAATGATTTTTACTACTGCCGACATTCCGGTCAACAAATTATAAGCTGACAGTTTTTGTCCGTTTTCAGCTCCATCGATTGAAATTTTAATGGCAACACGTTGGGTTACCTTTGTGAAATTTCCGGAAGCATTGTTTTGTGGGATAAGTGAGAATTGTGAGGCTGTGGTCGATCCCATTGTAAAGATTTTGCCTGTGAAAACAACATCCGGATATGTATCCAGTGATATAAGGGCTTTTTGGCCGTCGTGTAATGTTTCCATCTTGGTTTCTTCCAAAAATACCTGAATCCAGAATTTGTTGTTGTTATTGATAGTATAGATGGACTGGCTGGGTTGGGCAATGTCTCCCGGGAGTAACCAGCGTTTTGCTATAAGGCCATCCACCGGGGCGTATAAACGCGTATTGTTCAATTGGGTAGTGATTACGCCAATTTGTGCCTGTGCACCAACAACACCTGCTTCTGCACTTTTAATCGTGGTTTTGGAAACCAATATCTGTGCCTGTGCTGCATCAAGTTGTGCTTGTGCCGTTTCCTGCGCTTTCTGTAAATGATCGTATTGTTCTTTTGTGATGACTCCACCTGTAAATTGAGCTTTTGCCCGGGTGAAATCTTCTTTCGATTTTTCAAGGCCTATCTGCAAAATCCGAATGTTCTTTTGATCATATTCCAGTTTTGCCTGGGCTTGTGCTTTGTTGGCTTCAGTCTGTGACTTTAAGGCTACAACCTGTTGCTTTTGGGCCAGTAAATCAATGCTGTCCAATTCAGCCACTAATTGTCCTTTTTTTACAGAATCTCCTTCTTCAGCATAAAGTTTGCTGATTCTACCCATTATTTTTGGACTTACTGAAACATTATCGGATGCTACTACAGCATCATCAGTCCTGATATAACTAGTATAATCCTTATACCAGTATACTCCTCCAATAACAACTATCAATATCACAATTGCCAATGGAATGTAAATTTTCCAATCTTTTTTCTCCTTTTTCATATACCCTTTTTGATTTTATTTTTTATTTTTTTTAAATTATTTCTTCTGCTTTACAGCAAATCGAACCTGATTCATGCGCTTGCTGTTGAACAATTGTAGTTAAAATGTCTTTAACGTGCTGAGAGGATTCTGAAAGAACCTGTAAGGTGTGGGCATCTAATTTCTCCAGCTTTTGACGAAGCTCCTGGCTGATTTCCAGTTTTATGGCATTAAAATCAGCGGCTCCTTTTTCTGTAATGTGAACATTCACAATCCGTCTGTCCTTTGGATCGTACGTTCGTTCCACCAGCTCTTCTGCGATAAGCTTATCCACCAACCCGGTTATATGAGGTTTTGGCATGGCTAATTTACACCCGATTTCCGACATGGATAACATTCCATGGCGGGTCAGTACCCCCAGTACGTATAAGGATCCCGGGTTTAAATTTGTCTTTGATCGAATTGACCGGGTAAAACTTTTAGAAAGTAACGGATGAATTGAAATCAAATTCTCAATAGCTCTGTCAATGGAAATTATAATATCTTTTGGCATAATTGTAAACTCTAATTATTCATATTCATAATGGTTACAAAAGTATAACTATTATTTTAATATAATTGTTCATATTGTTATAACAAACAATAAATTTATCTTTTTTAACTACTAGCACCTGGTTATGCAGCATGTACTCAAAAAGCGTCCGTATCTCTTTCCGGAAATACAAACGTTTTTTAATTTAAAATGTTTACTATAGACGATGTTATATATGTTCTCGTGGAGTGAAATGATGTGTTGCGGTAATGATAAAATCTCTTTCAAGTGTAACTTAAGCCTTCAATTCGGGGATAGGGTGGGGGAAAGTTCAGTAAGTTGAAGTCTGGATTTTCTGTTAATTCAGCAACTTAGGGGCTGCTGGAAACTAGTTATTGCCACGGAGTGGCTAAATATGAATAGCCCCCAGTGTAGTTTGCGGAACCGGGGGATATGAATGGCTCGAAATTCACAACCCCGAAGCGGGTTGAACACCTGGATAATATATTGCTCTTGAATCCTATTAGCTATGCTGACCGTTGGTTCAGGATTCTTGTTCTCCTATCATTCTAATCTGCTCCGATGCATCGGGGCGGCTATTCATAGTATATTCTGAAATTTATCCCGATTCTTTTCAGGAGGATTTTTTTGACAGCAAAAATATAAGTCTGTGCATGTAAAATGAACATTTATATTCAATAAGCTTGCACATGAATTTCTAAATACTATATTATTCAATTGTTTATCAGCTATATTATAGTTCTTCAGTTACCGATACTTACTATTAATTCGTGAAAATAGGGGTGCTGAGAAATCGATATAATATTTCAGGGATGGTGTGTCAACAGAAAAGTGCTTTCACATTTTCCGGCCAACTGTAACTGCCTGGTTTTAGGGTAAGATGAATGGAAGGAGAATCAGGAATCTCCATGCGTACAACACCCGGTGACAGTTCTTCAACCGGAATAAGGGTTTTCCGGTTTAATAAGTTCAGTATGGAATAGGCAGTAGCTCCGCCTTCAATAAACAATTCTTTGATTTCGCATTTTTCAACCAGTAGCTTTACGATCATTCCCATTCGTTGTTTTAAAACAGTCGAACTTCCCGGAAAACTAACCTTCTTTTCTGAAACTGCCAATATTAACTTCTTGTTTAATGCCCAGGTATTTTGAAGCTCATTTGCCCATGTCTCGATGTCCCCTTTTTCTGTTTTTACCTGAAGTAACGAAGCAGGGAATGCTGCTACCGGACATACGGTTGAAACCAATTGGTCTCCCTGAATACGACTTGCCGAATGGGTACTTCCTGAAACCAGCAGAAAATTACCGGTACTGATTGAACCGGGTTTCACTTTCGTTTCTGTTGGATTGAAAGTTTTAAGCAGTACCTGCTCGAAGAATGCTGCACTGCCACACAGCAATGTTTCGCTATCCGAGAGGTTGCTGCAATTGATAAGTTCATCAACCGAATCACAGTCCGGTACAAAAAGTCCATCACCTGATAATGCGGACAGAGTGCCTGTGTGAAACTCAGTGATCTGATTGTATTTTGCTGAACGGCTTAATAAAAGCTTTTGCACTTCCGGGAAGGTGGCAGGAAAGTCCGGATCCCGGGAAAAATCAGTATTTTCTATTTTTTCATTGCCCACATAATAGATTCCATCCCGGATACACCGGCCGGACAATGGGTTTGCCGGTTGAACTAATATCCGTTTAAACTTCTTTACATCGAGTATGGCTGATAACTCGGTCAGGACATAACCCCGTAGCACGGAGTCGCACTTTTTGAATACAACCGACTCAGGACTCTTGAAAATTGCTTTTGCAAGTTCTGAATGTGTCCGGTAAGATTCTATTTCCGTTGCTGAACGGCTATCCGTTGCAATAACGCATACATCCGTTTGTATATTCGGAACCGAATCAATCCCAAAGGTCACTTTCAGTCCGTAACGCAGGCAAACTCCTGCTATTTCGGCTGCCCCTGTAATGTCATCGGCTATAACGGTTATCATTTTTTGCGGTGTTTTGCCATGACGATGGCGTAATCAATAGCTACCAGCATGGCATCAGCGGATGCAATTCCTTTTCCGGCTATCTCAAAAGCTGTCCCGTGATCCACCGAAGTACGGATAATGGGTAGTCCCAGGGTAATATTCACCCCTTTTACGCTTTTCATGGTTTGTTTTTCATTGTCCCATTGGAATCCTTCGAGCTTGAATGGAATATGACCCTGGTCGTGGTACATAGCCACACACCCATCGTATTTCCCCTGTACTGCTTTTACAAACATGGTATCGGGTGGGACGGGACCTTCCACATCGAATCCAAGGGCTCTTGCTTCGTTAATGGCAGGAATGATTTCATCGATCTCTTCGTCCCCGAACAACCCGTTTTCCCCAGCATGAGGATTCAACCCGGCAACTGCAATATGAGGTTTGGCGATTCCAAATTGTATGCAGGCATCATTCAGTAATGAAATCACTTCCAATATCCGTGCCTTGGTACATAAATCACAGGCTTTCCGAAGTGATACATGGGTGGTTGCATGGATTACCCGCAGGTTCTCATCCGCCAGCAACATCGCAAACTTGGCAGTATGGGTAAAGTGGGCATATATCTCGGTATGGCCGGAAAAATTATGTCCGGCTTTATGAATGGATTCTTTGTTGATAGGAGCTGTAACCGTCGCATCCACTTCTTCGGCCAATGCGAGGTCAATCACTTTTTTCACTGCTTCAAAAGCTGCATTGCCCGACATAGCCGATACTTCCCCTAAGGTGAGCTCCGACAGGACCACATTTTTTAAATCCAGTACATCAATTGTCCCGTGTGCAAACGCAGCCTCTTTCACCGATTGAATGGCATGGATCTTTAGGGGCGATTGCATACTTTTAGCAGTAAGCGTCATAACAGATGCATCACCCACCACCAGAGGCTGGCAACGTTCGTATACATTCGGAATGGATAAGGCTTTGATACAGATTTCGGGTCCGATACCTGCCGGATCACCCATGGAGATTCCTATAATTGGTTTCATATTGACTTTGTTGATTAGTTGATTAGTTAATTAGGTTGATTGTATTGTGACGGCTTCGATAACAAAACCTGTTCCTGATAACTTTCGAAGCCGTCACTAAAACTTGATGCACTGTTAAAAACAAATTGATTACAACAGTTTTCTGTAAATGTTGATAGCATCTTCCCTGGTAACTACCCGCGGATTATTTTTCAGTAAGCGGGTAACCTTCATGGCGATATCCGCCAGTTCAGGTAAAATGTCTTCTGTAATTCCAATGTCCGACAAACGTTGCGGAATCTCACAGGCACGGGATATTTCCTCTAACCTTTCAATTCCGGCTAAAGCAGTTGCCTCGTCGCTTTCCTTTGGTTCTACTCCAAGAGCCAGTGCTACTGCTGCATGGCGATCGGGGGAAGCTGATAGATTAAATCGAAGCACTTCGGGTAACAGGATAGCATTCGACAACCCGTGAGGTATGTGGAACTTACCACCCAGCCCGTAGGATAGGGCATGAACAGCCGAAGTATTTACCGGGCCAAGGCATAATCCGCCATACATCGATCCCAGGGATAATGCCGAGCGGGCTTCCATGTCATGACCATTGATGTAAGCTTTCTCCAGATTAGCTGCTATCAGCTCGATGCCCCGCAAGGCGTAGGTGTCAACGGCCGGATGGGCAAAATTATTCGTATAGGCTTCGATACAATGCGAAAGGGCATCCATACCGGTTTCAGCAGTCAATCGGGCAGGCAGGCTAACCGTCAGTACCGGGTCGATATAACATGTGTCAGGCACCAGATAGGGGCTTATGATGCCGCTCTTTGTGTTGGTTTCTTCGTTTAACAGGATCGCATTCGGCGACATTTCGCTTCCGGTTCCTGAAGTGGTCGGAATACAAATCAGTTTAATGGTACGACCCGCTAAAAAGCCGATACCGACAATCTCCGTAAGTTGTTGCTCACTATCGGTTAATGCAGCCAGTAACTTGGAGCAATCAAGAACACTTCCTCCGCCCACTCCAATCACACAATCAGGATGAAAATAGGCTGATTTATTCAGTAAAGTGTCAAACTGCTCAAAGGTAGGTTCACCCGGAAAATCATAATCAATCGCCACCACCTTCTTTCCGGTCGTTGACAGTTTATCAAACACCGGTTGCATGGCTTTGAGTAGCGGACTGGCAATTAGAAATAAAATACGGTTCGAAGCGGATATCAAATGATCTTCGGATAGTTGCTGTATACTGTTTCCTCCGAAAATAATTTTTCCGGGTTGTTGTAATATTATTGAATTCATTTTAATCTGAATAATTGGTTAATTTATTTTGTTGAATAGACGCAAGGTTTTATGCCCTTTCTCTCTATACATTTTGATCATTTTTATAATACCCGTAAATGGTGAGATGTATATCCGCCGGTTCTGATTTAAAGAACAAGCTTGCCACATAGCCTACTCCGAAAACAATCAGGTGGCTATACACCCCAAGCATATATTTATGTTGATGAAAATTGAATTTCCCTAAATCCAATATCAGATGATCTCCTATTTTAGTAGTTGTTAATACGGCATACGCTGTAAATAATACGCAGGCAGCTATCCCAACATACAATCCCTGTTTGTTTGCCCTGCGTGATAATATCCCTAAGAGGAATATTCCGACAATCCCTGCTGAGAAAATGGCATATAATCCGAATACAATGCCCAGGACGCCTTCTCCTTGCCACTGAACAAATAAATAGGCAACGGTCATCATGATACATCCCGCTGCAAAAACTAAAATACGCCCCATCCTGAGTCGTTGTTTGTCTGTACAGGTTGGTTTGAATCGTTGGTAATAATCTTCCACCCCAATGGCCGAGAGGCAATTCAAATCCGACTGCAGGCTTGCCAGGGCTGCTGCCACCAGTGCCGAAAGTACCAGTCCTACAACGCCTACAGGTAATTGCGTGCTGATAAAATAAGGAAACACCTTGTCGGCGGTAATGTCTTTAGGCAGGGTGGCTGTGCCTGTATGATAGAAAACGTATAACAACGAGCCAATCAACATAAAGAGTGTCCAGACACTTACACTGGCAAAAACTCCGATAAAGGCTGCATGTTTCGCATCCTTGTCCGACTTGGCTGCCAGATAGCGTTGCACAATGGTCTGGTCGGTTCCGTATTTTTGCAGGGCGTAAAAGGCTCCATTGATGATCATCACCCAGATGGTCAGGTCGGTCAGGCTGAAATTATAGGGCCCGACATCGATCTTTCCCATGGCAAATGCCTGATGCATGGTTTCTACAGGTCCGGCTACCGGACGGAATAGAAGTATGCCCAGGCATAGCAATCCTCCACCTACCAACAGGAATCCCTGTACCACATCCATCCAGATCACGCCTTCCATACCACCCAGCATGGTGAGGGTGATAATGGCTATGCTTAAGCACAACATGATCATTAATACCGGATAATGCGTAAAACTGTTCAGCGCAATGCTCACTAAAAACAATACAGTCCCCATTTTTGAAAAATGGGTCAGCATGAATGCCATAGAACTGTACATACGGGCAAAGAGGCCGAAACGCCTTTCGAAATACTCATACGTGCTCAGCCGGATCACTTTACGGAACAAGGGGACAATGATCCCGATCAGACCTACTAATACAATGGGAACCATCAGGCCCTGCACCAGCAGTATCCAGTTCGACTTATAGGCTGCGGCAGGGTATGCCAGAAAGGTCACGCTGCTTAACAGAGTGGCAAATATCGATATCCCGATAGCCCAGGCGGGAATCGTCTTACTTCCCGAAAAATAACGGTCTGAACTCTTCTGACGCTTTGAAAAATAAAAGCCGGTGCCAATTGTAAACAGAACAGAAACAAGGATTATCGCTGTGTCAATCCAGTGAATGGGGTTGTCTTGCATATTCTGTTAATTCTATTGGTTTTTATTTCCGGTTTTTTGTAGCAACTCTGTATATCGGTTCTTAACCAGACTCACTTCCGTTTCGGGTAGTTCGGTCAGCGGTGGCATCATCGTGGTGTTACAAATTCCAAGGAAGTTCGCAATCACTTTCAGTGCAGCCAGTGATTCTCCCAGTGTCCTGTCTTTTTGGTAGACAGAAGCAACATTATCCGTTACTTCCTGCCAGTTGAAGCATTCGTCCCACTTCCCGGTCAACGCGGCCAGATAGAGATTTCCATACATTTCAGGAACGATATTGCCGGTACTGGGCACTATCCCGTCGGCACCAAGCTTCAGGCTTCCGGCGCTTTGTGCACCCCAACCACAAAAATACGCAAAATCCTTTCGGTTTTTGTACTCTTCAATAAAGGTTTTCATGCGGTCGGCATCGCGCTCCGAATCTTTTAATCCCCAAATGTTCGCATGATGGCTCAATTCAGCCACTACCTCCACCGGAATCGACATCTGTGTGGTGGCTTTAATGTTGTACATCATCACCGGACCCTGGATGTTATCTGCCAGTGTCGTATAGAAACGGACCATTTGTTTTGGAGTCAGGGTGTAGTACGAAGGCAACGTGGCAACCACGCAATCCGCGCCCAATTCCAGGTATCTGTTTCCACGTTCTATCAACTCGTCCACCTGATTGCCTACCAGACCGGCGTATACACATTGGTTTTCACCTTTCGCTTTCACGGCGGCTTCTACAAACCGGTAGCTTTCATTAGCACTGATGGAGCTCGATTCGCCGGTTGTACCCAGGACAAGCGGATGAATTCCGCTTTTGTCGAAGAGTTTCATAATACGTTCTACAGCTTCGACATCAAC
>Ga0302207_1001134_pt1 | contig 10308 bp, 6 predicted proteins | sample II_Fen_E2_2_FD_198792 | JGI IMG/M metagenome (GOLD analysis project Ga0302207, IMG submission 198792) | Peat permafrost microbial communities from Stordalen Mire near Abisko, Sweden - II_Fen_E2_2 | ecosystem: Environmental > Terrestrial > Soil > Wetlands > Permafrost | place: Sweden: Abisko...
TTCAAAGTGATGGTCTTTTTTTTACAGATTCCACTCAAACGGCATTGTACAATGGAGAATATAAAGAGTATTTCGACAATGGCTCTTTGAAGCTGGAAATGAACATTCTGAATGGAAAACCCGAAGGTGCTTATATTGTCTATTTTGCAACCGGGAAACCAAATGAAGTAAGATCATACAGAAATGGAGAATTTCATGGCGTCTGGCGGACGTATAGTGAAGCCGGATTACTGATCTCCGAAGCTGAATACCGGGACAATAAAAAACATGGTACGTGGCATGTATGGGACGATTCGGGTATTATGCGCTATGAAATGCAATACGATAAGGGGAAAAAAGCCGGCACCTGGTATATGTGGGATGAAAAAGGAAAATTGATTTCAGAGAAAAAGTATTAAAAAATGAAGAATTGATTCAATTTAATAAGCGAAAACAATTTCACATCATTGTACACATTTTGTAACTTATTTGAAATAATAGTTGAGTTACTTTGCACTGTTATAAATCAGGAATAAGAAATTCAATTAATATATTACAGGTATGAAAAAGGTGTTGTTTATTTCTCTCTTTTCTATTATGTTATCGTTGAGTGGTTCGGCAAAGAAAAATCAGATTGTTGAAACAAAAGACGAAACAATTGATCAAACCCGTATAGTGAAGGGTTTTGTTTTTGATAAACTTACAAAGGAAACACTGGCAGGTGCTGTAATTACAGCGAATGGCAAAAAAATATATACCGATTTAGATGGTAATTTTGCATTATCAAATTTATGTGGTGATAAATGTCAACTCAAAGTGAGCTTAATTTCATATGTTGATAAGACTATTGAAATCGACACTAACAAGTTGGAACCCATACAAATTCAATTGCAACAACGATAATCTAAAAAGGTAATCGCATAAAAAAAGGCAAATCTTAAAAAGGTTTGCCTTTTTTATTTTGATAATGGTTTACTGCCTATAAGAATTTAACTGAATGCCCACGATTTGAAAAAATAGACCAACCTAATACTCGAGTGGGATAAAACAAAATGCAAAATGATATGCTGTCATGTATGTTGGTTCAAAAAAAAATCTACTGTTAATTTTATGATTATCCGTTAAAACACCTGATCATAAGAACTATTATACGGAATAAAATTCAGTATTTTTGTATCCGGACTACTGCTACATTTGGATTCTATTTCGCAAGAGCATATCTTACAACCCATTTTGTTATCATTCTTCAGTTTGTTTTGGATTGGTTTTAGGTTGGTTTTGGTATCTATACTTCAGTCATTTATTCGCCCTATATATGCCATATATCTTTATAGATATATGGCATATATAGGGCGAATAAATGGATATTAAGTGACTGATATATCGGAATAGCTACGGAACCAAAACCAATCCAAAACCGAATCAAAACCATTCAGAGTCAGAGATGTATTCGTAATACAAATATAGAAATAATGTTTAAAGATCCGCCTTTATATCCGAATTAAATTAGGTAAACCAACATAAAAGAACAGAATTAATTTTTTGAAGGTTTAGGAGCTTTTGCTGATAATCATTTAATTGGTTACATGGAGAATGACAATCTGTAAAATAGAATAGAAATCATACCCGGGCAATAACTGTGCTGGAGAAAATGTCCAATGAATTACTTAGGTGATGCAGTAAGTCATTCGATATTTTAAGTTTGTCATTATAATGTCGTGAAAAAGGCCAGTCAGCTTACAAATGAGCATTCCTCTAGAAATCTATACATAAATCCTTAGATAATTAATTTTATATTTTTATTATAATTTGAGTACTGCCCCCACAGATATGGTGCGACCCAGATTATACACTTTATTATTAAGTACCACTGATTTAGACACACCATCTTTCACATAATCGAATGTTTGTTGGGTGACAAAGTTTTGTGCCAGTAAATCTTTTATGCCTAATTTAAGTTCCCAGCGTTGTCCAATTTTTTTATTGATTGAGAAGTCAATCACATGCCTTGGTATTTCATAAATATCGGGAGCCACAATACCGCCATTATTCAACTGAGCTGCAACTAATATACGTTTTCCCATAACATTATACATGAGCGATGACGACAATCCAACTTTGTCATTCTGATAAAACAGCCCCAGATTTACTACTACGGGTGACTGTCCCTGCAACGGCCGGCTGCGTTCGGTAAGGACATTCGCAAATTGCACCTGGCTGTAGATATACGATGCATTCAGGCTCATTGCAAAGTTCTTTAACCCAATCATCTTTTCCAGTGATCTTTTAAGTTCCAGTTCCAATCCGTAATTTGTTGCACCTAATGCATTATCAAATGAAAAGGAGGAACCTGTTGTTCCAAAACTGATCATTTCTATCGGATTCGAGAAATGCTTATAGAATGCGGCAATTGAAAAGGTTTCTGTTGGTGAAGGATAATTTTCAAAGCGTATGTCGAGATTTTGAATGGATGCATCTTTTAATTTTGGATTCCCTGTAATTGTATATTTTTCAGTAAAATCATAATATACTATAGGCGAAACTTCCCGAAACTCAGGCCGGTTGATCGTACTGGCATATGCAATTCTAACAAGCGACTTCTCTGTCAGGTTATAGCTGGCATTGATGGATGGGAACAGATTAAATGTAGGATTATTAACGTTTACAGGACTATTTGGATCAAAAAACCCATTTAAAGTCAATACGTTATATTCAGCTCGTACGCCACCGTATAAATTTAACTTTCCTACTGGTAGATTCCAGGCTACATATCCTGCGGTAAGCAGATTTTGAGCATCATATGAATTGGCTACACTGGTTTGTTCATCAATCGTTATTACTTTATTTTGGCCCAGATAAGGTTCGGTAAATAATGTTTCAAAACTCAGGGCATTAATTTGGTCGTCACTGTATAAGCCACTGTTTGTGCTTTTGTAGCAGAGACTTCTTTCAGAGTAGTTTCGGGTTTTGTATTCAGCATATCCCCCTGTCTTTAATGTTGTCAACAGACTACCCATCTTTATCTTCTGTTCATAATTTAGAGCTCCGGTAGTTACATATTCATGATTTGTCAGATAGAGCCTTCCCAGTTCATTGATACTTGATCCAACAGGTAAAACATATTGATACACTCCGCTGGTAACATCCTCTTTCATATTCCAGTTTTGTCGATTAGGTTCTAACCTGTTTGCATAAGCAAGCCCTATATTCCAGTCGAGTTTAGCCTCGTTCTGCTCATTTAATTTATGATTCCCGCTCAGTTGGCCTGAATAAGTTGTACGACTGGAATACTGGTTACTAAAGTATTTGAAATTCGCTAAACGATAATTATTCCAGCCCGAAGTATTTGCAGATTTGTCAACTCCTATTTGATTCAGGATATTTTTAAATTCATATTTTGTTTTTCCACTGGCAGTCTGATACGCCCAGTTATGCATTAATCCCAATTTAAATTCGGTCGAATAAATATCAGCAATATATTTATACGAATAGGTAGGTGTTTCGGTAGTTGGATCAAAACGTTCATAGGCATTATTTTCCATATTACTTCGGGTGCTGTACGTATTGCTGTAGTTGAATGAAGTGACAGTTCCGAGTTTAGCACCACTATTAAGATTCCATTTTTTACCAAATGCAATCGTTGCTTTTTGATTTGGAAATGCTGTAAAACGTTGTGAAATCCAGTTTGTGCTTAATTTAAGCGCGTTGGCATCCCTTTCAGGAATACCCAACAGGTTCAGATCACCCGAAAAACCTGCAGGGATATCCCGTGCACTGCTGCCCAGTCCTAAAAAGTCGAGAGAAGAACCCGGTAAGTGGTAGGTGTCTTTTAATGATGCCTGATCATTATATCCAACATTATATTCAACATTCAAAAAATTCTCATCCGGTATGTTTTTTGTAAATATCTTAATAAAACCGCCGGTAGCTTCTGATGTCAATTCAGGAGCTCCTGTTTTATAGATCATAATATTATCGATCATACTGCTTGGTATCACATCAAATGAGAAAGCTTTTACATCAGTTTCGCTACTGGGAGTTGCTGCATTATTCAGCCATACGTTATTATAGCGTTGATTGAGTCCACGCACTACAATAAACCTGTCGTCCTGAATAGTAACGCCCGGCACACGCTTTACAACTTCGGAGGCATCGCGGTCGAGAGTCTTGGAGATTTGCTGAGACGAAATACCATTTACAACCTGTACCGAGGAACGGACACTTTTAATCATAGAAAGTTCGGTATCCGTTTTTCGTTGACCGACAACCTGCACACTTTTAAGCTGCAGGGCTGCATTTTCAAGTTCAATGTTTAAAGTAGTTACTTTCCCTTTTTCGACAATAACATTCGGAATCCGTTGGGTAGTATAGGAGACATATGAAATTACAAGTGAGTAAGTACCCGGAGTTAGATCATTAAATTTATAGTTTCCATCTATATCAGCTGCTGCTCCCTTGGTTGTTCCTTCCAAAAGAATGGTAGCTCCTGTTAATGGTTCTTTGTTGTTTTTGTCGTGAATATGACCTTCTATACTTATTTGTGCAAAGATCAGGAAAGGTGATAATAGTGCGATCACAATAAATAAAAATCGGGAAAGAAAAAAATATTTCATTTAGCTTTGTATCTTAGTTTCTATCCTGCAAAAGTAATTCATACGTGTTTCAGTTGAAATAAAGGAGTGTGACAATAGGGTTACTAATTAATCGATTAAAATTCTCAGATATTGAAAATTGGTTATTATAAACTATTGCATACAAAAAAACCGCCATCGAATCAAGAGTTCGATAGCGGTTCATTTAATAACTAAATAACACAATTTACTTCAATGGCACATACCCTACTTTTTCAACAATTGCCTGACCTTCAGGAGAAAGAATGAAATTGATTAACGGTAAGTAGTTTCTTTGTTTAGCTTTATCATAATACATGAACAATGGACGAACAATAGGATAGGTTTTGTTCATTGCTGTAGCCATCGATGGGGCAACGAAGTTTTTGCCATCAAAAGAAACATGTAATGCTTTTACGTTTTTATTTAAGTAAGCCAATCCTACATAACCGATAGCACCTTTTGTCTGGCTAACCGATTGAACGATTGCTCCGGTTGCAGGCATACTTAGGATGGAGCTCATATAGTTTTTGTTCAACAATACATATTCTTTGATAAAGTCATAAGTACCTGAACTTGTTTCGCGAGAGTAAGGAACGATTTTAAGATCAGCTCCTCCTACTTGTTTCCAGTTTTTGATTTTACCGGTAAAAATACCTTCTAATTGAGCACGTGTCAATTTTGAAACTCCATTCGAAGGATTAACAATAATAGCCAATGCATCATAAGCTATAATTCTTTCAACAATTGATTTCCCTGCTTCCTGACATTTTATTTTTTCGTCAAATTTCATTTTACGTGAAGCGTTTGCAATATCAGTTGTACCTTCGATAAGTGCAGCGATACCAACACCACTACCACCACCGATTACAGTCACCGATTTTCCGGTTTTTTTAGTGAATGCTTCTGCTTCTTTTTGAGCCAATGGCAATACAGTATCGCTACCTTTTAATTTCTGAGCATAAAATGATGGTGCTAATGTGCAAACCATCATGATAGATAAAATAAGTTTTTTCATTTTGTTTTTTTGTTTTTATGTCGTCAAACCCGAAATTGACTTGACGACATTGTTATATAATTTAAATTTCTTAGAATTTGTATTGAAAACGTACTGTTACTACATTATCAGCCAGGTCATTTGTAAAACCTTTAAGAGATGGAGAGTATTTTGCAACTTTTTCATTTGTTACCATGTCGTAATAAACCATTAAACGAACATTTGTATTCATACGATACATGTATCCAAGACCTAAAGTTGAATAAGCGACATCTGCTTTCCCAGTTTTTGCTGCAGTAAGAATTTGATTTCCGGCTACTGAAGTATTTGGATCGTACCAGTCATATTTCACAACGATTGAGTGTTTTGTATCTGCAATATCCTGTACAAAGTTTACATAACCTCCACTGAAGGGACGAACATAGGTATCAAAAGCGGCAGCAGAAGTTGGGTCGTATCCGTTAGGACTAGCTGAACTTCCTGCAGCACCCGGTTGTTTACCCGTGATATATTCTGCACGAATCTGAGTCAAACCTAAGTCGGAAGCAATACTGAACTGACCATCTACTCCAAAATACGAACGGTCGGCAAATGAATTTAGATTGGCAGCAGTACTATCGACAGAAAATGCACCATTATTCATTGTATACACCTTTTTTGTTGTTTGGAGGATTGTACCTGAATACATCGAAACCCCAAGACCAAATTTCATTTGCTCAAATGCTTTGTTATAAGTTAAGTGGGCAACAAAGTCTTTCTTACTTTTATAGTCTTTGTTGATGGCATTACCGGCAACCAAACCTGCTTCAAGTTTCAACACATTCCAGGGAGAAGTTTTAGGAGCCTGTATGGTCAACATGGATCCAAGTGTTTTCTCGTCAGGAAAAAGTGTTTGAATCAAACGGCTACGTTCCGGAGATTCCAGTTTAGAAGAAGAGTATCCGATTTCATATCCGAATGGATTATCAAAAACCCCACCTTTAACGGCAAATGTATTTACCCATGGATCAAGTACGTTTAAATAAACGTCTTTGGTTTTTAATCCGCTTTCAGAAATATCAAATTCAATAACTGCCTGACAACCAAAATCTTCATAAGTTGTTTTCAAACGGCCACGACGGACACCATAACGGTTATAGTTTTTAGTTCCTGCAACTTTCTCTGGTCCACTGATACCTGTACCAACTTTCATGTCATTCGATTTGTTCAGAGCAGAGTCTAATTGAGAAGACTGCCATTCAGCCTGAATATAGCCACTAAATTTCAATTTTTTTGCTTGAGTTGCAGCATCTTCAAGTAAGCTGATACGTTGTTCATGTACATCAATAGGATCTACTTTCTCCTCCTCCTGTGAAAAAGCAAGGGTCGAACTAATCAGACCTAAAGCGATAATTGTAAAACTTTTTAATTTCATCTTTAATTTAGAATTAAGTTATTACTTATAATTATAGTTGTTTATTTTCGATGCAAAGAAACTGCGCTTAAATTACAATATTTTGTCAAATATGTTACATTATTGTTACAATGAATAATTTTATTATTATTGAGAAACAACCATTCAAATTGGTTGAAAAATGATACCTTATAATATAATATGAAATTTATAGTTAAGCATTTCAATTTCGTAACATCTTTGTAACATGTTCTTCATTCCGTTTTAATATAGAAACTATTCCTTTGCAATGATTTTTAAACCATATACAGCGTGAAACGATTTATCGAGAAATTAGTAGAAGGTGCACTATTAATAAGTGGTAGCATTACCAGTATCACCATTTTACTTATTGTTTTATTTTTATTCAAAGAGGCTTCCGGATTGTTCAACAGCCCGGTGATTGAAGACGGCTATGAATTGGCATTTAATAAAACCAATCCTGTCAATAAATTAAGTTCTTACCAGATCAAAGAAATCTTCGATGGTAAAATTACCAACTGGGAAGAAGTGGGTGGAAAAGATCAACTGATTGAATTGGTACGACTGAGTGATTTGACAAAATACTATACAGAAGAAGAACTTGGAGCTTCTTTTGAAAACATACCGGCAAAAGCAAGCGAGTTAACGAGCAAGCATCCCGGCATAGTACTTTTTCTGCCAAAGCAATATATAGCTAAAAATTTTAACGGCACCTTACTTAAACAGGCAACTTTACGACCCGGCGACTTCTTCGGAGGAAGAGAATGGTATCCAACTGCAACCCCTTCTCCTCAATATGGTCTTCTACCACTTCTTTTGGGAACAATCTGGGTAAGTCTGGGAGCTATCCTGTTATCATTGCCCTTTGGTATTGCTGTTGCAGTTTACCTGGCTGAAATTTCTTCAATGAGAGTGCGTAACATTTTAAAGCCGGTGATTGAATTGCTGGCAGGTATTCCATCAGTTGTCTATGGTTTTTTTGGACTGGTAGTTGTAGTTCCTTTATTACAAAGGACTTTTCAGTTGCCTGTTGGTGAAACGGCATTAGCAGGAAGTATTATTTTGGGAATAATGGCTTTACCAACCATCATCACTGTTGCAGAAGATGCCATGCGAACAGTGCCAAGAGCTATGAAAGAAGCAAGTCTAGCTCTGGGGGCCACACACTGGCAAACCATCTATAAGGTTATTATACCGTATTCCAAATCGGGCATCACTTCAGCAGCAGTATTAGGAATTGGACGTGCTATCGGAGAAACAATGGCAGTTTTAATGGTTACCGGAAATGCAGCTGTTATACCACACACTTTACTGGAACCGGTACGAACCATTCCGGCCACTATCGCAGCCGAATTGGGAGAAACGGCTGCAGGAGGCGGACATTATCAGGCACTGTTTGCATTGGGATGTATCCTGTTTATTATTACCATGATTATCAGTATCAGTATTGAATTTATTGGGAAAAAGAAATACAATTAATACGACCCCCAACCCCTAAAGGGGAATAAGAATTTACAATTTATTCATTTACGATTTTCAATTTTCAGTACAAAAAATTAAAAGATTAAATCTGGTCTTTCACCCCCCCCTTATAGGAGTTGGGAGTTATCTTTAAAAAAAAACATTATGACACCAATAATACCGGCAAAACAAAACGACAGGAACAAACGCTGGTCACAAGTAATTGCTTTTACTATCTTTAAACTGATGAGTTATTCAGTGGTTGCAATTTTAATTCTTATTCTTGGATTTATTATTTCGAAAGGAATCGGAGTCATCAGTTGGGACTTTCTTACGAAAGCCCCTGAGGATGGAATGACAAAAGGAGGTATATTTCCTGCTATTGTTGGAACACTTTGCCTGGTTGCGGGTAGTAGTCTGTTTAGTTTTCCAATCGGGATCATGTCGGGTATTTATATGAACGAATATGCAGCCGGAACCAAAATAGCAACCTTTATACGAATCATGACGAATAACCTGAGCGGGGTACCTTCGGTGGTATTCGGACTTTTCGGAATGTCGTTATTTGTTAACACCATGAAATTCGGTGATTCGATTCTGGCAGGATCCCTGACATTAGGATTACTTTCATTACCTTTGGTGATTCGAACCACGGAGGAATCATTGAAAGCCATCGAGAATTCGTATCGGGAAGGTAGCCTGGCATTAGGTGCAACTAAGCTTCAGACAATACGAATAGTGGTTCTTCCAATGGCTTTTCCGAATATCATTACAGGATTAATTTTATCTATTGGCCGGGTATCAGGCGAAACAGCGCCTATTCTGTTTACAGTGGCAGCGTACTTCTTACCTAAATTACCGACCAGTATTTTTGATCAGGTTATGGCATTGCCCTATCATCTGTATGTCATATCAACCAGTGGAACCGATATCGAAGCTTCCCGGGGAATTGCTTATGGAACAGCCCTTGTACTTATTGTCATTGTATTATTTGTAAATATACTGGCAACAACACTGAGAAGTTATTTCTCTAAGAAAGTAAAAACGAACTAATAAAACAACCCTACCCCCTAAATGGGAGTAACTGGGTGAATATATTTTCAAATATTCTTAAATAAATAAACCGGGTCTTTAACTCCCCTTTAGGGGTTGGGGGTCGTTCAATTAAAATAAAAGATGCTAACTATTGATTGTAAAAATGTTGATTTTTATTATAGTGACTACCACGCGTTAAAGAACATCAACCTCGAAGTTGAGAAAAACAAAGTCGTGGCTCTTATCGGACCTTCAGGGTGTGGTAAATCTACTTTTTTGAGAATACTCAACCGTATGAATGACCTGATAGTAGGTACCCGTATGACGGGAACAGTACTGGTTGAAGGGGAAGATATTTATGCACCGAATGTTCATGTGGATGAATTAAGGAAACAGGTAGGTATGGTGTTTCAAAAACCAAATCCTTTTCCTAAATCGATATTCGAGAACGTGGCTTACGGGCTGCGTGTAAATGGAATCAAAGATAAAGAATATATCGAAAACAGGGTCATTGAATCTATCAAATCGGCGGCTTTATGGGATGAAGTGAAAGATAAACTGAAAAAATCGGCCTTTGCTCTTTCAGGAGGTCAGCAACAAAGGTTATGTATTGCCAGGGCATTGGCTATCTCACCGAAAGTAGTCCTCATGGATGAACCGGCTTCAGCACTTGACCCTATTTCAACAGCTAAAATTGAAGATCTGATTTATGAACTGAAAAAAGATTACACAATTATCATTGTAACACACAACATGCAACAGGCTTCGCGTGTTAGTGATAAGACGGCTTACTTTTACCTGGGTGAAATGAT
>Ga0302207_1001136_pt1 | contig 10284 bp, 3 predicted proteins | sample II_Fen_E2_2_FD_198792 | JGI IMG/M metagenome (GOLD analysis project Ga0302207, IMG submission 198792) | Peat permafrost microbial communities from Stordalen Mire near Abisko, Sweden - II_Fen_E2_2 | ecosystem: Environmental > Terrestrial > Soil > Wetlands > Permafrost | place: Sweden: Abisko...
CGAGCCCGACTGAGATACTCTATAGTACACGGAAAATCCTTCAAACGATCTTTAAACGTATTATAGTGCTGCAAAGCAAGTACAGTGGTAGGAACAAGCACTGCAACCTGCTTACTGTCAGCAACAGCCTTAAATGCCGCCCGAATAGCCACCTCGGTTTTGCCAAAGCCCACATCGCCACAAACCAACCTGTCCATGGGCAATGTCGATTCCATATCTTTTTTTACATCTGCAGTAGATTTTATCTGATCGGGCGTATCTTCATATATAAAAGAAGCCTCCAGCTCTTGCTGCAAATAACTGTCCGGCGAAAACTGAAAGCCCTGCTCCGCTTTTCGTTTTGCATATAACTTGATAAGCTCACGAGCTATATCTTTTACTTTTGACTTTGTGCGTTCTTTTAATCGTTCCCATGCTCCTGAACCAAGTTTATTAATGCGGGGCGATTCACCTTCTTTTCCCTTGTATTTCGATATACGGTGAAGTGCATGGATACTTACAAAAATAATATCATCGTCCTTGTAAACGAGCTTTACCATTTCCTGCATTTTCCCATTAACGTTGGTCTTTATCAATCCTCCAAATGTACCTACACCATGATCAACATGCACCATATAATCACCAATTTGAAACTGATTCAACTCCTTAAGAGTCATAACAACTTTTCCAAGTCTGGTTTTATCCGTTTTGAGCTGAAACTTATGGAAACGATCAAAAATCTGATGATCCGTATAACACAATAAGGATAAATCATGGTCGATAAATCCTTCGTGTAAGGTATTCTTTATCGGCTGAAATGGTATTACATCTCCTCTATCCGAAAAAATGGCAGCTATACGATCTGTTTGTTTAACACTATCACTAAGAATGTAAAGCTTGTAACCTTCGTTCAGTTTTTGTCTTAGATTATCGGAAACTAAATCAAAATTTTTATGAAAAATAGGCTGTGGTGAAGTATTAAACCCTATCGCCGATTTGTGCTGGAAATACGCTTTATCATTCCACTCTATAATTCTAAAACCTTGAACTTGTTCTACAAACTGCTCGCCCGTAATCTGAACGTGCAATAAATTTGGAGTTTTATGCCCTGTTTCATTGGCTTTAACCAACGCTTCATTGTATAACAGGCTTATTCTTTCCCGTACAAAAGCTGTATTCGCAAAACTAATCCAGGTTTTTGCCGGAATAAATTCAAAAAAAGACACATGAGGAGATTCGGTATCACGTTGCAAATCAGGAATTATAATTATCTCTGATTTTTTCTCTTGCGATAGCTGAGTTTCTATATCAAAAACCCGAATGGTCTCAATCTCGTCACCAAAGAAATCACAGCGGTAAGGTAATTCGTTGGCATACGAGAAAATATCAACAATACTACCCCGAACGGAAAACTGACCAGGCTCATACACAAAATCAACCCGCTCAAATCCGTATTCCGACAGCATTTCCACTACGAAATCCAAGCTGAGACTTTCGCCTGTGTGCATTCGCAACATACGGGTTTGCATACTCCCGGCTGACACCACCTTTTGCATCAACGATTCGGGATATGTAACAACCACAATTGGTGAAGAAGTATTCGCAAGCCGATTCAAAACCTCAGTTCGAAGAATTTCATTGGCCGCATCCAATTGAGAGAGTTTTATTGCTCGTTTATAAGACGATGGAAAGAAAAATACTTCTTCGGTTGAAAGAATTTGCTTCAAATCATTATAAAGGTAAGCGGCATCATCGGCATCATTCATCACCAAAACTTGGGTATTACTGTGAGCTCTGAAAAGTGATGCAGCCACTAAAGCACATGATGATCCACTCAAACCAGAAATTTTTATATTCTGTTCGGATGAAGAAGCCCAACTTACAAGTTCTTTTACCTGAGGATGTTGAGCATAAAGTTGTTGAAAATCAGAAAGAGTCAATGGTTGATTATATAATGGTTAATTGGTTGATTAAGATCATTAGTTGATTGGGGTATTCGGTTGTTGTATTGTTAGGTCATTCGCTGATTAAGCTAATAGGGTGAAATTGATCAACATGTAAAATAATTTAGTTCAAACTAATCAATCAACCAATTAACCAATTCAATACTCCATTTTATTCGTAGTATTTACCCAACTTTCAAAAGCTCTAATAGCTTCATCGGGCAATAACTGAGCACTTTGTAAACGACGATTTTCTGGCTTAAGTTCAATTTCATCGTAAATAAATGAATCATCAAAACCTATTTTCTTCGCATCCGTTTTTGTGTTTCCGTAGTACATTTTATCCAAACGTGCCCAGTATACTGCGCCTAAACACATTGGACAAGGCTCACACGATGTATATATCTCACAGCCGGACAAATCAAAAGTTCCTAACTTTTTTGCAGCTTTACGAATAGCATTAATCTCAGCATGTGCTGTTGGATCAGTACTCGTTGTAACCCGGTTTACACCTGTTGAAACGATCTTTCCATCTTTTACAATCACGGCACCGAATGGACCACCCCCATTTACAATATTTCTCAAAGACAAAGCTATGGCTTTGCGCATAAACTTTTTATTACTATCCATATATCGTTAACAAAACCTTTAAAAATCGGATTACAAAGATAGTATTTTTTAAATTGAAACTGAACTTTCAGATAAAATAGCCATTTCCATATATTGTTATTATTTTTACAATTATGATTGCATAAAGCTAGTATTATTCTGGAAATTTATAATTTAAGTAAGACAGACGAAATATTAACTATATATTTCAACACTTCAAACAAATATCAAATGACAAGTAAAATTGCTCTATAAATACACATTTCATGCTGTTTAATTTGATATTTATTTCAATTTGTAACTTTTACAACTCATACGAATTGCTAAAACAAGCACTTTCCATTTTTTAGTAATAAATTGTTGATAAATATTCATATTAATGAAATAGTTATTAACATAGAAAGTCTTATATTTGCAGAAATCGCTAATAAAATTAAAACTCCGTTTAATTAATTCAACAACAACACAATTAGTTTAAGATAATACAAAGTACAAAATAAATATTTGAATTAGGAATTTAGTAATAACAAAAAAACTATTTTTATGATTAAACAATTAAAATTCTTAGTGCTATCATTGTTGCTTTTATCGGCAACTATGAACGCACAAGTAACCACTTCCGGAATAAGCGGAAAAGTAAGCTCAAATAATGAGCCTATTATTGGGGCAACAGTAATTGCAACACATACCCCTTCAGGAACCACTTATGGAGCAGTCTCGAACGAAAAAGGGCGCTACTTTATTCAAGGTATGCGTGTTGGTGGTCCGTACACAATTGTGATTTCTTATGTAGGCTACAAAAAAGTTGAATTTACCGATGTCCAACTTTCACTTGGTGAAACGTCAACTATCAATGCATTACTAAAAGAATCATCGCAACAATTAAATGAAGTAATTGTAACCTCAAGATCAGGCGTTAAAACTGCTGCTGGTGGAGCTGCAAGTAATTTTAATTCAAAACAAATTGCGAATACTCCTACAGTTGATCGAAACATCTATGATATTGCCAAAATGTCACCATTAGTTGCACCTTCTAAGATTGGAGGTCTATCCATAGCAGGTTCGAATAACCGTTACAATTCATTTCAGATTGACGGTATGGTTAGTAATGATGTTTTCGGATTGGCGAGTTCAGGTACTAACGGAGGTCAAACAAGCGCAAACCCTATATCACTTGATGCAATTCAGGAGATTCAGGTAGTAATCGCTCCGTTCGATGTTCGACAAAGTGGTTTCACAGGAGGAGGTATCAATGCTATTACTAAATCTGGTACAAATAATTTAGCTGGTTCTGCTTACGGTTACTACACCGACCAGAATATGTATGGAAACTGGAGTCAGGTAAATAATGTGAAAGCAAAAGTAGGAACACAGTCTACTAAAATTGGTGGTTTTACTTTTGGCGGTCCTATTATCAAAGACAAGCTCTTCTTCTTTACAAGTGCCGAATATAAATATGACACCTACCCTTCGAGCTACTATCCTGATTACACAACTAGCTATCTGACTGCTGGAGAAGCCAAAGCGATTAGTGATAGATATGCTACAATTACAGGAAAAACTGATAGCTACAATCAACGAAGCATCGACACAAAAGGTCTCTCTCTCTTAGGCCGTATTGATTGGAATATTAACACAAACAACAAGTTTTCTTTCCGTTATCAATATAATAATTCTTACAAAGACACTTATGCGTCTGGATCGACAACTTATTATTTTTCAAACAGTGGCTACCGGATGCTTGATAAGACCAATTCGTTTGTAGCTGAATTAAACTCTAAGTTTAGCGATGTTTTAAGCAACGAGCTTCGTGCAGGTATTACCTTAGTAAGAGATAAGCGTGAAGTTCCTTACACGGGTCCAAACATAAGTATTGCTAAGCTTGGAGGTGGTGTTGGGACTACTACAGGTAAAACTACTTCATATATAGGAACCGAGTATTCTTCTGGAGCAAACAGATTAGATCAGAACATCTATACATTTGAAGACAATCTTACGTTATATCATGGTGACCACACTTTTACATTAGGCACACATAATGAAATCTACCGATTGAACAACCTTTTCATTCAAGCTTCAACCGGAGCATATTACTATAATTCTCTTACCGATTTCTTGAATGATAATGCATATCAATTTAAGTATTCATATTCAGATTATAACCTGACAGGTAGTTATCAATGGGCTGGGACCGTTAATGCCGGGCAATTTGGATTTTATCTGCAAGACAAATGGAATATTACAAACAACCTCAACGTTACTTATGGATTACGATTAGATGTCCCTATGACCTTTAACAAACCAACAGCTAATGATGCTTTTAATGCTAGCACATATTCAACTACTTACGGCGTAAAAGTAGGAGAAACTCCATCCACAAAAATGATGTTATCTCCACGTGTCGGTTTCCGCTGGTATGCAAGTGAAAGTCACAATACATTAATTCGAGGTGGAGCAGGTTTATTCACTGGCCGTGTACCATTCGTATGGTTATCCAATCTTTGGAACAATACAGGTATGGAAATGAAAGGCACCACGATCACAACTAATGTTCCGAAATTTGGCACATTTGGAAATGATCCTGTGGCAGCAATGAATTCTGCAACTACAGGAACAGCATCAAAACCAACAATTAATACTGTATCGAAAGATTTCAAGTTTCCACAAGTATTCCGTACTAATCTTGCATTGGAACAAACATTACCTTACGATGTAAAAATGACACTCGAAGGATTGTATTCGAAAACCATGAATAATGTGTGGTTCGAAAATCTAGCTCTTATTGACAATGGCAAGAAAGTATATGCTGTTAGTGCAGATAATGCAAATTCTGCAACAACATATTTCTCTACGAATGCCGGAAGTTACAACGCAATCATTAACTTGAAAAACACAAATAAAGGTTACACCTACTCATTGAGTGCCAAATTAGAAAAAAGTTTTAAATTCGGTCTCGATTTGATGGGAAGTTATACCTTTGGTCATGCTTATTCTGTAAATGATGGTACTAGCTCTGTTGCTTTATCGAATTGGCAGTACAATTATGCTAAAAATCCGAATGACGCTAATGAACTTTCTTACTCCGTATTTGACATCCCCAATCGTGTTTTAGCGCAAGCTACATATACTACTCCGAAGTATTTTAACGGACGCTTCGCCACTGTTGCATCAGTTATATACAACGGAAGTAATGGTATGCGTTATTGCCTAACAATGAATGAAACTGCCGATTTCAACGGAGATACTCAGAAAGGGAATTCACTGCTCTATATTCCAACTACCGATGAGCTAGCCAAAATGACTTTTACAACTGCGGCTGATCGTACTAGTTTTGGAAGTTGGATTGAAAGTGACAGCTATGCTAAGGATCATCGCGGTCAATATGCAAAACGTTACTCTAACAGTGCACCTTGGGAAAATCATTTCGACCTCCATTTTGCGGAAAATTTCTACTATTTGAAAGGGAAAAGTGAGAAGGTTGAGTTGACTTTCGACATTATCAATTTTGGCAATATGCTAAATAAGAAATGGGGTGCAGTCTATGGATCTGACTACAACGTACAACCACTGAAAGTAACTGCTCTCACAACAAATAGCAATGGCGATAAAATCCCTACTTATTCTTATCAAGATGACAAAGTATATAAGAGTGATTTCTCTAGTCGCTGGCATTTACAAGTTGGCTTGAAAGTTACGTTCTAATAACAAGCAATATTATTTTTAAAAGGAGAGTGCCATTTGGCATTCTCCTTTTAATTTCGTGAAATTTACTGTTTTCCAGTAGCAATTCCTTCAATACTTCTTTGAGGAAATTTAAATTTATCAGCTTGTCTTAGACGTTAAGTTTTTAGAGTCATTTATCACCTTTTTTTGGCTTTGGAAGTATCTATACCCTGAAGGATGAAAGCAATAGTATTGTGGGCAAATTCTTCACCAGTGTTGGTAATCTACTCAATAATGCTCTACAATCATTATAACTGACATTATTTTATAAAGTACAATGAATGCGCCGGGTCAATCTGAAATTCCGATCACTATCTTATTTTCATACAATCCGTCGGCCAGCTCACTAAGTTCAACCACCAAACTCTGTTTAAAGTCCTTTGATATTAAACAGATTCTATTGATAGATAGGCCAATATGGAGCTTATAATCAAATTCTCGTCACAATTTCTCCGGCATCCAAGGATGCTCGAGTATTCATCCTATAAAATCATCAATCATCCAAGAATGACGATACTTTTCTAACTCTCAGGCTCATTTAGCCGAATAAATGCCAAAGTCAACAATTATAGGATGCTATTCTAAAGTACAAAAAAAGGCTATCCGGTTTCCCGAATAGCCTTTTTAAAATAAGTATAAATTAGATATTACATTGCGTTAATTTCTTTATTGATTGCTTCGAATTCAGCATCCATTTTCAGACGATAATACAAAGTTTTAAGAGTCTTTTTATATTCAATTTCTTTAGGATTCAATTCTGCAGCTTTTTTGAAGAACGGAACTGATTCTTTAAACACCCCGTCAACCTTCTTCATTTCTGCATTATAGGCCTTTACGTCTTTGATTTTATTAGCTTCTTCAGCCATTTTTACAGCTTTATTGTAATGCAAACGTCCTTTAGCACCATAAGCATCAGCCATTGTTGGATCAAGCTGTATTGATTTATCTAAAGCTGCTAAAGCTGCGTCAAAATTATTATTGGATTCTTCCAGGTTACCCTTTACATAGTAATACTGACCCATAGTCGGTTCTTTTTCGATAGCTGCATTCAGGTAAACCAAAGCCTCATTTATTTTCTTTGAGTAGATATAATAGTTAATCAGATTCTGCAAAAACCACATATCAGTTGGGAACTTATTAACAGCTTCCTTCAATGAATTTACGGCGTTTGCCGAATCCTTTTTGTTCATATATTGCTCGTAGAGCGATTGATAAACTGCCTTCGTTTCGAATTTCTTAGTTTTCAATGTTTCAAATATACTAATTGCTTTATCTGTCATTTTCGCGTTAACAGCTGATATTCCGGCATAATAGGCAATCATGTCATAAGTAGAATCCATCTTTATCTCATTATTCATAAGAGGAAGTTTTGGAATTTCCAAAAACACTCCAAAGGTATTATATGCTCCGACAAAATCCTTTTTCTCAAACTGATAAGCTCCGTAAGAGATAAGATGCTGTTGAGTTTTGTAATAGTCTGTCAATTTTGCTTTGATATCCTTCGTATATTTAGCCTTAACTTTACCCTTTGCATCAGGCTGTTGATCCAGCTTATCTGCCTGTACAAAATAGTTGTAAGACTCCAATATCGCTTTTCCTTTAGCAACTGTATCGATAGGCTGTCTCAACAATGCTTTTTTATACGCAGCATCGCTTTCTGAATAGCCAATCAATCCGGCTACATACCATGTCTCTGCCAGATTTTTTGTTGTAGAATCCTGTAAAGCCTGTTTTATGGCTTCACGTGCTCCGGCAAAATCCGGATTGTCCATTAAAGCTTTATTCTTTGCCTTAGAAACATTTGCTTTCTGGGCATAGGAGAAAGTAAAGCTTATTACCAAAAATAACGATAAAATAAGTTTTTTCATGATGACTTGAGTTTTTTATTAGCTATTATATTATACACCGTTACACAATTTGTATAACGGTGTAAGTTGTTTATTATTCTTCCACTTGTTCTTCAGTTTCGGCCAGAATATCAGTCTCGGTTTCACCTACCACAGCATCTGTTACCGGAACTGCCGATACTTCGGTTTCTTCAACGACTTCTTCTTCGTTTTCAGAAAGCACCTTACATACCGAAGCTATCTCATCGTTTCGTTTTTCCAGGTTTATCAACCTGACTCCTTGAGTGGCACGTCCCATAACTCTGAAATCAGCTACTTTAAGTCGAATAGTGATACCTGATTTATTAATAATCATCAGGTCATTTTCGTCTGTAACGTTTTTGATTGTAACCAGTTTCCCTGTTTTATCGGTAATATTCATGGTTTTCACACCTTTTCCACCACGATTGGTAACACGGTATACCGGAATAGTTTCACCATTTTCGTCAAGCAAAAGATTACCTTCGTCATCCACTTCGTCCAGAAGCGTACGCTTTCCATAGCCCTGTTGCGAAACAACCATGATGTTTTCATTATCTTCTTTGTTTACACAAATCATGCCTACCAATTCATCTTGTCCATCCTCATCAAGCGCCATACCCCGTACTCCGGTAGCTGTACGACCCATTTCGCGTACTTTTGACTCGGGGAAACGGATTGCACGACCATTGCGGTTAGCCATCAGCACTTCCGCATTTCCATCCGTCAGACGAACTTGTATTACCTGATCATCTTCTCTGATAGTAATTGCATTCACACCATTCTGACGTGGACGAGAATAAGCTTCCAGCGAAGTTTTCTTGATTACACCATTTTTAGTAGCAAAAATCAGGTAGTGAGATTTGGTATATTCTGGATCATTCAATCCTTTCACACGGATAAATGCATTCACTTTATCATCACCATCGATATTAAGCATATTCTGAATAGCACGTCCTTTTGAATTTTTGCTTCCTTCAGGAATATCGTACACTTTCAACCAATAACATTTACCTTTCGATGTAAAGAATAACATGGTGTTGTGCATCGAAGCAGGATAAATATACTCGATAAAGTCTTCATCACGCGAATCGCTTCCTTTTGAACCAACACCACCACGGCCCTGAGCCCTGAATTCGGTCAAAGCAGTACGTTTAATGTATCCCAGGTGAGAGATAGTGATAATCATCTCATCATCGGCATAGAAGTCTTCAGGATTAAATTCTTCTGAAGAATATACAATTTGGGTACGACGGGCGTCGCCATATTTTGCTTTTACTTCCAACAATTCATCTTTTATGATTTGCATCCGGAGTTCTATTTTTTCAAGAATCTCTTTTAGGCTGGCAATTAACTTCATTACCTCTTCGTATTCAGCACGAAGTTTGTCTTGCTCCATGCCGGTAAGTTGACGCAAACGCATCTCAACAATAGCACGGGATTGTATTTCGGATAATCCGAAGCGTTCCATTAAGCGAGTCCTTGCTTCATCGGGAGTTTTTGAATCACGAATAATTTGAATAGCTTCATCCAGATTATCCAAAATTATCATATAACCTTCCAATAAATGAGCCCGTTTTTCGGCTTCACCAAGCTCGTATTTTGTACGGCGTATAACTACTTCATGACGATGTTCTACGAAATAATGAATCAAGTCTTTCACGTTCAACATACGTGGACGACCATGTACCAACGCAATATTATTTACACTGAAAGATGATTGTAAAGCTGTGTATTTAAACAACTTGTTCAACACAACGCTCGAATTGGCATCACGTTTAATATCCACCACGATACGCATTCCTTCACGGTCAGATTCATCGTTGATATGCGCAATGCCTTCTACCTTCTTATCTTCAACCAAAGCAACTACGGCCTTGATTAACTCCACTTTGTTTACCTGATAAGGTATCTCGTTGATAACGATTTTTTCGCGTCCCTGTGCATCAGCTTCAATCTCTACTTTTGAACGTACAACGATACGTCCACGTCCTGTTTCGAATGCTTCTTTTACTCCGGCATAACCGTAGATGATACCACCGGTTGGAAAATCGGGAGCTTTGATATATTTTAAAATTTCCGAAATTTCAATGTCATTATTATCAATATAAGCAATAGTTGCATCAACTACCTCGCTCAAATTATGAGGAGCCATATTGGTAGCC
>Ga0302207_1001137_pt1 | contig 10269 bp, 7 predicted proteins | sample II_Fen_E2_2_FD_198792 | JGI IMG/M metagenome (GOLD analysis project Ga0302207, IMG submission 198792) | Peat permafrost microbial communities from Stordalen Mire near Abisko, Sweden - II_Fen_E2_2 | ecosystem: Environmental > Terrestrial > Soil > Wetlands > Permafrost | place: Sweden: Abisko...
AAGTTAGGGAGGAACGCTCTATGTTAAACAAAAAAATCATTGATTTATTGAACAATCAAATTAATAAGGAATTCTTTTCGGAGTATTTATACCTGGACATGTCCAATTATTATTTTGAAAAAAACCTCAATGGATTCGGAAATTGGTTTTCAATTCAGGCACAGGAGGAACATGCACATGCCATGCTGATGATTAAATACATTTTGAATAATACTGAAAAAGTAGTATTTCATGACATTTCTGCCCCGGGTAAAAATTATGTTGACTTCAAACAACCCCTCGTAGGATCATTGGAACATGAAATTCTTATCAGTACGTCGATCAATGCTATTTATGCAGAAGCTTACGCCTTGAAAGATTTCAGGACCATGCAATTCCTTGACTGGTTTGTAAAAGAACAGGGTGAAGAGGAAAAGAATGCTGATGATCTGTGTAAACGATTTGATTTGTTTGCTTCGGATGCCCGGGGACTTTATTTGCTGGATACAGAACTATCTGCCAGAGTATTCAAATCACCCTCGCTGGTCATCTGATATTTTTATGTTTGTTCAATCATCTTCCCTTATCAAATGTTTGTAATAAATTTTCTTATTCGTTTACATCTTTGAGCAAATCACTCTGAGATTTGAATAAAGGATTAATTTGAAAAGCAAATCTATATTTCTAGCATGTGAATTCTTGATTTTTGAAAATGGCTGTTAATACTTATTACAGAGATAAATAAAACTCCGGAGAAAATTTCTCCGGAGTTTTATTTATTTTAAGGATCCTGTATTTATTCTTTTACAAATACTATTTTTTCCGATCCTTTATTTACTATTTCATTGAAGTAGTATTTTATTTTACTATACTCGGTAGCCTCATAAACCGGAATTTTAAAATAGTAGATTAGATTAACAATGATTTTCTTATCATGCACTAAGGTAGAATACTCCAATTCAAACATTTCGTTTTTAATCTTATCAGCCGGAGGAAGAAAATCGACTTTATACCCTACCGGAATAGCTATTTCAGAGTAAAAAGAAGATTTTTTAGGGTAGATCATATCAATAGGATAAGTACGTACAGATTGTTTAAGTGGATTCTCAGACAAAACTTCATGGAGAAACGGAGATACATAAATTTTATCATTCATTTTCTCAGGATGATCTTCAATTGTATATTTTAATATATACGGATTATTAATACTGGTTTGATTTTTTACAACAATGGATGAATCGATTACATTATAGCCTTTATCCAGCAGGTGTTGTTTTATTGTACGGGTATTTGTCGCAAAGTCATTACGGTAGTCAAGACCTGAATATTCTGTTGCCGATGTTTGAACAGTTACGTTATTTATTGAATCGGTCAAATTCATTCGAATGGTTTTTTGTATTTTCGTTGGTACCGTTGTTTGGAGGCCTACCCATTCAACTTTATCTTTCTGTATAATAAGACCCTTGTCATTTATACATTTTTCGGGAATTCTGTCATTGGCAGAAAATGCATTTGTAGCATCAGACAGTATTTTTCTACCATCAACATCAGCTATTATAGCCACATAATTAAAAAAATGACTAAACGGATAATCTAATTTAATTTTCCCATTATCACGGGTACTGAGAATTACAGGCCTGGCTTTAACTCCTGCTGCATTGAGTAATCCTATGGTGAATAAATTTATATCGGCATTATTTCCCGACTTATCCTTCATAAAAGTTTTTACACTTTTTGAAGCCATTTTATAATTAGATTTATTCCAGTTATAATTGGTTTTCACGTAATTTAAAATAGAATCAAATCTTTGCTGAGCAGGCAATAGTGTCAGAGTTTTCAGATCAAATATTTTCGGTGCCTGACCTTCACTTTTCCTTTCATACCCACCAAAATCTTCATCTTTTTGCAGATCTTTGATCATTTCGGGCCAGGTTGTGATTACATTCTGAACAATACCATCCTGATTAATGACTTTTGAGAGTTGGAAGTTCAATTTAATAATGTTGTCATCCTCGGAGGTGATAAATTCCTCATCTTTAAATGCTGGCAAATCTTTCATCACATATTCATAGACCATATCCTGAAATTTCACATTACCAAACTGCTGTTCAAGACCCGAATCGATATACGATTTTTGGGATTCGAACTTATTTGCTCCTTGCAATAACCAGGTATACTGGTAAAAAGGGATCATTTTAGTGATATATTTGCTGTATATTACCGGTATTTTCCATTGAAAGTTCCAGTTACGGAGTTTGAATATATACTCTGAATTTATTCTATAATGATACTCTATAATCGAACCTACTTTGACATTTGGCAATGCAAATTTCTTTTGTGTCCAGTATTTATTTACCTTTTCGTCATGACAGGTTTTTAAATCAAGTTTTGTTTTTATGAAAACTCCATTTTCAAAATTATAAGTGCAGGCTTCAATATCGGAAACATTTTCGTAGATTTCACCTTCTCCATAGAAAGGGATTTCCACATTGGCAAATCTAATTCCAGCTTCTTTAAACACCTTAATCCGGGTTGTTCTTTCATAAATCACATCAAAGGAGTTGTTATTTCTTGTAAAATATGACTGACCAATATCATAGATCACTACTGCTTCAGCTTCTTTATCCGAAGGATAAAAACTGTATTTGATATCACTTAGTCCAACATTACCATATTCATTATTAAAATCCTGTGCCAGCAAAGCTGATGGCATGTTAAAAAGGAATAGCACGAAAAAGAATAATTGTTTCATGATTATTTATTTTTAGATAAATAGAAGAGTTATCTTTTAAACCGGGAAAACATCTTTACGGTCCTTTTCAACCATGCATTTCGGCTTATGAGTTCTATTCTGAAAATTATATCATTTACTTGTTTGTTGTAACTATATAGGAATAATTTTCACTGTCATATGCTTTTTTTACAAAACCGTAAAAGTCCTTGTACTGTGATAAAGGATATTCACCGGCATTCAGTATAAAACTCTTGAACACCACCACAGAATTCTGGTATTGATGACAGTGGATAGAATAATTTCCGAATACAGAATGTATTGTTTGTTCTTTCGGCATTCCGGAAACGTTATATCCAACAGGAATCTCATAAACAATTGAATCCTGTTTAAAAACCGGATAATTCAATTGTACCGGATTCTTTCGGTTTTTTGGATCTTTAAATGCGGGAATGCTGAAAGGAAGTAAGGGGATTAAAATTTCATTCCCGTATTTTTTATAAAATTTATTCCCTTTTGCAGTATAATTAAGGGTGATAAATGTTGAATCCCGGTTTGATGGAATAAGCTGATAATCTTTAAGATCGAAACCGGATGCTATAATATTGTTCCTGATATATTGTGATCTTCTTGAGTCGCTTACAGAACTTGATAATCCTGAAAGGAGATCAAAGGATTCTCCTTTTGAGACAGTGTGGAAATCGGCAGCTATATCATTCTCTGATTCGGAATGAATATGTATGGTCCGCGATTCAAGAACATCATTCGTTGAAAGAGCAGGTGTTTTCTTAAAATGACTGTCATCTTTATCAATTAAAAAAGCAAGGCGATTTTGTGTAAAAGTGCCTAAATAATTAAACGGTCCGTCACTGGTGCAATCCAGCCAAAGTGTGTCTTTAGGTAACGGGACATACACAATAATATGATTAAATTGTTGGGAAGGAAAAGTAAGGTCAGTCTTTTTAATTTGCCGGTCTGCCTGAACATCAGAGTAAAATGATTTGATACCGACAAAGCTTAATACTGATCTGAAATAATTGGACAATGCTTTGCAATCTCCGTATTTATTAATGGCGACATAACTGGCTGGATAAGGTTTCATTCCTCCGGTTTTTACCGATATATTAATATAACGGGTCGCATCCTGCATATAATGGTACAAAATCCTGACTTTTTCTTTATCATCTTTAATACCGGTTATTAATGAACTGATTGTACGCTGTTCATCTTCCGGCAAAATGTTTAATCCATCCATTAACCGATATTCCCAATTACCATATTTTTCCCAGCTAGCAAATGAACCTTCCTGATCATATTTAAATTTTACGGGAACTATATCGACTTCCGGAAAATTCATACTCTTTTCCGGTGAGAATATTTCCGGTTCGTATTGTTTGGAATAAGATGTCATCCAACTGTATTTTATCCTTGTTTCCAGGGTATCCATTTTCACACTATCAATCAGATGCGAAGAAAATGAAATCTTATAATCAGTTGGAACATCCAGGGTTAAACTTGCTTTTAAAGTGGGAATATCACTATTTATTACGGGCATCCATTCATCGATACAATAAAATTCATCTTCCTGTAACTGATAAGAATAACAAAGTGTATAAGGATAAATGTTATGAATCAATGAAAACTCCTTTACAAAGTTATCTTCATAAAAAGAGAAATCTTGCATTGTACTTCTTTCAATAATATCTCCGGATTTAAGTTTTTTAATAATTACACCATTTTCATCTTTAATATATCCCTCGATTTTAGAAACTTTATTCATCTTCGAATACGGGATGCTTATTTCTGTATACTTCTCCCCCAACCGGTTATTAATCCTTAATTCATAACTACGGGTAATATATAGTTTATTGTTTCTTACTGAAAGACAGGTTTGTTGATTCACAAGCACAGCATCAGGAATCTCTGCAAATGATGGAATAACATTAAAACAGGCAACAAATATCCAAAGGATTTTAAAGGTTCGTAATAAGGATTTATGTGTCATTTATGGGGTTAATGTGATTATTAGTAGTAAGAATTTAGGTTTATAAAATTCTCATTTAAACCGGTTTTAATGAATAAATCACTAAACGGTTTAAAAGAGACAACTTATTCTAATTGAAATTGCAAATCTATATAAAAGTGTTGATTTAATAAATTTTATAGCCAACTATTTTTAAGGAAAACGAATAATAATTTAATAAATTTGGAACAAATAAAAAAATGCGTTAAGATATCAAAGGTGGATAAAAATAATGAATGAAGGTTTGAAGTATAATTACAAATACTTTAGATTCCTATTTGAATTCTTTTTTGAATTATAATTGCTGAAAACAAAAAAAGATAAAGATACTAAACAGTATCTTTATCTTTTTTTATCAACTAAATAATTGTTTATATCTATTGATCTATTTGTCAATCTACAATAGTTTATATTTCAGGGTCTTGTCAATAAATATTTGTTAATTATTAATTACTTAACAATATGCATTAGATTAATTATTTTCGAAAATATCCTCAGCATTCAACAGCAGATCTACATACTGGGCTCTTTTATAAATAAAGGGATTCTTACTAAGCCTGTTTTTAGAGAGTTTACCCCTGAATTCATCCAGACTGGTATAATTTTTTTCTTCCATCCATTCTTCCAGTTCACTTTTCATTTTACCAATCTGCGAAATACCATTTTTATAGATGGTACTGACAACCTGCACACTTGAAGCTCCTGACAGAATCAGTTTAATGACATCAGCACCTGTAAAAATCCCAAGGCTGCTGCAAATGTCGGCTTTGATATTTTCAAACAACAATCCGGCAAATCGAAGTGATTTTTTATAATCGCCGGGATTACTAAAGTTATATTTTTTGATGTGTTTTTCATTTTTAATGTCTATATCCGGTTGAAAAAACGAATTAAACAGTACAAAAGAGTTTACTCCTTCCTGATCAAGCTTTTTTACAAGATTTAAAGTATTGGTGTAATCAGGGCTTAATTTAACACTCAAAGGAATACTGATGTTTTTCTTAATTTCTTTTACAATCCTGATCTGTTCATTCTCAATATCGGATGAATCACGGTCAATATCCCACATATTCGGATAGAAATTAAGCTCTATCCCATCAACACCGGTTTGGCTGATTAGTTTGGAATATTCTACCCAGGTTTCAATATTCACGGCATTAAGACTGGCGATGACCGGTATAGAAATACTTTCCTTCGCAATTCTTAAATTCAAAAGATGCTCTTCTACTCCGGTATAATCAATATGAGGATGTAATGTCAACATCTCAGCATGAATATCATCAAACTCGGTTATTTTCTCATCAAAATGCAACTTCTCAAGTTGGATCTGCTCCTCAAACAATGATTTATACACGATTGCAGCTGCACCCTCATCTTCTGCCTTTCTTAGATTACCCTGTTTTGTAACCAAATCAGAAGCTCCTAATATAATGGGATTATCAATTTCTATACCCATATATTTAGTTTTTAAATTCTTCATAGTATATAAATTTAATATCAGTTTAAATCTACTTTCACACTAAATTGAATTATCAGGAAATCATTAAAAGAAGTTATGCGACTTCAGATTAAGAATACTTGATTACTTCTACCGGACAACTTTCGGCAGCTTCAATGATATCTTTTTCATATTTAGAAAAATCGACCCCATCGATGACCATTGCTTCACCATCCATTTTAAACACTTCAGGACAAATTGTTTCACTTAAACCACATCCTGTACAACCATCTTCTATCCATACTTTAGTTATTGCCATGACTTTGTTTTTTTAAGTTGTTTTTAATTTAAATCAGTAACAAAAATTGAACAACAAAATAAAATTTGATTGATAATTGCTCAATAATTTTCCGGGAATTATTAATTTAATCATAAAAAAAGCATTCCATTTTTAAAAGAATATTTTAAACAGTCATTTTCATATCATCACTTCATATTATTAACCTTTCATTGTATCATCACATCATTACATCATTACATCATCACATCATTACATCTTCACATCATCACATCATCACATCACCACATCACCACATCACCACATCATCACATCATCGCATCATCACATCATCATATCATCATATCATCAAATCACCACATCACCACATCACCACATCATCACATCATCACATCATCACATCATCACATCATCACATCATCACATCATCACATCATCACATCATCACATCATCACATCATCATATCATCATATCATCACATCATCATATCATAACATCATAACATCATAACATCATCACATCATCAAATCATCACATCATCAAATCATCACATCATCACATCATCACATCACCAAATCATCTCATCATCAAAACCTTATTTTCTTCTTTAATCCGGATATACAACATAACTGAATTCAGAATGCTAAATAAAATGGCTGTAATATATAACTGAAAGATGCATGGTATAAGTGCTATTTCAATAATAACAATCATATAGTTCGGATGTTTAAAATAAAGATAGAATCCTTTCCGAATGACCGGGGTATCCGGGATATGATAAATTTTTGTATTCCAGAATTTTCCCAATGTAAATACCACATAGATTTTCACTCCCAATATAAGAAAAAAGAATATCATCAGAAGAATGCTATATGTAGCTATTTGTTTAACAGCGTATTCTGTTATTAGCGAAAGAAAAAAAAGGATGTGTAATAACACAATATACGGATAATGTTTTTGTCCATATTCAAATGCACCATTTGCAAGCAACCATTTTTCATTCCTTTTCGAATGAATTAATTCTGCGAATCGTAACAGAACTACGAATGATATAAAAAGTATAAAAACCATTTTATTTATTTTTCATTTGAAGTAATACCATTTCACATGAAAATCCGGGACCCATTGAAACCATTAATCCATAACCGTCGGTAAATCCCTTTGTAAAAAATTTCTGCAGTACATACAGAACTGATGAACTTGACATATTTCCATTTTCAGTCATTACTGCTCTTGAATTTTCAAGGAAATCTCCTTCAACTGCCAATGCATCTTCGTAAGCAGTAAGAATTTTTTTACCACCGGGATGAAAAATAAAATTCTTTATTTCTGAAAGTTTGACATGTTCCCTGTCTAAAAAAGAAGTGATATCATTGTTTACATTTCTTGTTATAATTGTTGGTATGTCGGATGAAAACAACACTTTAAATCCTTTATCCAAAAACTCCCATCCCATTACATCCAACGAATCATAATACAATTTACTTTGTGAGGCAAGAAATGTAATTCCTTTATTTGTTTTATTGACATGATGATCCCCGGTTATTATACAGGCTGCTGCCCCATCTGCAAATAAACTAGACCCGATAAAATTACTTTTACTATAATCGTTTCTTAAAAAGGTCAATGAACATAATTCAACGGTTACCAGTAAAACTACTGCTTCCCGATTCGCTTTTGCCAGTATACTTGCTTTGGAAAAACCGGCTACTCCTCCCCCACATCCCAACCCGAAAATGCCCATCCGGTTAATGTTTTGATTTAGCCTCATTTTGTTTATGATAAGTGCATCTAAACTTGGAGTGGAAAGCCCTGTAGTAGAAATAAAAATAATATCGGTTATTTCTTCTTTTTGTATTTGTGCAGAATGAATACATTCTTCAATAGCTTTGACAGAATATTCCAGTGAAAGTCGGATATATTCTGCATTTTGATCTTCAAAACTATGCAGTGTGGTATAGTATTCAAGAGGTTTACAAAAGTTTCGGGTTCGTATTTCCGTATTATCAAAAGCACCCATCATTCTTTCCACTTGTGGAAATGAAGTGATAAACAATTCTTTTGCACGGCGTTTTACTTCCTGTTGATCAACTTTATCTGGAAAATTAATTATTGAAATAGCGGCTAATGAAGACATAGTTTATAATTTTTAATGAATAATAATTAATCTGATTTGATTAAACGTTTTAAGTCAAAGTATTAACGAGTAGATATATTAAAACAAATACAATCAAGTTTTTATTTACAATTAGTATTACATAGGACCAGTCATGGCAGCCGGATCAATCCAGTCATCAAATTGATGTTCTGTCAGAAATCCCAAAGACAGTGCAGCCTCTTTTAAACCTGTATTTTCAGCATAAGCTTTTTTTGCGATTAACGCCGCTTTATCATATCCGATATGAGGATTTAAAGCTGTAACCAACATCAATGAGTCGTACAAATTTACATTTATACGTTCCATGTTTGGTTCAATTCCGACAACACAATGTTCATTGAATGACCGGCATGCATCAGCCAGTAATGTAATTGATTCCAGCATGACACTTCCCATCAAAGGTTTGAACACATTCAATTCGAATTGACCATTCGATCCGGCAATCGCAATGGTTGTATCATTTCCCATAATCCGTGCACAGACCATTGTCATTGCTTCTACCTGGGTTGGATTCACTTTACCGGGCATAATAGATGATCCCGGTTCATTGGAGGGTATAATTATTTCTCCTATTCCTGACCTTGGACCGGAAGCCGACAAGCGGATATCATTTGCTATTTTCATTAAACTTACAGCAAGTTGTTTTACTGCACTGTGAGTTTCAACTATGGCATCATTTGTCGCCAGGGATTCATATTTATTTTCTGCTGTTTTGAACGGTAATTTTGTTAATTGTGTAATCGTAGCTGCAACTTCCAGATCAAATCCTTTGGGGGCATTTAAACCTGTGCCGACAGCTGTTCCACCTAATGCCAACTCCGATAAATGAGTCAGAGTGTTCTTTAATGATCTTATTCCGTGTTGTATTTGGGAGGCATAGCCCGAGAATTCCTGTCCAAGTGTTATTGGGGTTGCATCCATTAAATGAGTCCTTCCGATTTTCACTACATATGCCATGGCTTTTGACTTTTCCCACAAGATAGTTTCCAGTGAATCCAGGGCAGGAATGAGGTATTCCACTATTTTACTATACGATGCAATGTTCATGGCTGTAGGAAATGTATCATTCGACGATTGCGACATATTTGCATCGTCATTTGGGTGAATAAACACGAATCCGTTTCCTGAATTATTTCCCTGCAACACATTCGACCGGTTTGAAATGACTTCATTACAATTCATATTGGTATGAGTTCCCGAGCCGGTCTGCCAGATTACCAGCGGAAAGTGATCATCGAGCTTTCCTTCAATAATCTCATCACAAACTTCATTGATGAGTTTCAATTTTTCACCGGTCAACAACCCGAATTTCTCATTGGTAATTGCTGCCGCCTTCTTCAGATATCCAAAGGCATGAATTATTTCAACTGGCATAGAAGCCAATGGTCCAATCCTGAAATTCATGAGTGAACGTTGGGTCTGGGCTCCCCAATACTTATCATCAGGCACTTGCACTTCTCCCATACTATCTTTTTCTATCCTGTAATTCATAATTATTTTTTCTCTGATGAATTAAACGTTATCGAATTTTTTATTTATGGAATTTATTAAACTTAACATCTAATTTTGTAAACAAATTAACCCCCTCATATTGTTCATTGAAATTAAGAAAATGAGCACTCTTTTTCGGAATATACTGAT
>Ga0302207_1001140_pt1 | contig 10245 bp, 7 predicted proteins | sample II_Fen_E2_2_FD_198792 | JGI IMG/M metagenome (GOLD analysis project Ga0302207, IMG submission 198792) | Peat permafrost microbial communities from Stordalen Mire near Abisko, Sweden - II_Fen_E2_2 | ecosystem: Environmental > Terrestrial > Soil > Wetlands > Permafrost | place: Sweden: Abisko...
TTGGCACCGGATTGTGCATGAAAATAACTCGTCCAGATGCGGTAGCTGTCGCCATCTGTTGCACGTGAACCGGTAACCAAAATACTTGAACCCGATGCAGGTTTTAATGGTAAAACGCCATTGTTTTTTAATAAAGTTATCGACTGTTTTGCAGCTTTAACAACAAGATCCTGATTTGCTTTTGTGTACCAGGCTGTTTGTCCGTTTACAGGATCACCATATGGATCTTCAAATACACCTAATCTGAATTTTACATTCAAAATTCGTCTGACGGCTTCATTTATTCTGCTTTCGGGAACATTTGCTATGAAATCAGCCATAGTAAATCCCACTGCCCCCGGATCGGCTCCACCCATAACGTCAGAACCGGCGTTAGCAGCATTAATCCAGGAACCCCAAGGTAACCAGTCAGTACAAACAACGCCATCGAATCCAACTGTATTTCTTAAATAGCTGATGATCTTTTTACTATCACCGGCACCGGAACCTCCGGGATCGATATAAGAACTTCCGGAATAGCCGGGCATAATGCTTCCACCACCCGCATCCATGTGTGCAAACCATGGTTTCAAATGATAAAGAGCTGTAATTGCATCATATACTACCAAAGCTTCGCCACCGGCACCTTGTCCAGGCCAGTGTTTTGTAGTTACAAGTACAGAGCCCGGATTCAGTTCCGGACCATTCTGAAACCCTGTTATCAATGCTCTGACCATTGCTGCTGCAAAATCTGCATCTTCTCCACAACCTTCCTGAATTCGTGGATAAAGAACTTTTGTTCCAACTTCTGCTAATGGTCCTAAAACACCTCTCGCACCTACAGCTACTTGTTCCACACGTTGCATATTAGCACATTGATAGGTATTGTCCAGATTTCTTGAAGCTGCTAAGGTACTTTGGGTAGGAAAAGTGGTCATATAACCGTGAATATTATCGCCGCACGAAACAAACGGAATTCCTAATCTGGTTCCGGCAGTATTTTTTTGCTTCTGATACATATCAGAAATAGTGCCCGGTCCAAATGCCCAACCCGATAATGGATAATTCTGAGCATTGTAAAACATTTGATATGCTTTTTCTTCAATTGTCATTTTGGACACTAGGTCATTAATGCGTTCATCAATAGTCAAATGCCAATCTTCGTACGGATCAATAACACCATTTTTATTTAAATCGCGACATCCGTTAATGATATTTATTCCATCACTAATTTTTGTAACTACAGGCAGATATACACTGAATAAACCCAAATCGGAATATTTATTTCCATCTGCCGTTTTTGCAACAATGTACCATTTATAAGTCCAACGATCAGATAAATCTTGATTTAATGTAAAACTATTGGTTGTAACTTCGCCCATTTTTGTAAATCGGTCCAATAAACTTCCCATTTTAGTCCAATCATAATCATTTCGGGTTATATTTACCCAAACTTCATAAGAAGTGACTCCTGTGACAGCTGTCCATTCTAATGTAGGGCGTCTAGTATTGGTAATCATTGCTTTTTGTGCCGGAGTTGTTACATTGAATGACGCAGGTTCAGGTGGAATAACTTCCGGATTCGGATTTGGATTTGGATTTGGGATATCACCGGGTCCGCTTCCGGGACTGTACACTTCAAACTCGAAAATGGAATATCCCCATTGCGAATTCCTTTTCACCCCCGAAAACCGTATATATCTGCCGATTACTTCACTAAAAGTAAAATCATCTTTACGACTTTCAACAGGAAATGAGCCTGAAGGTGCAAACTGATAAGCAGGCATCCAAACTATACTATCTTCGGAAACTTCTATATTGTACTTTAAACCAGATGCTTTTTCCCAATAAATAATTACGTGATTAATATAATATTTTAATCCTAAATCAACAGTTAACCATTGATTATCTGTTGATTCACTTTCCCAACGGGTTGTAGTATTTCCATCAACAGCATTATTTGCCTCATTTGTTCCCTTGAATGAAGATACGGTTGCCGGCATTCTGGCAGCAATATTGCCAATACCGTATCGTATGCTATTATCAGTATCCAAAACTTTCGTAGTCGTAGTTACAATAGCTGGTTGTGATTCATTGCCAGCAGCATCGTAAGCTTTTACACAGAATTCATAAGTTGTTCCCGGATTTAAGCTACTTATGGTCATGGAAGTGCTGTTACCATCTAAAAGTGCTTCGTAAATTCCATCTTTAAATATCTTGTAACTTGTTACCCCAACATTATCAGTGGAAGCATTCCAAAATAAAAAAGTAGCATAAGATGCTGAATTTGCTGCTAAATTTCCCGGAGCTGATGGTGGATCAACATCAACAGAAGGAATGTCGTACGTTCCATAAACCTGAAATTCCCAAATGGAATATCCCCAAACAGTATTTCTAGCAGTTCCTGTTAATCGAACAAATCTTGCTGATTTTTGAAAACCATACAATCGGTCAATTCTGCTCCCGGTAGGCATATTGGTTTGTGTCGCGAGTGTTTCCCAGATACTTCCATCGGAAGAGGTTTCAATGATATAATTTTTTGCATTGGCAGTTTCCCAGGATATGATTAAATCCGAAATAATACTTGCTTTTCCTAAATCAATCATTATCCATTGTGAATCGGATGAACCACTTTCCCAACGGGAAGTTGTACTTCCATCAAAAGCAGAAGCTGCTGTTCCGGATGAAGATGTTGCAGTATGATTCAAAGCCAGATTTGTTCCTGCAGGTGTTACTTCCACGTACGTATTTCCACTTATACCATTATTTGTTGCCGTTACCTGAAAATATCCTGCATGTGTTGATGTAAAAATTCCTGATGATGTAATTGAAGTTCCGTTGGCTGAAACCGACCAGATTGTGTTATTAGTTAATGGAAATTCTTCACCAACCTGATCCAGCCCAGAAGCCATTAATTGACAGGGAAATCCTATATTTACCGGACTTGTGTTTGGTTTTGCAACTACGGTTGTAAGTTGCGGTGTGTAAGGGGCAAATACCTGAAATTCATAAATAGCATAACCATATCCAAGTTGTCTCTGAACGCCTTGCATTTTTATATACCTGCTGTTAACGGATAGTCCTTTTATGACATCCAGTCTGTTTCCAGTTGCCATATCCGAGTAGTCTAATTGGTTTGTAAAAACGACTCCATCATTGGAAAAGCTTAAATTATAAGCTTTTGCATTTGCTGCTTCCCAATATATTTTAACGACACTAACATCTTTAGAACTGCCTAAATCAACAATAATACTTGAATTGTCAAGATTATTAGCATCTTGCCATTTTCCTCCGGTTAAATTTCCATCAAAAATTACAGTTGGCTTTTGTCCATCTGATGCTATTGCCGTTAAACCTGAATACTTTTGTGAAAAAGCTATTTGTCCTGAAATAGTAATCAATATGCTCAGGAAAATTGAAAATTTAAAATGATTTTTCATTAAATCTGTATAAATAAGAGGTTGCACTAAAATGAATTCAAAATAAGAAATGCAAATATAAAACTATAAATTTTGCTTTACTTTCTTTTTTACCTCACAAAAATCCTACAAAATCAAAAACCTTTATTTCCTATCAATTTATTTTGCAAATTCAGACTTGAATTCAAGAAAATGTTTAAAAATAATTATTTTTGATTACGTGTATAAAACAAATAAAGCCTTGTATTACAAGGCTTTATTATAAAATATAAGCTAATCTGAATTGTTATTTCCCGATACAGAATTTTCCAAATATATTTCCAAGTATTTCATTGTTAGATATTTGTCCTGTGATTTCACCTAAATGATACATACACTCACGAATATCCTGAGAGAGAAAGTCGCCAGAAATCTCCGAATCCAGTCCTTCAATTACCCTTAGAATTGAGGATTGAGCTTTTTTTAGCGCTTCAAAATGTCTGATATTATTTACAACTACGTCGCCAGAATGAATTTCAGGAAGTTGTGCTGCAGAAATTAATGATTTTTTAAGACCTTCCGTATTTATGCGTTCACGGGCGGAAATATAGATTCGTTCTCCCTCAAATTGCTCGAAAAGTTGCGACAATATTTCACGTTCATCTTCTGCAATTTTATCTATTTTGTTGAAAACCAGTATCACTTTCTTGCCAACTGACCTTTGCGAGATTCGTTCTGTCAGCCATTCCATGTGCTCACTCAGTTGAGTGCAATCCAATATCCATAGGACAATCGTGGCCTGTTCAATTTTCTGATAAGTACGTTCAATACCCATACTCTCAATTTTATCCTTGGTGTCACGAATTCCTGCAGTATCAATAAATCGAAAAGTTATTCCATTAATGTTCACTGCATCTTCAATCACATCCCTGGTCGTTCCATGAATATCAGATACAATTGCTCTTTCTTCATTCAATAAGACATTCAATAAAGTCGATTTTCCGACATTAGTTTCACCTACAATAGCTACCGGAATTCCATTTTTGAGTGCATTACCAACGCGAAATGAATCGGAAAGTTTCGAAATTAGCTTCTCAATTTCAATTGCAAGATTTTTTAGCTGACTGCGATTGGCAAATTCAACATCTTCTTCATTAAAATCCAGTTCCAGTTCAACAAGTGAAACGAAATCAAGTAATTGAGTACGAAGTTTTTGTAATTCATTTGAAAAACCACCACGCATCTGGTTCATAGCCATGCGATGAGAAGCGGCCGAATTCGATGCAATTAAATCGGCCACAGCTTCAGCCTGCGATAGATCCATTTTGCCATTCATAAAAGCACGTTGAGTGAATTCGCCCGGCTTTGCTAATTCGCAACCATTTTCCAGTAATAAATGTAGAATTTGCTGTTGTACAAAAACAGAACCGTGACATGAAATTTCAACAATATCTTCACCTGTAAATGAATGCGGAGCATGAAAAACTGTTACCAATACTTCATCAACTGTTTCATTATCTGAGTCAATAATATTCCCGAAACTTACTGTATTCGGTATTTGGATTATAATTGAACCGTCTTTTTTGAAAGGAATATAAATTTTTTCGCAATTTTTTATTGCATCAATTCCCGAAACTCTGATTACAGCTATTCCGCCAATGCCGGGAGCAGTTGAAATTGCAGCTATAGTGTTGTTATTCATTTTGTTGAGTTTAAGAAATTGTTCATAAAACATCAAATTCAAACGATGACTTTTTCAGCCAGTAAGCTTTTAAATCATGTTCACATAATATTAATATGAAGCTTTATCCGTAAATATTTGTAATATTTTAGGGTCAAATTCTGTCCAAAACAGTAGAAACCAAATTCTCAATATATTGTTTATAGTCTGTATTGGCAGCTTCCACACGGCGGTTGGCAATAATGCAACAAACAGTCATCGCTTTGTGTCCCATAAGCTTTGATAAACCGGCAATGGCCGAACCTTCCATTTCATAATTGGTAATTTTATATTTACCATACCTGAAACTTTCAATTTTGTCATTCAGCTGCATATCAGCCAAATCAATGCGCAAAACACGTCCTTGTGGTCCGTAAAAACCATTTGCTGAAATTGTTACGCCTCGCAACATGTCATTTTGTCCAATCCGGTTTGCTAATTCTTCATCGGCATCAACTACATATGGAGCAGCAAGTTGTGGATTCCAAACCAAATGTTTTTTCATGGATTCTTCAAACGGCAAGTCACTTACAGAATCACGTCCGGCATAAAAATTCAACATGCCATCAAAACCAATTGATTTTTCCGAAATCAGAAAACTACCCAGTGGAATCTCGGGTTGCATGCCACCGGATGTGCCGATGCGAATGATGGTCAATTGACGGAAATCTGGCTTTTCAGTCCTGGATTCAAAATCAATATTGGATAAAGCATCTAATTCATTCATTACAATATCAATATTATCTGTTCCGATACCGGTAGAAATTACAGAAATTCGTTTTCCTTTATAAGTTCCGGTTATCGTATTAAATTCACGGCTTGAAACAGAACATTCCTGCGAATCAAAATAGCGTGCAACTAATTCCACACGACCAGGATCGCCTACCAAAATTACATTATCTGCCAGTTGTTCAGGTTTTAAGTGTAAGTGAAAAATACTTCCGTCATTATTAATGATTAATTCGGAAGGTGGGAAATGTTTCATATCAATCAGTATTTAAAATTAATTACATTTATCGGGAAAAACCACAAATATACTCATTTTTCAATTCATAATTCACAATTTACAAAGTAAAATGTGCGAATTATTTTAATGAAACCAAAGCATAGGTTCTGAATATTTATAGTCTTTGATTAGATAATATGTTGATTGAATGATGTTTTTGAGTGTAAATCAGAAAATTTCATCAATACATTTTCTGACAAAATCGAAACGATCATAATCCGGATGAATCAGGTTTTCATTCCAAAATACCAGATCTATATCGATGGGGATAATTCCAAGTTGTTTACTTTCAGGTGTTCTGCCTAATTCATTCTCAATTTCCTTAAAAATTGATTTTGTTTCCAGTGCAGTTTCATCCGACGATAATTTCAGTGCAATATTATGAAAATCAGCCTTATATTTTTCTCCAACAGGTTTAGAGATGAGAATAGTACTTTGGGAAATCAATTCGAAATGTTCAGATAATTTCTCGATGGCAAGTTCAATATTTTCAGTTGCATTGAAATTACTTCCGAGCATTGTTATGGCCGTATTCATAAATATTTTAAAAGAAATTTGAGATTTTTCGGTTCATTAAAGCAACAAAAAAAGCCGAAGAGTTGTTCTTCGGCTTTTATGAAATCATATATTTTAATAGCGATAATCTTTTAACTGTTCCTGAAGTCTTTTTCGCGCTAAAAATATTCTACTTTTAACTGTTCCAATTGGTAAATTCATTGTTTGGGCAATTTCTTCGTATTTAAAACCCTGAATGTGCATTGAAAAGGGAATTCTGTATTCGTCGGCAAATGCAGCAATACTATTGGTGATTTCGCCAATGGCGTAAGATCCTTCAGGGCTGTCAAAACCTGAATTTTGTGGTAAATTAAGATGATGTAAATCCTCGGTTTTATCAACAACTGTTTGATTTCTAACAATTTTGCGGTAATTATTTATGAAGATATTCTTCATAATGGTAAGTACCCAACCTTTAAAATTAACGTTGTCAGTAAATTTTTCCTGATTATCCAATACCTTTAAAGTAGTGTCTTGTAATAAATCTTCTGCATCGTCACGATTTAACGTGAGCGAGAAGGCGAAGTTACGCATATTACTTTGTAGCGCTACTAATTCATTTTCAAATTGAACGTCTTTCATATTGATAGAGTTTTTAGTGTGAATAAATAAACTTAGCAATTTTTACATTGGCTAAGTCAATAATTGTTCATAGAAAACAAATCCTTTAGAAATAAACTTTCTTTAGAAGAAAAGTGGTTGATTGTCAGTTGTCTATACTGAAGAATATAAAATAAAGAACTCTTTCGAAAATATTTGTTCATGATTTTCGATGCAAATATAGATAATATTTTTATTATTCAATCATGTTTGAAGAGATATTATTAACCAAAACCAATAATTTATATTTATTTTATATTTGTAATGATTACAAACAATTTATAGCTAATAAAAGTGAATAAAATTAAAGTAATGTGTTTATATGAAACTTATGAACAATTGCTTTAATCCAATAGATAATAGAACAAAATTAGCCGGAAATTGTTTATGGAATGTTACGCTATTTTATAAATTTGTCCATACTTTAATTCAGTTCAAAATTGACAAATTAAATAATGTGCTTTTCGGCACAATAGGATGAACGAACCAGTGGTGCACTTTCAACTATATGAAATCCTTTTTTTAGTCCTATTTGCTTATATTCTTCAAATTTTTCAGGGGTAATATATTCATTCACAGCAATATTTTGACGTGATGGTTGCATATATTGACCAATCGTCAAAATTGAGCACCCTGTTTCAAGTACATCGTCCATCAATTGCAGGATTTCATCTTCAGTTTCACCCAAACCGAGCATAATTCCTGTTTTAGCAGTAATTTGCTTTGAAGCAATGTGTTTCAAAACACCAAGACTCGTTTCATATTTTGCTTTTGTTCTTATAGAAGAAGTTAATCTGCGTACGGTTTCCAGATTATGTGAAATAACTGTTGGTTTCTCATTAATAATCAAATCAATTAGTTCAGTTTTACCATCAAAATCAGGAATTAAAACTTCTAATGTTGTTTCCGGATTGACTTCTTTAATACATCTGATAGTTTCTGCCCAGTGCGCAGCACCACCATCCGACAAATCATCACGATCAACAGAGGTTATGACTGCGTGGCATAATTGCATTAATTGAATAGACCGGGCAACATGAGCTGGTTCATTTGGATCGGGTGTGAGCGGTTTGCCTGTAAGCGTATTACAAAATTTACATGAACGTGTGCATATTTCACCCAAAATCATTAAAGTTGCAGTTCCTTTATTCCAGCATTCGCTCATATTCGGGCAACGACCGCTTGAACAAATTGTATGCAAATTATTGCTTTTAACCACATTATGTACTTTTACATACTGTGCATTACTTTCAAATTTTATTTTAAGCCAGTCCGGTTTACGCTGATAAGTCATATATTCTTTTTTTGATTCTACAAAAGTACGAAAACTTATTTAATTGACTCCTTGAAGTTCAACGCTCAATTTTAGTTTTCAAAGAAATGAAATTAGCTATTATTAACAAATAATTTGTTTCAAATATGTTTGAAGCATAATTTATTATAATTCTTTTTTCTTTACTTTGCAAAAATATTAAAATTTGGGAAATATGTTTTTGAAATATATTACGCTGATTTCAGGATTTAATTATTTGATTTTTGCAGGAGTTTTGTTATTTAGAAAATCTCCACTTAAAAAAGCCAATCAGATTCTTGGCAGTATTTTTCTGATAATGGCTGTTTACAGCATTATATTATCATATTATTCTTCTGCACTTTTAAATAAAGATTTTTCAATTCTTTCTTTCTATCTCCCGATTGATTATTTATTAGTTTTATTAATGGGGCCATTTTTATATTTTTATATAAAATCGATCCTGAATGAATCATTCTCCATTCAATTCCGGAAATTATGGTATCATTTTATTCCACTTTTACCTGCTCTGTGTTTTATCATCTATTTTATAACATTACAGTATCAATCAAAAATTCAACTTTTAGTTGAAAATTTTGAAACCGGAATTTGGCAAACAAATCTTTTAAACGGATTGTTTTATTTACAAATGACAACTTATTTGTTTATTTGTTATTCGCTGATTAAAAGCAAATTAAAATCAACAAGTAAAGTAACTTTAAACTATGCTCAGGTTGAAGTTTCCTGGTTGAAAACATTTATAATAATTGATATAGCCATCATGTTGCTTTCGGCACCCTTGTGTTTTTATTTTGCAAACGAGAGAACTACATTAATCATTGCTCAATTAGCAATGGATATTCAGTTTATGTATATTTTTGTAAAGTCGGCCTGGCAAACCGGTATTTTTACATCTGAAAATGTTGTGGAAATTAAATCAAAAGAGTCTGTTCTAAAAATAGATGATCAGACAGCTGAAGATTACTTTAAAATTTTAATTGAATTCATAAATGAAAAGAAACCGTATCTTAATGAGGATTGTAACATTCAAAATGTATCAGACCAAACGGGAATATCCATTCATCATTTGTCTAATATATTGAATAAGAGAGTTAATAAAAGTTTCCCGGACTTTATAAATGAATTCAGAATTAACGATGCCAAGAAAATTTTAAATTCAACTCAGTTTGAAAAAATAACACTTGAAGCGATTGGATATGAATGTGGTTTTGGCTCAAAAAGCAGTTTCAATAAGGCTTTTAAAAAATTCACAAATCTTACTCCATCCGAATACCGCTTAAAAAATAAAAAGATTATTCAATCTTAATCTCACCAAATTATCTCCTGATAATACATTCCTAAATGACCAAATGTGTGCATTTTTATAAATTGACACACTTTTCGAGCTTTATTGTTCTACTTTTGTCGAATAGTATCAACTTGTTTTTGCAATGAAGAAAAAATAAATTTTACAATATACTCTGTTTGCCTTTTCTATGAAAAACCCCGATATAAGCCAACAGCTTATTTCGGGGTTTATTTTTGCGGAAAGTCAGGGATTCGAACCCTGGGTACAGTTACCCGTACACTTGTTTTCGAGACAAGCCCGATCGACCACTCCGGCAACTTTCCAGTCTTATGTTTATAATGCAAAAATATAGCTTTTTTCTGAAAGAGTGAATGAAATCTCTGTTAT
>Ga0302207_1001143_pt1 | contig 10227 bp, 16 predicted proteins | sample II_Fen_E2_2_FD_198792 | JGI IMG/M metagenome (GOLD analysis project Ga0302207, IMG submission 198792) | Peat permafrost microbial communities from Stordalen Mire near Abisko, Sweden - II_Fen_E2_2 | ecosystem: Environmental > Terrestrial > Soil > Wetlands > Permafrost | place: Sweden: Abisko...
GAGCAGAAGAGCCTTTTATAAAATATAAAGAAGATGTAGCAGATCCTTTCTTTTGGCAACGTCCAGATGCGAGAAGCATTCATGGTGAGTATACTAAAAGTAGATCTGAGGTACAGAGAAAGTCTCAGAATTATCGAATTCAAGGATCAGCAGCGGATTGTTCGAAATTAGCTGGCGTGATGTTTTTTAATCAACTAATTCAGCGTGGACTATTATTTACTGTGAAAATAGTAAATATGGTTCACGATGAATTTAATGTTGAAGCTCCTGACGAAATAGCAGAAGAAATGTCAGATTTACTAATTAAATGTATGTCAAAAGCTGGAGATCAATTTTGTAAAACAGTGCCTTTAACTGCAGAAGCAGAGATTGGTGATCATTGGATACATTAATGAAAACAAAAAAGAAAGTGAAAAAATTATACGAAATTGGAGCTGAAGTTTGGATTACACCAATTGACGGCGATCCAAGAGCAGCAAAAGTCGTAGGATATATTGATTATCCACGCGTTATCCCTATTGTTGAATTTATGGGCAAAACTGGTACTCTAGTAAAGAATTCTTTTGATTATGCAAGAATTTGTCATTACAATGATAGACCAGAACATGAACTTTTTGAAAATGGATAATCAATATTTAATAGGTGAAGTTGTGTGGATCCGCCCCTCCAATGCAACACCGAGAGAAGCAACAATTAAAGGTTATGATCCAACTGACGGAGTCCCTCTGATAAGATATCAAGGGGATAATGGAGAGTGGCATGAGAGTAGATTCTCTACTTTACTCATGAGTACTTATAATGACCGACCAGATATTGATGAAAATATTAACGGTTAGTTATGAAAACTATAAGAAACGGTGTTTTTGAGACCAATAGCTCATCTTCACATTCAATTTCTATTGGACCTTACGAAGAAGTACAATCCCTAAGGTGGGAATCAGTTTTTGAAATAGAGGAAGGAAAGGCTATTTTATACCCAGGAAAATTAAGCACACATGTTAAGTATCTAGGAGAAGCTTCACAGACAAGATGTGAAACTTTATTTGATAAGTTAGCAATGGTTGTTAATTGGCTCCAGGGCCTTAGAGATGACTCTTGGTTAACTTTAGATGAATTTGATATCGCTATTCTTAGAATTAAGGAAGATTTTGAGCTTGATGATATTGTGTTTAGTACTTATTCTGATTATTATCCATATTCTGAATATGGTGATAATCCATTTTCTAGGGAAGAGAATTTTCAGGAAGACTTCGAAGGCCTACTAAAAGTCGTACGAGATAATACTCAAGTAATCATTGATGAAGACATTCCAAACTAATGAAGATAATATGTAGAAGCATATTTGAAACTAATAGTTCGTCAACTCATAGTACAACCATTATGACTGTTGAGGATTATCAAGAATGGAAAAAAGACATCTTGTGTTATGATGAAGATAGTCACAAACTTATTACTAAAGAAGAACGTCTAGCAATGGCTAGAGAGAGTTATGAGAAATATCAAGTTCATTCTAGTCCAAATACTATTCCAGACGTAATTACTGATGAGCAAATTGAAGCTCATATTGAAGAAGAGTTAGATGAATTTCCACAAACTTATTCAGACTATAAAGCTATTGCAGGAGATTATGAAACTGATACAAATCAATTTACTACTCCTGGCGGTGAAGAAATTATAGTCCTTTGTTATTACGGTTATAATTAAACCAAATTACATGAAAACAATTAGATACAACATTTTTGAAACAAATAGTTCTTCTTCTCACTCTATTACTGTGAGTCGAAGTGGTAATTATGTAAATGATTCTCTTTTTCCAGAGCCTAATTCAGCTGAACCAGTAATTCTCTTAGATGGTGGTAATTTTGGTTGGGGTGTGGATGTGTTTACAGATTCAAATACAAAAGCAAATTATTGTGCTATTGATTTTGCTGCAAATGATGAGCCGATTAAACTTATACTTTTACAGAAAGTTATTGAGGATATGACTGGCTGTAATGTAGTAATTGATTTAGACGATTTTTCTCATATTGATCACCAAAGTATTGGAACAGCTGATGATGAACTTATGGATTATCAGGATATAAAGGACTTCGTCTTTAATCCTGAATCAGAGTTGCTCATTGATAATGATAATCATTAAAAGATAAAACAAATGGAATTACTTTATAAATATCAAAATGGAAATGTTCTCGTTTCTATTTTTGATGATGGAACAAAAATACAAGAGTGGCCTGATGACGAAGCTCCAGCTCCCATTTATCCGAATTCAATGGATGTTAAGATTACAAATAAATGTAACTTAGGTTGTAAATTTTGTCATGAAATGTCTGTTCCTGATGGAAAACATGCAGATCTTAGTGATTTGCTTGAGATTCTTGAGGATCTTCCAGCTGGTACAGAATTAGCTTTGGGTGGTGGTAATCCACTTGAACATCCTTGGCTTAAGTCATTTCTTATGGTTTGTCAAGATTGGGAATTTATTCCAAATCTTACAGTTAATGGTAAGCATGTTGAAAAATATGCTGACTTACTCAATACTTTGATTGACGAAAGGTTAATCTATGGCTTGGGTGTGTCTATTGAAGATGACTTTGATTTTGCTATTATGGATAAAATCCATAATGTATCTAATGTTGTTTATCATGTTATAGCTGGTGTAAATGATTATACCATTCTAGACAAAATAAAGGACAGGATGGGCAAGGTATTGGTCTTAGGATACAAAGATGTTGGCAGAGGCATAACTAATCATTCTGAACTTACTGATGTACTTCAGAGTGAGTGGTTTGGTCATATCAAACTTTATATTCATAGACTCCACATGTCTTTTGATAACCTAGCGGTTAAGCAATTAGACATTAAATCTTATTTATCTCCGGAAGAATGGGATGAATTCTATATGGGAACTGACGGACAGTTTACTATGTATATAGATGCTGTTAGTCAAGAGTTTGCAGTTTCTTCTACTTCAGTAACTCGTTATCCACTAAAAGGAACTATTGAGGAAATTTTCTCGAAAGTTCAAAGTGAACCAAAAAATTAACACAAAAAATTTGGTAAAGTCAGAAAAAATGCTTATCTTGTAGTATAATTCTAAAGTAAAAAATAAGAAATGAAACAAGGTTTAATCTATAAATACACTTCACCAAGTGGTAAAAGTTACATCGGGCAAACATCTGATGAAAATTGACGAATGAAGTGTCATAAAAGTTCAAATTGTAAGACTAAGTTTAATTCTGCCATTAAAAAGTATGGTTTTGAAAATTTTACATATGAAATTTTATTTAAAACTTCTTTTACCAAAGATTTGGAAAAATTAAAAGATGTGCTTAATCAAATGGAAATTGCCTTTATTGAATATTATAATTCATTTAATAATGGTTATAATCTAACTAAAGGTAGGGAGGGTGCATTAGGAGTTAAGTTATCGCAAGACGCTTTGGAAAAGTGTAAGAATACTAGACGACTTAAAAATCCAACATGAGGTGATAAATTACTAGTCATTGATGCTACTATAAAAAGAGAGGCAGCTAACATTAGACGCCAAGAGAAATTACGGCAGTTAGAAAAACGAAGACGACCTCGTATTTTACAATATGATTTAAATTTTAACTTAATTACGAAATGACAAACTCTTTCTGATATTAACAAATGCTTAGGTCTTTGTGAAAATGGAATTAGAACTTGTTGTCGAGAAAAGAGACTTAATTATAAGAGTTATATTTGGAGATACGAAGAAAAAGAAAAGAATGAGAAACTATAAAGTAGAACGACTTCTAAATGGAGAATCTTTCATTACTTCTGAAAAAGGAAACTCAATGCTTCCTATAATCAAATCAGGTCAGGAACACAAATTATCACCGGCTCAATGGGAAACTGTTGAAGTCGGTGATGTTGTCTACTGCAAAGTCAGAGGTAATTACTACACGCATTTAGTAAAAGCAAAAAATAATGATCGTGGTTGTCTAATTGGCAATAATCATGGTCATCTAAACGGTTGGACAAAAGCTGTTTATGGTAAAGTAACAGAAATATTATGAGAAGACAATCAGGATATTATTGGGTAAAAAATCCAGATCCTATAGCATGGACCATTGCTTATTGGAATGAATCATTAGGTTGGTGGGTTGGTGATTTTGAATCAAAAAAATTAGATGATTATTGGTTAATCATTGACGAAAGACAAATTGTCCATCGTGAATAGAATCTTTATAAATGACACTTGACAGAACTGAGCGACAAAACTTAGGAGTTAAGCGTTGGATACAAGCTGGTTGTAGAGGAACTCTACAATGGTGTACAGGCGTTGGTATCATTAAAAATGATATAAATTAAATTAAGATAGTATCAGGATAAAAATCAATGTATGTCGTATATTTTAGATTTTATGTGCAATAAAAATATTACCTTTGTGTAATATAATAAAAATATAAAATATGGGAAAAAGACACGAACAAAGAATTTATGATGAATTAGCTACTAAATATTTAGTAGAAGGATTTAGTTTGATAGAATTATCAAAACAATCAGGAATAGATAGAAGAACATTATCTACTAATTTTAAAAGTATGGGAATTAAAATAGTTAATAAACAAAATTTAACTAAATTTGATGAACATATATTTGATGAAATAGATAATGAAGAAAAAGCATATTGGTTAGGATTTATTTTTGCAGATGGTTATATATCAAGTTCAAGTAATAATTTTGAATTATCTCTTGGAATAAAAGATATAAATCATTTAGAAAAATTTTCACAATTTATGAAATATGTTGGACAAATAAAACAAGATTCTTATAGATGTAGATTTTCATTGAGAAATAAACATTTATGGAATATATTAAATAATTATGGTTGTACTCCTAAAAAATCATTAACTTTAAAATTTCCAAATATAAATATCTTTAAATCTGAGGATTTAATAAGACATTTTATAAGAGGATATTTTGACGGAGATGGTTGTATTACATATCAAAAAGATACTTATTTTGTAAGTGCTGTTTGTTCTGTAATTGGTACTCCTGAATTTTTAAGTAAATTTGAACAATTATTAAATTTTGAAAAAGAAATTACTAAGTGTAAAGATAAAAGACGAACTAATAATACAATTAGTTTATCTTTTAAAAGATCCGAGTCATTAACATTAATGATGTACTTATATGAAAATTCTTCTATTTATCTAGAAAGAAAATTTAAATTATATTCATTTTTTAAAAATGGATGCCGTTCATTAGAGGAATTTAGTGAATTATTATTGACCAATATCGGGGAAAGCTGTGATGCCAATCCCGAGATAAATGATTAGATTACGAAAGGCTAATCATCATCGTAACGCGTAGGAGATGAATAAATATAATTCTCCCAAGAGTGGTTAACATCCAGAACGGATGAAAAGGTACGCTGGTCTTATACAAAATAGAAGTATAAGAAGTTAAGATAAAAAGCTTAACGATAACAAAAACGAAAACGCGTGCTGCATTAACAGCAATTAAAGGTTTTTTAGCAAAAAACCAAAACAAGATTATTAAGGTTGTTGTACCTACTGAGCATTTAAAAATTCAGTGGATGCAAGAGCTTTCCAAGTATGGATTACTTCAAGATGTTAGTGTCGAGATTATTAATTCAGCCATTAAAAATACAAATTCAATAGACTTTTTAGTCTTGGATGAGTGTCATAGAATTCCTTCTGATACTTTTTATGCTGTCTTTAATCAAAGACAACCTAAGATTGTATTAGGACTTTCAGCAACATTTAGTAGATTAGATGGTCGCCATGAATTACTTAACAGATTTTGCCCAGTATGTGATGTTATCCATATAGGTGAAGCAATTGAGAATGAATGGTTAGCCCCTTATAGAGAGTATAAAGTTATTATAGAGCCGGATGATATTGAAACTTATCGAGAGATAAACCGTCAATTTCATGAGGCTTTTGCTATCTTTAATTTTGACTTTAAGTTGGCTATGGATTGTGTAACTAATATCATATCACGAAGAGTGTATGGTAAAAAGTTAGGAATGGCTGTCTCTGATATGGATGGAGTAGTTTTTACTTGGAGTCGTTGTTTAAAAGCTCGAAAAGCTTATGTAATGAACCATCAGAAAAAAATTGATATTGCGAGAAGAATCATTGAGGCTAGACCCAATGAAAAGATTATTACTTTCTCTGCAACAATTGCCCAGTCTGAGAAGATAGGGAGTGGTTATGTTGTGAATTCTGGAAAAACTAAAAAGAAAAACAGAATCACAATGCAAGAATTTGCAAAGTTAAATCGCGGTGTAATTCATACTGCAAAAAGTCTTGATGAAGGGTCAGATGTACCTGGATTGAATACTGCAATAGTACTTTGTAATACATCTTCTCAAACTCAAAAGACACAACGAATTGGTCGTGTTATTAGATTTGAAAAGAATAAAAAAGCAGAAATTTTTACTCTTGTAATAAAGGGAACAATGGAGGAAGGATGGTTTAACACATCTACAGCAGGAAACAACTACATAGAGATTACCGAGTCAGAATTAGATGAAGTACTATCTGGACATGTGTCAACTAACTTAGAACAAGAAGCTAAGGAGGTTGGAATAATGTTTAGATTCTAAATTTTATTTTATGATATCAGAAAAAATGTTAGAACTGTTAACGCTTGTGCACATCTTGGATTGCTGTGCAAGTATTACGTCAGCTGAATATAACAGTTTGAAAGAACGTTATAAGATGCTAAGAGATGAATTTATTAAAGAACAATTACAGTACCCCATTATTAAAAATCCCGTAACGGATATTAAAAGCGATGAATGTAGCTAAAACCTACAATGCATGCAGCATTTTGAATTATCTTTGCAAGAAGAAATTAATATATACATTAATAGTGGATTAACTCCCACAGAATTATTTGTATTAAGATTACTTCTCTTAGCTGTAGATGATGAACCTAAATATTTAGTTAATTATATCTCGAATGTTCGAGAAGGAAAGGCTATTTTTAGACAGGTTCTTGAATCTCTAAAAGAGAAGAAAGTTATACTCTCGAGTTTTAAAGTTCCCTGTGAAGGTGAGACTTTAAATTATAAAAATATACCCTTTAATAAGAATTTTATGAAGTCGTACATTCGAGAATCCAATGAGATTGGTAAAGAGTTATTTGATGCATATCCTCCGTTTATTAATATAAATGGTAAGTTATGTAGCATTAAAAATTTTACAAAAGCCAATTTATATTCCTTTGAAGAATTTTGTTTATATTATGGAAAAGCTATTAAAAATGCTAGTGCTACTCACGAAAGAGTGATAGAAGCATTAGAATTTGGCAAAGAAAATAATTTAATTAATTATTCAATAATTGAATTTATTGCTTCCCGAAAGTGGGAAGAAATTGAATATATTCAAGGTAGTGGAAATATTAATGGGTATAACAATTCTGAACTACTATAATGCAGGGAGTAGATCAGTTATTTAACAATATAGAAGAGGGAAGACAGGGTCGCAATATTGGAATAAGCACTGGCTTACCAATAATTGACTCTTTAATTTATGGTATTCAAAAGAAGTATTTATATACTATTGGTGCTGACACATCTGGTGGTAAAACATCATTTGCTGTAGATACCTTCGTTTACAATTTAATAAAGAATGCAAATGGAAATCCTGTTTCTATTCTTTATTATTCTTTTGAGATGTCTAGCGATATTTTATTTGCTAAGTTATTATCCTTACATATCTTTGATACGTATGGTGAAATAATAACTTATGAAGATATTCTCTCTTTAACAAAACCAATCACTCCAGAACAACTTCACTTTGTGAATATATCGAGAGATTGGCTATACGACCTTCAAACACATGTGACTATCTATGATAAAGCGCTTTCTCCAAATGGAATTTATGCAACTTGTAAAGAGTGGCTTAAACAATTTGGTCGTTTTGTCGAAATTGGAGAACACAGAGAAGAGTATATAGATGATGATCCCCATCGATACAAAGTAGCTCTAATTGACCACGTAGGCTTGATAACTGGGCCAGGGTCAAAGAAAGAGAAAATTGATCTTACCGTTGACTATTTTATTTACTTTAGAAATAAATGTTCCATGACTGGAGTATTTATTCAACAATTAAATAGAAATGCAAAAGCAATGGATAGAAAAACTAATGGATATGAACTTATTCAATTAGATGATTTTAAAGACACTTCAGGAACCACAGATGGTTCGGATGTTGTTTTAGCACTTTATTATCCATACAGGGAAAAAATTGCGAGGTGTGAGGGCTATCCTATACAAAATGTACTCAAGAAAAGATTTAGGTTACTCCAAGTCTTAAAGAACAGATATGGTATTGCTGATTCAAATAAAGGCTGTGCCTTTTATGGAGAAATTGGACTCTTTAAAGAGATTCCAAGACCTGATGAAATTGGTGATTATGAGCCATACTTATCACTAGATTATTTAAAACCAAATGAAGATAACAATGAAGACATGAACGTATTTAAATTTTAGCTATGGCAGAATTAGGAGCAATTGTCGGCGAGAGTGGATCAGGAAAGTCAACCTCATTGAGGAACTTAGATCCAAAAGAAACATTTATTATAAATGTAGCCAGAAAAGCTCTGCCCTTTAAAGGGCGTAAGAAAAATTATAAGGAACTGACTGTTGACCCAGAAACTCACAAATATGTGGGAAATCTGTACAACACGAGCAGTGTAGAACAGATTGCAAAGGTTTTAAAATTGATTGATAAAACTATGCCAAACGTAAAACAAGTTATTATTGATGATAGTCAATATTTAATGAGTTTTGAGGCAATGGATAGAGCTAGTGAAAAGGGTTATGAAAAATTTACTCAAATTGCTCAGCACTTTTTCTCAGTCTTAAAAGAAGCTATGGATATGAGAGAGGACTTGAAAGTATTTATTCTGACACATGCAGAAAATACTGGGGATAACTTAAATCCTAACTTTAAGATTAAAACAATTGGTAAAATGATCGACAACATGATTACTGTTGAAGGTTTGTTCACTTATGTATTATTTACAACAAGAATCAAAGATGATGATGGAGTTCTTCACTATAAGTTTATGACTCAAAGTGATGGTACAACCACTGCAAAAACGCCGATGGGATGCTTTGAAAGCAATCTAATAGATAACGATCTGCAATATGTATTTGCGCAGATGGATAAATATAACAACGACGAAGAATAATGAAACAAGTAATTGTATCTTTTAATTTTGATCCGGAAACTGAAGTAGTTTCTGAGGTTAAATGTGTGGTCGACGGTGTCGAGAAGAAAAAGAAGACTACGAAAAAAGTAAAAGACATAGAAGAGGAAATGGCAAGTGAGGCTATTCTTGTTCTTGAACCTAATAAAATCACTTTTAATAATAAAGCAGTTGCAGAAATGGAACTAGAATATGAAGATAGAGTGGTTATTAAATGGGAAAGACAAGGTAAGCAGATGATTCCAATTATTGGAAAAGATATTGCATTTGAAGAAGAGGGTACTGGAAACAAGATCACTAAAGCAAATACAATAACTTACAAAGGTAAAGCTAATGCAGTTCTTGCAGAAGCAGGATCAGAATTCACAATAGAATTAGTTAAAGAAGGAATTTGGAAACTAATTTCAACATCAGCACCTATTACTGCAGATGAGACTTTCACATTAGAGGAAGTTATCAAAGAGGCAGAAGATACTGAGCCAGACCTTTTAGTTGAAACAGATGAGGAAACAGAAATAGATGAATTACAATTTCAACTTTAATTAAACAATTATGAGTTTTTCATTCGCAACAACAGCAGGAGCGTCACAAAGTAGCGCAAAACCAAGATTAAGCGGAAACAATATTTATACAGTCAAATTTGATGGCTGTGAAATTCAAGATATAAAGGGTGTGAAAGACCCCAGTAAAGAATATAAAGTTCTTAAACTGAAATTTTCGAATGACGAAGGTACATACGAGCATACCATTTTTGAACCAAGACCCGAAGACTTCGAAAGAGGTGAAAGTAAATATAATGATAAAACTACGGGAGAGGAAAAGAAAATTCCACAAGCATCTGGAGTGGAAAACGTGATGTTATTATTTAAACATGCTATTGACGCAATCAGTCCTGCTATTGGAAAGCAGATTGATGAGGGGACCAAAAATCTTGGCGCCAAAGATTGGACGGACTTAAGAACCCTAGTATCTAAAATTCTAGATCTAGGAAAAGGGGCCGAAGTTCAAATT
>Ga0302207_1001144_pt1 | contig 10223 bp, 5 predicted proteins | sample II_Fen_E2_2_FD_198792 | JGI IMG/M metagenome (GOLD analysis project Ga0302207, IMG submission 198792) | Peat permafrost microbial communities from Stordalen Mire near Abisko, Sweden - II_Fen_E2_2 | ecosystem: Environmental > Terrestrial > Soil > Wetlands > Permafrost | place: Sweden: Abisko...
TCTGCAAAAAATTCGTCAGATGCTTTGGTGTGTTCTTCTTTATCATAGGCTTTACGGATGGCATCAAAAGCCATTAATATATAAGCTGGTCTATCAGCTTCAGCTACTTTCGGAAGATCTTGCTTGAGAATCATTTGGGCTGAGGCAATTCCATCTGCATCTAACATCTGAATAGCATCAGAAGCAAATGTAATCCAATTTGTGGGAATAGTAACTCCTAAAGGTTTCATAAAATCAGAAACTCTTTGTGTATCATTCTTATCTACCTGTTCCATTTTTGGATTATTTGAGTTATTTGGATTTTGAGCATTTAGATTTTCAATCAATGCAGAATTAGTGAGTCCAATTACTGCCAAAGTGAGCAATATCTTGCTTCTACTTGAATTGAATGATTCTCTAAGATTCTTCATGAGTTGGGGAGAATGGGTAAATATTATTTCCTATCTAGTACGAAGAGGACATATTCTATCTTGTCTTCATCTACTGTGATTTTTTTCAGGTCTTTTTCAATGGATTTTTGTAATTTTAGTACATCTTCGTCACTTAGTTTTTTGAGTATTTTGGCAGTTGCTTCGATTTGTTTCTTTGGAATTTGAATATCGAAGTTTTTTGTGAACTCTGAGACTATCTGAGTGTCTGACTTCTTTTGCGTTGCTTCGATTTGGGGTTTTGTTTTGTCTTGTGGGGTAAATTCATTGGCAATGGCCAAGTTTGTGACTCCCATAATTCACAAGGTGAGCATAGTTTTACTTACAATTCCATTGAATTTTTCTTTGCTTTGATTCATAGATGGGAGAGTATTGAGTAAATATTCTTTTTTATTATAGTTGTTTTCTGTTGATTGTCAAGTAAATCCACCCGGGTGGAATTTTCTCTAAGATTCATTTGCAAATAAATTTTAAAAAACTATCTTTAGGTGGCTCCACTAATTGTCTGCTGTCTGTGATGCCAATTTGAACGTGACTTTGGTCTGTTTTAAATGGTATGCAGATTTTTTTTATCCATCAAAATATGGATAAATTCGATGTTAAACTTCTTGTGCCCTATAAAAATAGGATAAAGAAGTTTCGGCATCTCTTTTATTTGTTTATTTCTTTTCTCATGAAACTAATCGTGGTAACTGGTGGTGTGATTTCCGGTTTGGGAAAAGGAATTACAGCTGCGTCTTTGGGTACTTTAATGAAATTGTCTGGATATCGTGTGACAATGATGAAACTCGATCCATACCTGCAAATTGATGCAGGAACGATGTCGCCATTTGAACATGGTGAGACTTTTGTGACTGATGATGGATTCGAAACGGATTTGGATTTGGGTCATTATGAAAGATTTATCAATGAATCGTTGACGAGAAAAAGTAGCGTGACTACTGGTCAAATTTATTGGTCTGTGATCAATAGAGAAAGAAAAGGTGATTTTCTCGGGAAGACAGTTCAGGTTATTCCTCATGTTACCAACGAAGTGAAAGATAGAATTCGTGAAGTTTCAGAAGGTTCTGATATTACGATCGTCGAAGTCGGTGGAACGGTTGGAGATATCGAAGGACCTCATTTTATAGAAGCATTGAGACAGCTGAGATCAGAACTTGGAAAAGAGAACATGCTTTTTGTCCATGTGGTGCCTATTTTGCACGTTTCGACTTCTGGTGAAATGAAGACAAAAGCCCTTCAACACTCTGTCATCAAATTGAGAGAACTTGGAATTTACGCAAATATTTTGGTCTGTAGAACTGATGTTCCGCTTACTGATGATCTCAAGCAAAAGATCGCATTATTTTCAGATTTGGATGCAGATCATATTGTAGAAGCTCGTGATCAAAAGAGTATTTACAGTGTTCCTCTGGCTTTTGCTGAACAAGGTTTACACAATATTGTAAGTCAGAGATTCTTTGGAAAAGCTGCGGATTGTGATTTGACCGATTGGAAAGAACGTGTGTATCGTTTACTTGCACCGAGCAAAGAAGTCCATATTGCGATTGCTGGGAAATATACAGCACTTGATGACGCATATATTAGTGTCGTCGAATCTTTGAAACATGCTGGTTCTGCGAATGATACCAAGGTAAATATTCATTGGGTTGATACTGAATTATATGAATGAGCAGATCGAGAACTCTTGTTGGCTCAGCACTTGGAATCTTTGGGAATCCAGGGTATTTTGGTGCCAGGGGGATTTGGGAATAGAGGAATAGAGGGTATGATCAATATCGCTGATTATGCGAGAAGACATAAAATTCCGTATTTGTGACTTTGTCTCGGTTTGCAAATTGCGACAATTTCTTTTGCGAGAAATGTTTGTGGTCTCGAGAAAGCAAACTCTACAGAATTTGACGCTCAAACTCCGCATCCGATCGTTGACTTTTTGGAGGAACAGAAAGATATTCTTCAGAAATGAGGAACTATGAGATTGGGAGCATATCCTGCAATTTTAGCTCCTGGGACTACGGTACATAGGCTATATTCACAAGATCAGTGAATCAGTGAAAACGGACCACTTCATATCACCGAAAGACATAGGCATAGATATGAGGTTAATCCTGAATATCATCACGTTTTGCTTGAGCATGGGTTTGTATTTGGGGGAACTTCTCCTGATGGTCATTTGGTGGAATTTATTGAAATCAAGGATCATCCATTTTATCTGGCAACGCAAGCTCATCCAGAATTTAAGTCATGTTTACAACATCCACATCCATTATTTCTTGGATTTGTGAAAGCAAGTAGTTGAGAGTAGCAAAAAAACCCGCATTTCGCGGGTTTTTCTTAACTCTTTCTTAATAATCTGGGTATCCTCAGTCTTCATTTGCCATATAGAGAGCTCTTTCTTCATCTGTTAATCCATCATCTGGACCATTCTTTCTTTTTTCAGCTTTTTGGATTGCAGCGTGATTTTTGAGGGCAACTGCGTTTTTTCCAAGAACTTCTTCGAGTTGTTTTTTGGTAGATTTCTTATCTTTTTCTGGATCATACATTTCTTTGAAAGCATTTGGTACACCATAATCCCTTTTTTCAAGTTCATCCGCCATTTTGTAGATGGTACTATTTATGTATACGATAGGATTTGAATATTCTTTTTTCTTTCTACTTATTTCTTGATTTTCTTCTTTATTTAGATCTGCACTATATCCGTATTTATTATATTCCATTATTTTTACATATTCATCCCAAGGAGCTACTTTAAATGCAGGTTTTTCTAATGAATCTACATATGCACCACCAAATCATTCATTAATAACCTCTTCTGAAAGAATCGTATCTAGATTTTTCTCAAAAAAGTCTTTGAATGTTTCTAGTCCTGCTTTGAGTTCATCTGGTACTTGACCACTTCCTGAACTACGGATAATTCTTCCTACAATTCCATATCGGAGCATTTGATCAGCTCATTTAGTATTATTGTTTTTTCTTTCTTCTTTAACTGTTTTGAGAAGTCTAATCAACAATTTCTTTTGTTCTGAATTAAACCCTTTGTCTTCAAATCGATTTGAAAACATTTTTAGAGTAAAGATTACATCAGTTTTTCCACTGATTGTATTTTTTTTCATAGCTTCTGTAATTTTTTTTCGAGTTACTTTAGCATCTTCGATAGCATCTTTATCCTTACCTTTGAATGATCCATCTTGGAATCTAATGATTTCATCAATCAAACTTTGATTTCTACAAAGAAGATTTTGTTGAAGACTTTTCCCATTTCCCTTCACATCTGAATCTAATTCTTCGTTAGTTTCATATCTCTTTCCAATGATTTCTCCAAGAATTTGTTTGATATCATTTGGTGTATTTGGATCTTCATATACTTCAATGAGTTTCTTTTTATCTGCATTTTCTCACTCGAAAGAAAGGAAAGCTTTAATTACTTTTTCATTTTCCATATATCGTTTGTTAAATCATTTATCATAATTTACAAATGATTTGATTTGTCCAGTATTTTCCATCTTTCAAAAATCGAAACTACTTGGATTATATTCTTTTTTGTCGACTACAATTGCTTTCCCTGAAGCTAATGTTAAAAGTTTTGCTATTTTGTGATGAACATTTGGTTGTCTCATCAAAAGACCAGGAAGAAATCCAGCTGTTCTACAAACTTTTTCTATGAATTTTTTGTCTTCCTGCGTCATACTATTAAATACTCCAGAAAGCATTCCTGTAAGAACCATAGATTCAAATACTTTCCATTGGCTTTCTGTGACCGCTTTTTCTGCGACAGCCTTGAGATTGGCAATAGCCTGTTGTGGTCTATCTCACAAAAGTCTGAAATATTCAAATCTAGCAAGTTCAAAACTTATATCTTTGGTATTGTTGTATGCTCCAGAGGCTGTCTCTTTGAAGAATGTATTGCTTCTTTCTTCGAGATCACCAGCAAATTTTTTGGAGAACCTTCCTTCCTGTAAGGCAACATCTTCATCAGTCCATCTCAGTTGTCTTCCATCTACAACATGGGTGATATATTTCATTTCAAGTTTCAAAATTTCATTTTGTTTGTCATTTGCCCATTGTTGTCCATTGACGTTGATTCATTCTTTAAGTTCTTTTTCCAATTTTTCTTTCATTTTGAGATATCTATCTTGGTGAGCTTCTCCCATCAAAATCTTGATCCACATACCTTTACCTGCTCGATCTGTATTTCTACTATATGGTCCTTTTCCTTTTTTGATGGTTGCCAAAAGGATACCAGCTGCTTGTCGTTGGTTTCTAAATGGAATTTTCCCTTCAAGGTATGGTTGTATTTTTTCTCCTCGCATTTTAGGCCCACCAAAATCAGGATCTGATTCGTAAAATTTAGCCCAATCTTCGACTTTTTTCCAGACTTTATTATCTCTTTCCAAAAGATATTCTTCTCCAGCTTTTGCAAAAGCAAATTTCATTTTATCACCTGGGATAATTCCTGCTAATTTTGACATAAGTTTACCTTCAAACATAAGCGCTTCTGTAAGATCGTCTGTTTGTTTTTCCTCAAATTTTTTGAGTCACTCAGAAACTTTTTTAGAAACTGTTTTCATAAACCCAGAAATACTCGCTATGCTGATTGGAATTTTCTTGGGTGGTAATGCTTGTCCTGGTCCTCCTTCAGCTTTTTTGCTTTGTTCTTCTACGTCTTTTTTGGTTCTTGGAGAGAGTTTTTTGCTAGCTATAAAAAGTGCAAAGTTGATTTGATCCATTTCCGTTTTTACTTTTTCTATCTCTCCATTTATATTATCTATAATGAAGACGGTATATGGTCTACTACTGTTTGGATTATATTCTACTTTACAAAGTGTTTCAATGGTAGGAGTTCCATCCATAAGTTCTCCTGGTGCAACTTCCGTCTTTCCAAAATACATAATATTTTCTTCTTTATTATTTATTTTTTGTGTCCAAGAGCTACCATTTCGTTCAATATTCTTGAAAAACTTTGATGGATTTGCGTCTCCAAAATCAGCTTGTTCCAATATGCTAATCATATTATTTGGGTTTTTATCTGCGTCTTTAGGTAACTTGTATGCTTTATCTCCAAAAGCGTCTTTGATAGCTTTTAGTCAATCTGCAGAAAGAGGCAGTGTCTTTTCTTCTCCTTCTTTGTTTCCAAGTTTAGTTTCTCCACCACTAAATTTAACTTTGAATGTTTTATTTTTTTCATCAATATCTGTGATTTCTATAGAAAAAAATCACGCTGTACTTTCTTTGTTTGGTGGTAGATTACTTGGTTTGAAATATGGTACCATAAGTTTTGCTCCTTTTTCAAAACCATATCTTGCTTTTTCTCCTTTGGCTTTAGGAGTGTCTATGGTTTGATATCCATCTAATTTTTTCCAAGCTTCAATACATTTATCAAAATCAGATTCTGCTTCCTTGTCTTCCTTATTTTCTTCGGTAGTATCTTCCTCTTCGTCTCATTGTTCTTTTTGGTCTAAGGTGTCTTTGTATACCTTGTTTCTATTTAATTTTTCAAATCATTCTTCTAATTTTTTAGTTTGTTTAGTGTTTAGTTTGTTTTCGTCTGCGTATTGTCCAACAGTTGATCCAAAGAGAAGAGCTCCTATAGCATCTCCATTCATGTTTAATTCTCTTGAAACAATATCAACTTCAAAAGATCCTTCTTCATTGTCTCCAATAATTACTGGTTTATCTTTGTCTCGGAATACGAGCTCTCTGTCGTCTTCTGGTCTAGTAATTGGCTTAGAGTACAAATATCGAGATCCATGTTCTTCTGTTCTGTTGTTTTTTTTGAATATATTTTCTGCTTCTTCTCAGTCTTTCCCCTTTGGAGGATAATTTGATAAATATCCTTTTACAGTTTCTCATTTACTATTTTTGACTTCGACTTCATACCCATCATTGAGTGTTTTATATCCATTTTTGGCTTTAAATTCTTGAAATAATTCCTCAAAGATTGGAGATCTTTCAAAAAAATCTTTATTGTCTTCAGAGAGAAGTAACTTCATATTAAGCGGAAGATTCTTTTTATCATCATCTGCTAACATTGGTCCTCGAGAACCTATTTCTAATGATTGAAGAAGCGGTCCTCCAAGAAAGTTCTTTTCTGGACAATCAAATACGATATCACCATTTGGACTTGGAATAGTAAGTTGTTTTTTGTTGAGATCAAAAAATTCTTTCATTAATGTTTCAAATCTTTGTTGATCAACACCCAAAAAATTAGCTGTTCCATCTTTGATAACGCTTTCTAATTTTTCATCGACTAAATCATTTAGAAGAATTTGTTGTTCGTTTTTTTCTAATGTATTGAGGTTAAATTTGTTTTTAACGAGCTTTTCTACCACACTTCATAATTTTGGATTTTGAGATGTGAGATATTTGCTATATCAGGCTCGTTTACGTTCGTTTTTTTCTTCTCTAATTTTTTTGATTTTGGCAATGTTTGGTCATTTTTCTGTATCAGAAGATAGTCCCTTATTTACTTCTTCAAGTTTTTTAATTTCTTCATCCATATGGCTGAGATCCTTTGAAAATTCAGCATCTACCTTTTGGATATCATTTGGGTTATACTCATGTTGTCTAAAAATTTCGTTCAAATATGGAGGGAATCCTTTGAAAATTTCTCCAATATTTTCAATTTGTTTTTCTGCAATTTTATCTGATGTATTGAGATCATCAAAGAGTTGACGAGTTGCGAGTTTGTTGAATACAATTCTAAATTCTTGCTCTTGTTCTGAAAATCATTTTCCTTTGTTGCGAGCAATTCCCTCGTTTTCAAATTCTTCATACATATCTTGATTCAAAACTTTGATTTTATCCAGCTTTTTGGCTAAATTTTCATCAATTTCGTTTTGATGTTGTTGAAGAAAAAGTTGTCGTTCATTTTTGAGATCATTGAGATTTTGAATTGAACTTGTTATGGTAAGTGGCATTTCAAATCTTTCATCAAAATCATCTTGCAATTCTTTTGGAAGTGCTTTTTTGATTTTTTTGATAGAAGCAGAGACTAGAAGTCTGGTTGTAGGAGCATATTTTGGATCCATAATCTTGTCCATCTCCTCTTTTTGGGTTGGTTTGAGATCTATTTTTTGATCTTCGAGAAATTTATTTCGCTCTCTTTTGAGGTCAGATGCTTTCTTGATTTTACTTTTGGCATGTACATCAAGAGGCGTAGTTTCTATATTTGCAAATGCAGCAAAATCACTAAAGATTCCACTAGGTAGACGACCTTTTTCATTTTCACAATAGTCTTCTAATTTTTTGAGAGATTTTTTGGTAACATCATATTCACTTTCGGATTCTTTGAATGATTCATCGAGAGATTTAGCATTTATTGTAAGATTATTTAGCGTGAACCCATTATTTTTGAGTTGTTCTACATAGATCGTTAGTTTTTCTTTGCTTTCTATGTCCTGCAAGAGTGCTGGATTTTTTTCTTCAAAATATTTTCGCAATTGATCCAAAAAAGGTCCGCTACCGAATTTTTCATTCAATTCATCTTTGTCTTCCTGATTTAATTGAGTCAGAGCTGTAGTGATTTTTTTGATTACACTTTCAGAAATTCCATTTTTCTCTTCTGAAAAATCTTTCTCAATATTTTCTTTATGTTTATTCTTGTTTTGTCGATCTTTTTGTGGTTTTGCCATGCTTGTTTGAGTGGTGAGATGTAAATCATCTAGGAATCCGCTATATTATACTTATTTTCTGAGAAAATGCAAAAATCTAATCTCTATTTTTGAGTAATTTGATAATATCTTTTTCTATGTTTTCTGGTTTTGTATTTGGAGAATATCTTTTGTATGTTTTACCAGTAGTGTCTACTAAAAATTTCGTAAAATTCCATTTAATACTGCTTCCAAAAATACCGTTTGATATCGAATCTTTGAGATGCTTAAAAATAGGATGTGTTTTGTCTCCAATTACCTCGATTTTCTCTGTTAAAGGAAATGTTACTCCAAAGTTAATTTTGCATGAATTTTCCATACTTTCATTAGATTCGGGTTCTTGTGATAAAAATTGATTACAAGGAAATCCAAGAACAACCAATCCTTTATCTTTGTATTTTTGATGTAGTTTTTCTAATCCATCAAATTGATATGCAAATCCACATTTTGTGGCTGTGTTTACTATCAAAATAACTTTTCATGCAAAGTCTTTCATCTGAATTATATTTCATTTTGTATCGTGAATACTTAGATCGTAGAGTTTCATATATTGTTTGTCAAAAAGTAAATATTCTCCATAAAGGATATTTAAGCTCTTTGCGTATACAAGATAAAAATTTTCCCAAAAAAGTCTTGCTCTTTGGGGGTCCCTTTTATAAACTGATGAACATGCATACACACAAACCAATCATTCATAGTTCCATAGATCAGATGACTTCTGATCCAAAGATTGTCAGATTAACTTTTCTGACAACTTTTTTTCATTCAATGATTGTGACCTTGTTGATTATTCTTAATACAAATAAACTCTTTGTGCAATATGCGCAGAAGGGTTCTGATCTTGGAAAAATTCCTCAATTTTTGATTCAACAAATCAATAGCCATCATGTGGTTTTGGTCTTTATTATCGTGACGATTATATTGTTTTTGTTATATTCTGTGGTGTATCCTATAGGATTGGCTGCTGTTATCCACTATCTCCATCATAAAAAAGGAATTCGTGATAGTATTCGTGCTTCATGGGCATGTTTTTACCCGATGTTTGAATTCTGATTTGTTTCTGCTGTATTTTCTTCTGTTACCTTTTTCTTTCTAGCGTTCAAAATATTTGTCCTTGATGGATCAAGAAGTATTCCTTTGATGATTGTATTTTTGTCTTGGTCATTTATCATGACAACCGTCAATAAATTCAAGGTATATACGAGATATTTCATAGTACTTCATAAATTACCTCTCTATGAATCTCTCAAAAAGAGTTTCGCATTGACTTCGTCATCGCTCAAATCAACCACAAAATATATGAGAATGCAAACTTGGTTATTGTTTAGCTTTTCTCTCAATCTTATATTGGCAATTTGATTACCAATTCTCGTTATCCATTTAGCGATTGTGTATAATGCTATTTCATTTTGGTACGTGAAAATATTTGTCTATCTTTTGTTCTTGTTTTTGGTGCTTGCTGGTGCGTATATGAGCAGTTTTATTAGAGCATTTTTTGCCTATTATTGGTATGATATTTTTATGCGTATAGCTCCGCCTAAGGAGTAATTTGACTTATTTTTTGTTTAAGTACCATTTTCTCATTTCCATCTTCTGTGAGGACAATAGCTTTTGCGTATGCTTCTTCAGCGCTTTTTACGTTCTTGTTTTTGGTGAAATAATCTCATAATATATGGTAGAGATAACTCATATTATAGCGTTTTGCTAATTGTATATAGGCAGTTTCGTCTGTGTTGATTGTATTTTCCAAAGCGGCTTTCGCAAATTTTCCATAGAGACACACATCATTATCTTTGAAATTATCATCACAATTTTGTATAAAAATATCCGTAAGTTCTTTGTATTTCCCTACTGTGACTGCATCCATACTAAAATATGATTTATAGAGTATGCTATAAAAATAGAGGGAATAATCTGAAGGACTGATATCGCTTTGTTTACTCAAGAAAGTTCGGATTTCTTTGGCTTTATCTAATGTATTTAATTGGATGTAGTCTTGTACAAGATATCTTAGTGTATCAGTTAGATTTGTCTTGTGAACCTGACTTAAATATAAAACAGATGAACTGTAATCTCCTTTTCGGTAATACGATGATCCTATGAGGAAATTATACATATCCTTGTTCATATTATCAAAGTCTGCTAA
>Ga0302207_1001146_pt1 | contig 10214 bp, 8 predicted proteins | sample II_Fen_E2_2_FD_198792 | JGI IMG/M metagenome (GOLD analysis project Ga0302207, IMG submission 198792) | Peat permafrost microbial communities from Stordalen Mire near Abisko, Sweden - II_Fen_E2_2 | ecosystem: Environmental > Terrestrial > Soil > Wetlands > Permafrost | place: Sweden: Abisko...
GGCCAGAATGCTGGATAAGTTTTTCGAATCCATTTCCCTTGGCGGCTTGAATAAATTTTTGGGTGGAGTTTTTGGTGCGTTGAAATTTGCACTGATTGTAAGTGTTTTGCTGAATGTTTTTGATGCTATCGACAGTCGGTTCTCCATTTTAAAAACGGAGACCAAGCAAAATTCAATTGCCTATAAACCGGTGATGAATCTTGCACCGGTTCTGTGGGACGAAGCCAACAGCAAACTATTAAAGCACGATAAAAAGTCGAACAATGAAGAAAGTCAGCCGGAAAAGGAGTGAATCGGATGTTTTGCTTTTTGATGATGAAACCGGTTTAAAAGGCAATTTCTCAAAATTCCGCTTCGAATGCGGTTGTGACGAAGCGGGTCGAGGTTGCCTGGCCGGACCTGTTGTAGCAGCGGCTGTCATTTTACCGCTGGATTTTGTTTGTCCTTTGCTCAACGATTCGAAACAACTTACCGAAAAAGAACGCGATACACTTCGACCAATTATCGAAAAAGAAGCGTTGGCGTGGGCTGTAGCTGAAGTTGACAATCATGAAATAGATGAAATAAACATTCTCAATGCTTCTATTTTAGCCATGCACCGGGCTATTGATCAGCTTACCATTCGTCCGGAATTTATAATTGTTGATGGCAATAAATTCAAACCGTATGCCGATATTCATCATCAAACCATTGTAAAGGGCGACAGTAAATATTTATCCATCGCTGCGGCTTCCATTCTGGCAAAAACGTACCGGGATGAAATTATGCAACAACTTCATGCTGAATTTCCTGTTTACGACTGGGATAAAAACAAAGCTTATCCAACTCCGAAACATCGCTCAGGAATCAGAAAACACGGCACAACATCCTATCACAGGATGAGTTATGATTTGTTAGGTGAACGAAAAGCACTAGCAAAGGCACAGGTTGAGGAAAAGAAGAAGAAAGGATAAAACTTACTTTTCAACTTTCAGACTTTATAAACTCAAAACGGATATCCGATAGCAATATGGAAAGCTAAATCATTTGCGGTAGGATTTACGCGCCAACGGTTACGACGATCCAAAACCGGATCGTATAATCTCATTCCCAAGTCGAAACGAATTAAGAAATACGAAAAATCCAACCGCGCCCCCACTCCGTAAGCAATGGCGATTTGATCCAAAAAAGAATCGAGCTTAAAATCTCCAAGAGGTTGTGTGTCGTAGGGTTTTATTGTCCAGATATTTCCGGCGTCGAGGAATAACGCACCTTCCATTACCCAGAATAATTTAGCACGGTATTCCATATTCATATCCAGTTTTATATCACCGACCTGATTGAAATCCCTTTTACTGTTTGAGGTAACACGTTCATAAGCCCCGGGCCCCAAAGTTCCTTCGCTCCAGCCCCTTACGCTGTTGGCACCACCACTTAAGAACCTTCTTTCGTAAGGAATAATATCAGCATTTCCATACGGAACTCCCAAACCAACCCCCAAATGATAAACAAAGCGGTTTTCTTTGTTGAAAAACTGATTGTAAGTAATGTTATATTCTCCTTTTACATATTGCGAAAAACGTATATTGAAAAATCGGTATGCACCTGTTGAATCGGGGGTCGCTTTAAAAACATGACTTGCCAGATTAAGTAAATTTCCCGCTGTTTCGAAACTGTAACGAGCGGTTGAATAGTTTTGTAACGGTCTGTTTGGATTATAATTGCTGTATGAACCGCTATAACCAATACGCATGATAATGTGATTTTCGTAATTGTATTTATTGAAAATTCCGGTAGTGAGATAATCGTCAACAAATTTAGGGTCGATATATGGGAAATTTACAAAACTTAAATCAAATAAATCCAACGAGTGTTGAAACTGTTTTCGATTCCAGGTGTATTTAATACCGGCACCGGCATTGGTGGAAGTAAATTCCCCCGGACGAATCTGATATGTGAAAGCCGTTGTCAGTTCAGTATTGGCATGTATGCTTCGCTTAAAATCGTAACTTGCAAATGGAACTATAAATCTTGGAAATTTCAACCCAACAATTCCACCAAATTCTTTCGCCCATACCTGGTCTTGTTTTTCAAATGAACCCCGAGCCTGAAGCGATAACGTTTCGGCACCTTTAAATACATTTCGGTTTAAAAAATTCACTTTGCCGGCTGCGCCCCAGTAACCTTCGGTATATGTTCCTTCAGCCTCAACCGAAAGTGAAATTGTTTTGGAAGGTATTACGATTACGTAACAATCCAACAAACTGTCTTTTGTTTCCTTAAAACTTATATTTACGTATTTAATTGGGCCTAAAGAATTTAATGAAGAATAAGTTCGTGAAACTGCTTCATCGCTATATAGTGTTCCCGGATTAATGAATGTGTTTTGAATTAATGCATCCAGTTTAATTATTGGTTTTTGGGGAGTTACTAAAATAAAATCCTTAATCTGAATGGTGTCCAGTTCTACTTTATTTTCGAGGTTGGTTGTTACGTTTGCATCGCTGTTCGTATAAAAAATAACCTTACGGATGCTGAATTTTTTGAATATAATATTATCAATGGAATCGGCCGAAAGTCTAAGATTTTCGCGCAATTCAATAGTTACATCTATTTGATGAGAGTTTAATGAACTGTCGGCAGCATAAGTCAAAAAATCCTTGTTGAAATTATAATATCCATCCTGCCTGAATTTGGTTGTAATCCGTTCACGTTCAGCATTCATCACATCTACGTCGAATAACATTTCGCGATGAATCAACGATTTAGACGTATCGGATGCAATTTCGGTAAGCAAATTATTTTTCAGATCAATCTTATAATCTCTTAATTTATATGGTTTTTTGGCTTGAATAACGTAATCTACTGTGGCTTTTTTACCGGCAAATTTCACATTGCTTTCAACTTTGGCATTAATATATCCTTTATTTCCGATTTGCATCTGAAGTTGTTGAACCGAAAGACTGGTGAGTGATGAATTATAGATAACAGGAGGGTCACCAATTCGCCTCCAGAATTTATTAATCCATTTCGAAGTGTCTTTTCCGGCAAAATTATAAATGCCTAATTGCATGCGAAATACGCCAAAAACGGCAGCATTTGGTGTTTGCTTTAAGTATTCCTTCAATTCACTTTTTGATAGATCTTTATTGTCGGTTTTGATGCTGACTTTATCCAGTAAATATTCGCCATCGGGTACATATTTAGTGCTATTGCAAGCCGACAATAGTAAAATAAGTATCAAAAATGAATAAAAACTTCGCAGATTCATAAGCAATTTCAGGGACAGAATTGAAAATTTTCTGCAAATATAGGGTTTTTTATCGTTTTCTTTGTTAGCTTTGTCCAATAAAATTTTAAACCTTTTGGTTCCGGGAGACTACTTTAAAATCCTGTAAAACAAACATTCGTAGTGTTTTAATTTCTAATAAATTTAAATTTGGCATAAAAAAGTATGTTGTCTAAAAATAAAATAAAGCAGATTACTTCGCTTTCGCAAAAAAAATATCGCGATGAGTCCGGCTTGTTTATAGCCGAAGGAACCAAGCTGGTAGTCGATTTATTATCATCGTTTCATTGTTCTACTTTGGTTGCTACTTCCGAATGGATAAAGGAAAACGGAAAAATAAATGCTGATGAAGTAATTGAAGTTGAAGCAGATGATTTGAAGAAAATCTCGAATCAAAAAACTCCGCAAGGCGTGTTGGCTTTATTTCAAAAACCGAAATACGATTGGGGAAAGGATGACTTGCCTCAGAAACTAAGTCTGGCACTCGATGATGTTCAGGATCCCGGAAATCTGGGAACCATTATCCGTATTGCCGATTGGTTTGGAATTACCGATATTTTCTGCTCGGAACATTCGGCCGACGCTTTTAATCCCAAAACTGTACAGGCCACCATGGGTGCTTTGTCACGGGTTCGGGTTCATACGGTCAATCTGCAGGATTTTCTGAAATTTTGTTCCGGTAAATTGCCTGTGTATGGCACTTTTATGAATGGAGAAAATATATATGATAAATCGCTCACAATGAATGGAATTATCGTGATGGGAAACGAGGGAAACGGCATTTCGCCTGAAATTGAAAAACTCGTGACCGAACGCTTGCTGATACCAAACTTTCCTGCCGGACAAGTTACATCCGAATCACTGAATGTGGGTGTAGCAACAGCTTTGGTGTGTGCGGAGTTTCGGAGAAGAATATAAAAGAATTTCCCGCAAATTTCACAGAAAGAATTTGCGAAATCAGCGGGAAATATTTTTCAGGTAATTGAATTAATAATTATTCTCCACCTTCCATATTCATATCAGGCGAAGCACCCTGCTTTTTCATTTCTCCCTGTTTTGGTTTCATGTTACCAAAATTATAACTTATCGTGAGCATGGCCATTCGTCCGTGAAAATAAGAAGAAGAGCTTTGATAAAATCCACTACCCGAAGTTATTGAACTTTCGCGGTCGGAATTCAGAAGGTCACGAATATTAAGGCTTACGCTCAATTTGCGCTCCATAAATGTCTTTCGAATTCCCAAATCAATGGAATATTTTGCAGTTTGCATTCCCTGAGCAATTAATTCAGGCGATTCATATTCGCCGGTTATCTGTCCGGAAAAAGTTTTGCTCAACATAAAGTTAGCCATCACATTGGCACTCCACGAAAAAATACTCTGTCCCGGAATTGTAGTTGTTATTGACTTATCGTATGGATTTACATACGTTGCAGCATCCAGTTTGCTGTAATACATATTCAACGTGGATGTAAGGCTGAGAATCTGGAAAAGCCGGTTCTTCGAAATCAGTTCAAGTCCGGCGTTTTGTGATTTTGCAATGTTCAAAAAAGTACTTTCCATCACACCATTATGCAAAAATCGAACACCTTCAATAACATTATCGGTGCTATGATAATACAACGAGCTGGAAAGCGTTTGTGCCCCCCAGGTTTTAATAAAATTCAGTTCCAGAGCCGATAAATATTGCGGTTTCAAATCCGGATTTCCATAGCTAATATTTGTTGGGTCAGAATAATTCCGGAATGGATTAATCTGTTGACCACGAGGCCGATTCACCCGATTACTGTAATTAAACTGCAGCTCAGCATCGTTTGGCAAAGCATACGACAAGTAAAAGCTCGGGAAAATATGAAAGAATGGTTTTTGTGGAATTACCTGAACTGTATCGTTCATAGTTTTACCTATTTTAGAAGTGTTGGTTGATTGTTTCAGCAACAATTCTCCACGCAGTCCCAATTGAAAACTAAACTTACCAATTTTATTTCCATAAGTCAGATAAGCCGCATGAATCTGTTCGTCATAATTGAAAACATCGTAATATGATGGAATAGCAAATGGAATACTGATAATACTGTCACCTGAAGAAATACTTTTAATGCTGTCACCTGAAGAAGTACTTAACCTGTTGCTCAGGTTGCTTTCCCAACCGGCTTCAAGCTTGCTGGTTTCGGTTAGTTTGTTGGTATAATCCAGTTTAAAATCCCATTCAATATTTTTTGAATCAATAACCTGATCTATACTTGATTTTGTAACCAGCAGTGAATCTTGATTATAAGTTGTATTTCCACCACGGTTATGATTGGAATACGAAACTGTTCCTGTCAGAAAAGTTCCTTTTTTATCAAAGTCATGACGATAATCAAAGTTGAGATTCAGACTCGGACGTGTTCCTGTTCCGTTGTTATTTTGTGTGTAATTTCTCAAAACAGTTGAATTATTATACAAATCTTTTGATAAAACATTGTGAGTACCAGAATTTTGAGTTCCGCTTCCGGCCATTCCAAATCCCGAAAGGCTCAATGTGTTTTTTGTATCCAACCGATAATCAACTCCTGCACGAACGAATAATCCCGAAAAAGCCATTTCAGTTGTACTTTTTTGACTCAATAATGTCGTATCATTTCCTGCAAAGTTTAATCTGTTGGAGGTTCCACCACCGTTAAATGACATGGCACGGTATCCTAAGTTAACATAAGCATCTACTTTACTGCTACTATAATTAATATTTGCTCCCAGGTTCTGACCTATTTTTCCACCATCAGGAAAAGTCAGACCAGCCGAAACACTTCCGTAATAACCGGCTTTGTGTTGCTTTTTCATAACGATATTGATAATTCCTGCCGATCCTTCCGGGCTGTATTTGGCAGAAGGATTAGTCATAATTTCAATCGATTCAATATTTTCAGCCGGCATTTGTTGCAAAACCTGAGCGCGGTTATCGGCTGTTAAACCCGAAGCTTTTCCATTAATCCACACCTCCACATTTCCATCTTTTCGAAGAGCCACATTGCCCTGATTATCAACCGTAACTGAAGGAATATTTTTTAGAACATCAGAAGCTGAACCACCGGCAGCTGAAATATTCTGATCAACACTGAACACTTTTTTATCAATATCAAAGTGCATTTGCGAACCCTGTCCAACTACTTCCACCTCCTTGAGGCTTGCAGAATTTTGAACCAACTTGAGAATACCGACATTCATTGATTTACTTGTCACATCAAGCGCCTGATTAATTGTATTGTATCCGATATAGCTTATCCGAAGCATGTATTTGCCATTCTCAACAGCCGGAAGATAGAAAACTCCATCTTTATCGGAGGTGACTCCAGAAACAAAAGAATTTGAATCTTGTTTTAACAATGAAACGTTAACAAATTGAAGCGGAGTCTGATTGCCAGCGTCCAGAATTGTGCCTTTAATCGGAGTCAGCGAAAACGCTGATATACTTATTAAAAATAAAAAAATAAAAGAAACAACCTTTTTCATATCTGTTTAAAAATAAAAAACGAGTTTAAAAAACTAATAAATGAAATATTAAAACGGTTAGACCGCAAAAAGGACTAAAAGTTTAAATTTAGAAATGTCGTTGTTTGTTAATAAAATGAAAAGACGTCTTTCAACGTCTTTTCATTGTTTGGGGATTAAAAATTGGGGAGTAAATATTTGTCCCGCGATTCGAGTATTTTATCAACCCGGTTCACTTCCAAAAATGTTGTTCCGAAACCTTCCCCGAAACTGCCGCTGAGGTAACTCACATAATCTTCGGGGTTAATAAGTCCCTGTTTGATAAGTTCCTGTAAACCTGCAATAAAATATTGTTGGGTATTTCCTTTATCGGTTTGAAACATGGGAAAAACACCATACGAAAGTGCCAGTTCACGTGTTGACCGTTCGTGATAACAAATAGCAAGAATTGGATTTGTGCCGCGGTATGCTGCCAAATGTCGGGCTGTACGGCCGCTGTAAGTATCCGTAATAATTGCTTTGGTACCAAGTTTTACGCTAGCTTCTACGGCTGCATTGGCCAAAAATGAAGTAATATCGTCGGTGCTTATTTTTACCGGAATATCATTCTCAGCCAGTTTTGTTTTTTCAGCTTCTTCAGCCACTTTAGCCATGGTGCGAACTGCTTCGACAGGATATTTTCCGTAAGCTGTTTCGCCGCTGAGCATCAAAGCATCGGTGCGGTAATAAATGGCATTGGCAATGTCGGTTATTTCAGCTCGAGTCGGACGTGGGTTTTTAATCATGGTGTGCAGCATCTGAGTTGCCACGATAACAGGTCGACGTGCCACTACACATTTACGAATCAAACGGCGTTGAATTCCCGGAATCTTTTCCTGTGCTACCTCTATTCCAAGGTCACCACGGGCAATCATCACTCCATATGTATATTGCAGAATTTCGTCAATGTTATCGACGCCTTCCTGATTTTCAATTTTGGAAATAATTTTAATCGGACTGTTATGTTCATCCAGAATTTTCTGAATATCCAGCAAATCGTGTTTATTGCGTACAAACGAGTGGGCAATAAAATCCAGATCATTTTCAATAGCAAACAGAATGTTGGTTTTATCCTTTTCGGTAAGCGATGGTAAATTGATACGAACTCCGGGAACATTCACACTTTTGCGGCTTCCCAAAATGCCATCATTCAACACTTTGCAATACAGACAGTTTTCGTCTTTCGATTCAACTTTCAGGTCGATTTCGCCGTCATCGAATAAAATATCGTCTTCAACATTCAAATCACGAACAAAAAACGGATAATTCACGGCAATGCAATCTTTTGTTGAAATCTGATCGGGGTTTCCGACTACTTTTACTACATCGCCGGTAAATAATTCTATTCCATCTCCTTCAGCAATGGTTGTACGGACTTCAGGACCTTTTGTATCCATAAGCAAAGCAATATGTTTGCTTACTGCCCGCACATTGTTGATAATTTTCAGAAAACCATCACGCTGCAAATGAGCTGAATTCATACGAACCACATTCATGCCTTCGTCGTACAATTGTTGGATAAAGTCGATATCGCAGCATTTATCGCTGATGGTTGCAACTATTTTAGTCGATTTTTTGGACATATAAAAATTTTTAAATTAAATCACTCTAAGAAAGAGTATTAGAATCTGGAAGGTTTTAAAAAAGTGTGATTTTTGATAAAACAGATTAGTCAAAATGCAAAACAGCATCGATAGCCAACCGGTACGAATCCATTCCAAAACCAACGATACAACCTTTGCAGGCATCGGATAGGTAGGAATGATGACGAAAAACTTCGCGTTTGAACACATTTGAAATATGAACTTCAATCGCTGGAACAGAAATGGAACGAATTGCGTCAGCAATAGCAACCGAAGTATGCGTGTAAGCACCGGCATTAATTACTATTCCATCGTAACTGAAACCGACTTCGTGAATTTTATCAATAAGTGCTCCTTCGGTATTCGACTGGAAATAATCAAGTTCCGCTTGAGGAAACAGTGCTTTGAGTTCCGTTAAATATGTTTCGAATGATTGATTACCATAAACTGTGGGCTCGCGTTTTCCCAGCAAGTTGAGGTTCGGTCCGTTGATAATCTGAATCCGTTTCATAAGGGTTGTTTTTTTGTTTTATTCAAATTACGAAGTGTAATGTAAAGTATGTACAACGAAGGAATTAGGCAAACTCCATTGGCTAAAATCATTGGTAAATCAGGAATCAAAAGCCCATAGACAAACCAAAACAAGATACCAAAAGTCATAATGGTATACATGCCAATAGAAATACTGTGCGTTTCACCTGTTTTAATTACCTTGAATGCCTGCGGAAACTGAGCAATAGCAGTACAAAATCCGGCTAAATAACCCACAATGACAATATTAAATTCCATAGAATAAATTTTCTGCAAAAGTAACAAAAAAATGTGATGTATCGAAAAGTTGGTTTTCAAACACCTCTTACAACAAGCTCAATTTAATTGATTTAGTGTTATTCTTTGTAAAAATTCAAATTCTAAAGCATTAATGTATTATTTTTGAGTTTTTAAATTTAATAATCCAATGACTAAATTTTATAGTTTTCTGAAACTCATTAAACCCGGAATTCCTAAACGATATTTGCTTTTCGTAGCCGCGGTAGTTTGGACTTTTGCCGGCGGAATGCTTATATCCAGAGGATTGGCAATGCTAGATTTTAAATCTGGATTACTTTGGGAAAAAATATTGGGAAGCCTGATAGCAGGAATTCTTTTCTATATTTTCATGTTTTCAAAAATATCGTTGAAACATACTAAAAGAATAGTGAACATAAAGGAGGAGCGCCCGTGTGCATTTTCTTTTTTCAACTGGAGAAGCTATTTTTTGATGTCAATAATGATAAGTTTTGGAATTACACTGCGCGTTACCGGAATCGTTCCAACAAAATACCTTTCACTTTTTTATATGGCTATGGGTACTCCATTGTTTATTTCTGCTTTCCGGTTCTATTATTTTGGATTTAATTATAAAAAGGCAAAAACTTTACTGAGCTAGTTTGTTTTATTTAAAAACAAAAGATAATGAAAAAACGTAATTTGGTATTGTTGTTCTGTTCCGTATTTACATTTCAGGTTGCTTTTGCAGGGCAAGATACACGACTCAATGTTGCTACGTACAACATTCGACTGCAAACACCGGCTGATTCTGCAGCGCGTTCATGGGATAAACGAAAAACTCAGGTGGCTAAGCTGATAAAGAAATACAAATTTGATATTTTAGGAGTTCAGGAGGTAGGAAATCCCAAACAAGAAGCGGATTTGAAAGCATTGATTCCCGGATTTACATATTTTGGAAAAGGACGCGATAACCAGCAGGGAACAGATGGCGAACAAATCGGAATTTTTTACCGGACAAAACGGTTTACAATTCGCGATTACGGATCTTTTTTTCTTTCGCCAACACCCGAAATAATGAGTATCG
>Ga0302207_1001152_pt1 | contig 10179 bp, 6 predicted proteins | sample II_Fen_E2_2_FD_198792 | JGI IMG/M metagenome (GOLD analysis project Ga0302207, IMG submission 198792) | Peat permafrost microbial communities from Stordalen Mire near Abisko, Sweden - II_Fen_E2_2 | ecosystem: Environmental > Terrestrial > Soil > Wetlands > Permafrost | place: Sweden: Abisko...
AACTCGCAAGTAAATACTCTCCCAACGACATTGAGTCAAAATGGTATCAATACTGGTTAGATAATGGATTTTTTAAATCAAAACCCGATGGAAGGGAACCTTACACCATTGTTATACCGCCTCCGAATGTGACCGGTGTATTGCACATGGGGCATATGCTCAATAATACCATTCAGGATATTTTGGTTCGCAGGGCTCGTATGTTGGGGAAAAATGCCTGTTGGGTTCCGGGTACCGATCATGCTTCCATTGCTACCGAAGCGAAAGTGGTGGATAAACTGGCAGCCGAAGGTATCAAGAAGACCGATTTGACACGGGATGAATTTCTGGGAGAAGCGTGGAAATGGACTAACAAACATGGGGGCATTATCCTGGAGCAATTGAAAAAACTGGGTGCTTCCTGCGACTGGGACCGTACGGCTTTTACCATGGACGAAACACGTTCGGAAAGTGTGATCAAAGTGTTTTGTGACTTGAATGACAAAGGACTGATTTACCGTGGGGTGCGTATGGTAAACTGGGACCCGAAAGCATTGACGGCTTTATCGGACGAAGAAGTGATTTTTAAAGAACAACAGGGAAAGTTGTTCTATCTGAAATATAAAATAGAAGGGGAAGATGGATTTGCAGTAGTGGCAACCACCCGTCCGGAAACAATCATGGGTGACACAGCCATGTGTATCAACCCAAAAGACGAAAAAAATGCACACCTGCGAGGTAAAAAAGTAATCGTACCGCTTATCAACCGGGTGATACCGGTCATCGAAGACGAGTATGTAGATATTGAATTCGGTACAGGATGTCTGAAAGTGACTCCGGCGCATGATGTGAATGATTATATGCTGGGTGAAAAATATAATTTGCCTTCCATCGATATTTTTAATGATAATGGAACTCTGAATGAAAATGGTGCCCAGTATCAGGGAATGGATCGTTTTGATGTCCGTAAACAAATTGAAAAAGATCTGGAGGCTGCAGGTTTGCTTGATAAAGTAGAACCGTATACCAATAAGGTAGGCTTCTCTGAACGTACCGATGCCGTGATTGAACCAAAGCTTTCGATGCAATGGTTTATGAAAATGGAAGAGCTGGCTAAACCGGCACTGAAAGCTGTGATGGACGATGACGTAAAATTGTATCCTCCTAAATTTAAAAATACCTACCGTCACTGGATGGAAAATGTGAAGGACTGGTGTATTTCGCGCCAACTCTGGTGGGGACACCGTATTCCTGCTTACTTCCTGCCTCAGGGTGGATATGTGGTTGCCGAATCAAAAGAAGAAGCGTATCAAAAAGCATTGTTGATTGTAACATATCCGTTGACTATCGACGAATTGCGTCAGGACGAAGATGTGCTGGATACCTGGTTCTCTTCATGGTTATGGCCGATATCGGTGTTCGATGGCATCAATCATCCTGATAATGAAGATATAAAATATTACTATCCAACCAATGACCTGGTTACTGCACCTGAAATTCTTTTCTTCTGGGTGGCACGAATGATCATTGCCGGATACGAATACCGAAAGGATTTGCCGTTTAAAAATGTTTATTTGACAGGTATTGTCCGTGATAAGCTTGGGCGTAAAATGTCCAAGTCATTGGGCAATTCACCCGATCCACTGGATCTGATTGCCCTTTACGGAGCTGATGCCGTACGGTTGGGAATGTTACTTACTTCGCCTGCCGGGAATGATTTACCGTACGATGACAGTCTGTGCGAACAGGGACGTAACTTCAACAACAAGATATGGAATGCATTCCGTCTGGTAAAGGGATGGGAAGTGACCGATGCCGCTCAGCCCGAATCGGCCCGACTGGCAGTAAAATGGTTTGAATCGCAACTGGGTAAGACACTTATCGAAATTGAAGACCTTTTTGAAAAATACCGCCTCTCGGAAGCATTGATGGCGGTTTATAAACTGTTTTGGGATGAATTCTCAGCCTGGTACCTCGAAATGGCTAAACCGGTTTACCTTCAACCCATCGATCGGACGACCTACGAAGCGACCCTTGGATTCTTCGATACGTTGTTGAAAGTGTTGCATCCGTTTATGCCGTTTATCACAGAAGAACTCTGGCAAGCTCTGGAAGAACGCAAAGTTGGGGAGAGCATCATGGTTCAGTTGCAACCTGTCGCAGGGGAAGTGGATGAAGTATTGATTTCCCGGGTTGAATATGCAAAAGAAATTATTGCCGGAGTACGTGCAGTTCGTTTACAAAAGAACATCCCGAATAAAGAGCATTTGAGTTTGCAGGTTATCGGAGGACACAATTCCGAATTAAATGCCATCATCATAAAACTCGGAAATCTGGATTCGATTACGCCTGTTACGGAAAAAGAACACGGATCCATCTCTTTTCTGGTAGGAACATCCGAATTCGCCATTCCAATGGGAAATCTGATTAATGTGAAAGAAGAGATTGAAAAAATGGAAGCTGATGTCCTATATTATCAGGGTTTCTTAGCATCGGTAGCCAAAAAGCTCGGCAACGAACGATTTGTTGCCAATGCAAAACCCGAAGTGGTAGATGCGGAACGCAAAAAACAGGCTGATGCCGAAAGCAAGATAGTTTCACTCAAAGAAGCAATTGCAGGGCTGATGAAGTAATTCTGTTTGATACCAGGAATACTAACTTTATATATAGAACAACCGGACAAACAGGAAGCAAAACTTCTAATGTCCGGTTGTTTTTTTGTGCTTATTAATTTGATGGTAAATCAGTTGTAAAATTAAAGAAAAGTTATATTTTTGCAGATCTTTACTACATTAATTTATTCTATTTAAAGTTGTCAAATTCGAACTTGTTAATTATTAATTCTTAAATGACAGAATATTATGAAGAACAATAAAATCATTGTAAAGGGGTCGGAAATATCAATCTTGCATATTGAAACGGAAGATTTTATTTCATTGACTGATATTGCAAAGCATAAAGATGCAGAACGTACCGATTATATAATTCAGAATTGGTTGCGAAATAGAAATACGGTAGAGCTGCTTGGCTATTGGGAGCAATTGTATAATCCGAATTTTAAACCCCTCGAATTCGAGGGGTTTAGAAAACAAGCAGGTTTAAATAGTTTTTTACTTAGCCCTAAGCAGTGGATAGAGAAAACGAATGCAATAGGTATGGTTTCGAAATCCGGCAGATATGGAGGAACTTACGCCCACAAAGATATTGCTTTTGAATTTGCTTCATGGATTTCTATCGAATTTAAATTATATATAACAAAAGAATTTCAGCGTCTTAAAAACGAAGAAAACGACCGGTTGCAATTGAACTGGAACCTTCAACGTACTATTTCAAAGATAAACTATAAAATTCATACAGACGCGATAAAAGAAAGCCTGATTCCTAAAGAAGTTACTAAATTTCAAACAAGTATGATTTATGCTTCAGAAGCTGATTTGTTGAATGTAGCCTTGTTTGGAATTACAGCAAAACAATGGAGGGATGCATATCCTGATGAGAAAGGTAATCTGCGCGATAAGGCGTCTCTGGAACAACTTATCGTATTAAGCAATCTGGAAAGTATTAATGGATTGTTAGTTTCACAAGGATTGTCACAACGCGACCGACTTGTTCAACTCAACAATGTTGCTATTGTACAAATGAAATCTCTGGTAGGAAATTCTTCAATTTTAGGGTTGAATAAAACGGATAAATAAGGAGTTAATCTTCTTATTTATCCGTTTCGAATTTAAATAGATATTCAACGTTTCCCCGGTTTCCAGATAAAGCTTCCAATAGCAACGATCAAAATTATTCCGGTGAGGATAAATGCCCAGATATTAGCCTTGCGGGATTGAGCTTCGATTATGTAATCGGATGGCATCATTCGGTAAGCAGTAAGATTCCATACCAGAGTATCTCCATGTATAACGGCATTGTTTTTTTTGGTGACCACTCCCGGCATAATTAATTTGTAGGTAAAGGTATTGCTAAAAAGCGGTACAATTAACCGACTGCTGAAGTCTTGTTCGAATTTCGCCATAGGACAGTCCTCCGTTTTCCAATAAGAGGAAAAAACAATGGTTTTGAAATAATCATCCAGGATTTGTTCCATTTTAAAATCTTCCGCTTTATTGACTTTTGCATTGAAAATAGTATCTCTCAATGATGTAAGACGTAGTTTTGAAACTTGTATCCGGGCAATTTTATCGTAATTTCCCAATAGAACCTTATATTCGGCATCCCATAGATTCTTATTAAACCATTTATGGAAATTATCTTCCAATCCCCCGACATATTCTCTTATTTCAACGCCATTCATTCCTTCAAGTAAATCGGGTTTCCCTGTAAACCAGAAGAGCGCTTCATCTTTAGTCATGTATTTCTCAATCGGGATATTAAAATTGGTTGCAATTTTAGGATAGGTTTCCGTATACCTGTAATACGTGTAAAACCAACGAAATTTTGTATCAAGAAGATGTTTAACCTTGAAGCTGCTCCATGGATGAGATCGTTTAAGCTTAAACAGGGTATCCATTTCATCTGCCGTTTTGTATGTATGACTTGCATAAACGATTAAATCAGGTGAGAATTGATCAGCATTTCCTTTAATTTTTATTTCTTTTGATTGACTTGTACTTTTAAGGATAGAATCAAGCACGGATTTATTCACAGGGAACGTAGTTTGTAATTTCGAATTCTTATACTTCCAGGTAATCTTCCAGGATGAATCAATATCGACAGGAAAAGGATTGAGTTTGTCGGTTGTATCTCCTGACAAGAACTGTGGATTCGCATTTGCAGTGAATTCGCGGTAACAGGAGCCATCCGGTGCAATAACTGTTAACATGTCACTCGGTTGCGAACATGATGCAACGAATAAAACTGCAAAATACATCAATGATTTAATGGTTGAGTTCATGATCTTAGTTCTTTAATTGTTGATCAATCGTTTTATAAAGTTTGTTTTTAATAGAATTTTGCTGTAAATGGCACATATAAAGGGCCATTATGTTAGATGCCGGACTATTTAGATTTTTGAGACACATGGAGTCAATATTGATTCTTATTTCAGGATGCCCGGATGGTTTAGGGGTTGAAGCAATTGCAGTTGTCTCGTTTTGTTGAAAAAGAAATAATCCAAGCAGTAAAATAGCAGCACTACCTGAGACTGCTCGTATCCATATTAAAACTGCAGGTATCCTATATATTGTTTTTTCCTTTATCTTTTGCATTATCTTCTCTGTCAGCATTTCAGAACCTGTTAATTCGGGTACAGTTTTAATAAGCTCGTGTAACAGCGTATCTAATTTTTCTTCTTCATTTTCCATAACCTTCATTTTTAAAGAATCTCTAATTTCCTGCGGATGGTTTGTCGTGCCAGAAACAGGTTGCTTTTAATTTTATTTGGTGTCATTCCGGTGATTTGACTTATTTCATCAATCTCTATCTCTTCGAGATAACGTAATGTAAATACTATTCTTTGTTTCGGTGTAAGTTCTGAAGTTAGTTTGCGAATGATGTTTCCAAGTTCTGAATTGATAACGGATTGTTCAATATTGTCGGTGGAAATAACATTCAGGATAGTCTCATCAATTGTATTTTCCTGAAAGTAGTGTTTTGCCGATTTTAATTTATCAAGGCACAAATTCGTTGCTATGGCATAGATCCAGGTACTGAATTTTTTATCTGAATCATAAGCCTGTAAGTTCATCCATACTTTGATAAATGTTTCCTGCACAGTGTCTTTTGCTTCCTCTTCATTACAGAGCATTCTGAAAGCCAATGAATAAATCATGGATTGGTAACACTCGACAATTTTACGGAATGCTTTTTGGTCATTCTGTTTGCTTGATGTTATCAGGTCGGTTAAAGTAGATTGATTCATTTCGAAACTCTGTTTATATAATACGATAAAAGTGGTGTCAGGTCGAAAATTATAGTGTGTTTTTTGAAATTAATCCTTTATAAAGAAAAGGGACAAATTCAATTGCTCGAATTTGTCCCGGATTTATTACATAATAACTGACTAAAGCGATGGATTAGGCCATTTGTTATTTCTTTGTAAAGTCGCCTGCGTAGATTAATACGAATTTATTCATATCAAAATACTTCTTCAAAATGGCATTTACTTTGTTGACATCCAACGCTTTTACTTTATTCTCATATTCAGTATAATCTTTAAATGTTTTACCTTGTTCCAGATATTGATTAAATTGATAGGATAAGAAGTTATCCATACTCAGATTCGTTTGTCGGCTCTGCAACCATGATTTTAAAGAACTGTCAAATTCTTCTTTAGTAAATCCTTTATCGATGGCTTTTTGAATTTCTTCTTTTATGGCACCCTCCATCTTGTCTTTAAATGATGGGTTGAAGAATGCATAAATGCCCCAGTTTCCGGTTTGGTCAAAATGACTCCCTGATACCCATGTTCCGGCACCATAGCTCATTCCTTCAGCTTCGCGTAACCGTTGTGGAATTCTGGAAGATAAAAAAGCTCCACCCCCCAACATTTCATTGGCAATATCAACGGCAGGATAATCAGGATCATTTTCGCCGATCTTTAAATTCAGATTGCCTAAAACAGCAGCATTTGTTTTGTCATTTATTTGAATAGATTGCGATTGCGATTTCACATCAAAATATTGAGTGGCTATCCGCTTGTACGCTATCTGAGGAATCCAGTTATCGAAGGTAGTATTCAGGAAGTCTTTAGCTGTCTGTTTATCTACTCCCCCAACAAAAGTGGTATAAGTAGCAACCCCTCCGTAAAACTTATTATAAAACTCCTTAATCTCATCTAATTTTATAGTACTGAGATTCGCCAGATTTTCATCTGTAGTTGATGAATAGTAGGGATGCGTTTTTGGATATTTTGCCGTTGCAGCCTGTAATTTTTCATTGGCAACCATTTGTGGTTCGCTTTTATTAGTCTCCAGTTCTGCTTTCATTTCTAATTTCACTTTTTCAAATTCATCGGCATTGAAGACTGGATTTCGAAGGATATCGTTTACCATATCCATTGCGTTCTTGAAATTTGATTTGTCAGTACTTAAATTGACGTATAACCCATCAACACCGGCATATACATTCAGATTTGTTTTATACTGGTTCAGTAAATCATTAATCTGTTGTTTGGATTTTGACTTTGTTCCTGTTTTAAGCATTCTGGCAGTCAGACTAGCTATAAGTGATTTTTCACTTAACGATGATTCATTGCCCATGCGCATAAGTATCCTTCCTTCAATTTTGTCCCCTTTTGTTGGCTTTTCTAATAGAACATACTTACCACCGGATGTTAATTTACCCTCTTCGGCTATTTTTAGAATGTTTTCTATAGAAGCATTGAAATTACCGGCACTTTTATCCATGACTTTACCTTTGTAATTAGCAACCAAACCGGCAATATCCCCTACTTCGGCAACTGTTGTACGTTGAGGGTTTGTGTCGGGAATGAATTTACCCCATGTCCTGTTCGTTGAAAGGTAATAACTCTTAGCGGCTCTTTGAATGTCAGCTAAGGTTAGTTTTTCAACATTGTCACGGTATAAAAAGAACAGTCGCCAGTCACCCGCACCAATAAATTCAGTTAAAGCAATTGTGAAGTTCACTGTTTTATTATAGGTGTTTTCAACATTTTTGAGCAATTCGTTTTTAGCCCTGGTTAAGTCTTCCTCAGTAATAGTCATTCCGGGTACTTTATTCATTGTCTCCAAAAAAGCATTCTGAGCAAGGCCCAATTCTTTATCTTTAGGTATTTCACAAGCAAAATAACTAAAGCCAGGATCTTTTAATTGTTGTGTGTACCCGTAAACCGAACTAGCCAGTTTTGTATCAATTAATGCTTTATACAAAATTCCTGAAGGGTTATTTGTCAAAATAGATATCAATGCATCATTTGCTGCAAAATCTTTATCTGAAAAGCTGGGGGTGTGATACACCATGCCAATGTATTGGATATCACCCGAACGTCTTAGCTCGACATAACGTTCGCCATCCTGAGGTGGTTCTACTGTATAAGTCTGTTCGATCACAGTGGTGGGTTTTGGTATGGAACCAAAATATTGTTCCACCCAGGCAAGGGTTTGTTTCTCATCGAATTTTCCACCAATAATCAGGGTTGCATTATTCGGTTGATAGTATTTCTGATAAAATTTCTTTAATCTTACTGCGGGCACCCGTTCAATATCTTCTTTGCTGCCAATAGTTGACTTCCCGTAATTATGCCATAAGTAAGCTGTAGATAAAATCCGTTCCTGAAGGATGGATGATGGATTGTTTTCTCCAATTTCGAATTCGTTTCGTACAACACTAAATTCTTTATCTAAATCCGTTTGTAAGATAGCTGAGGTAACCATTCTATCTGCCTCCATATCCAGGGCCCATTTTAAGTTCTCGTCTGTAGCGGGTAGAATTTCATAATAATTAGTCCTGTCATACCAGGTTGTTCCGTTTGCATAGGCACCTTTATCGGCAATAGTCTTTTTTATGTCAACAAATTTGGCTGAACGTTTAAATAGCATATGTTCAATTAAATGAGCCATACCGGTTTCACCATAACCTTCGTGACGTGAACCAACATTATACACGATGTTTACAACTACATTGGATTGAGTCTGATCAGAGATTAAAAGTACTTTTAATCCATTGGGCAAATTGTAAGACTTTACTCCTTCTACGGAAGTTTCAAACGTGGATGTCTGAGCTTTACTTAATGATACTGTTAGTATGACAAAGCAAAGAAATAGAATTTTTTTCATTCTCTTAATGGGTTTAAATGGTTTAAAAAAGTTTTTAGGATTAATTTTGTTCTTTATATATTACTGGAAATTTAGAAAGGCAGATTTGAAAAATTATTTGAATTGAATGTACTGTGTTTATACTTTCTAACAGGATATAATGGCAATCATATATTTTAAAAATGAAACTAAAAGCTCAAGAGTTTTTTTTGACAGGTTTTGTCTTGTGAAAGGGTGAATGTTTTTTATAAGAATTAATAAAACAAGGTGTTGTATATATAAATTTCTTAAACGATCAATTTAAAACAGATATGAGCCTGAAAATGTTTCCTTATAATTTAGGAATGTTGAATTAAATTGGAAACTATCAACTAATATTATATTAATACTTGACAAAAATAGTAGTTTCTGGATGCAAATAATTATGAATTAACGTAAATTGTGACATAAAAGCAAAACTATTGAATATTATCGTTTCTGTTTTAAATTTATCCATCTTTTCTGCTTAGATATAGATACTGCCGCTTAAAAAAATAATATTTGCAACTTATATTTTTAGAAAGAACGGATATGTATCGAATAGCTTTCATTAGGAAGGATATACCTTTAATTTCCCTTGCCAGTTAACTTTGAAAACTCTAACTTTGCATTTGTATCAGTAAATTTATAAATTATGATCCCTTCTTATAGACACCTTTGTCAGTTTACTTGTGATGTCGCACGTTCGGCAGGCAAGTTTATAGCTGAAGAACGAAAGAATTTTGATGCTTCAAAAATTGAAACGAAAGGGTTGCATGATTTGGTAAGCTATGTCGATCGAACTTCTGAACAACGCATTGTTGCAGGTTTGCAGGAAGTCCTTCCCGAGTCGGGATTTATTGCAGAAGAAGGAACTTCCACCAGAAAGGGAGAACGTTTTAATTGGGTGATTGATCCATTGGATGGTACTACTAATTTTATCCAGGGTGTGCCGGTTTATGCAATTAGTATCGGTTTGTTAGACAATAATGAGTTGGTTTTGGGTGTGGTCTATGAAGTGGGACGCGACGAATGTTTCTATGCCTGGAAAGATGGTGGTGCATACCTGAATCGAAAACCCATACATGTCTCCGACCGCAATGATATACAGGATGCTTTACTGGCAACAGGTTTTCCGTATAATGATTTTAGTAAACTGGATGGATATCTGGAATTTTTAAAATGGACAATGAAAAATGCAAGGGGAGTACGCAGGCTTGGTTCGGCTGCAACTGATCTTGCATATGTGGCGTGTGGACGATTTGATGCTTTCTGGGAATATGATCTGAAACCCTGGGATGTGGCAGCCGGTGCTTTGATAGTTAAAGAAGCCGGAGGAAAGGTTACGGATTATAAAGGGGGCGAAGATTATTTGTTTGGACGTGAAATTGTGGCTTCAAACGGGTTGCTGGATGAATTATTATTAGGGAAAATAGGAGAATATAATTAATTCATAATTCAT
>Ga0302207_1001155_pt1 | contig 10155 bp, 10 predicted proteins | sample II_Fen_E2_2_FD_198792 | JGI IMG/M metagenome (GOLD analysis project Ga0302207, IMG submission 198792) | Peat permafrost microbial communities from Stordalen Mire near Abisko, Sweden - II_Fen_E2_2 | ecosystem: Environmental > Terrestrial > Soil > Wetlands > Permafrost | place: Sweden: Abisko...
AACTAACAATTGGGCGAGTACGGGGCTAATACTTAATTCTTCGGCTAATTTATTCTGTATCTCAATTTGTTGTTCTGTAAGAGTTCTGTAAATCCATGTATTTATCATCGTGTTATATTTTTCTGCTCGCAGTGAGGATTCTTCTCATCCTCTTTGAAAAAACAAACCCCTTTTCTTCAAGTATTTAATCTCGATTCAACTTCTCTTAATTCCTTGTTTCTTCTGTGCTGTAAAGGTATAGAAAAGTTTCGAAACGAACAAGAATGCATTTTTCAAATGTTTGCGGATTCAGTTGAATCAATTTTATTCTTAAATAAGTATCTTTGCGATAAAGTTTATTGAGTGGAAAAGAAATAAAATTCATTTTATTACGTTAACTTACTTTTAAGGATTGCAAGCAAGTGATTAGAGATGCAGGAAGAAATTAAAAAAACAATCGAAGTGCTTCGTTCGGGAGGAATAATTCTGTATCCAACCGATACAGTATGGGGAATTGGATGCGATGCAACGAATAAAGAAGCAGTAAAACGAATTTTCGAAATCAAAAAACGGGTTGATACAAAAGCGATGCTGGTTTTGATTGATAATCCTGCAAAACTTCAGGCCTATGTGGAAGAAATTCCGGACATGGCCTGGGATTTAATTGAATTGACGGAAAAACCACTGACAATTATTTATCCAGGAGCTAAAAATCTGGCTGAAAATCTGATTGCCGATGACAAAACAGTTGGAATTCGGGTGACCGGTGAAGAATTTTCCCGTAAACTGTGCAGTCAGTTTCGGAAACCGATTGTTTCTACATCAGCAAATATAAGTGGCAAGCCAACTCCGGCTAATTTTAGTCAGATTTCCGAATCCATTAAAAATGCTGTTGACTATGTGGTTAATTACCGTCAAAATGATATTTCGCAACCTAAACCATCTTCTATTATTAAATTGGGTAAAGGAAATCTTATACAAATAATCAGAGAATAATTAGTTGGCATACATGAATAAAAATAACCTCTTGCTTAAATATATTCTGTACGATATGCTGGCAGCTTTGTCAGTATGGGTAGCATTTGTTATTTTCAGGAAGACGATAAATGATATTCCTATTCTGAATGGCTTTAGGATTTTGATCCCGAATTACAATTATATCACAAGTCTGATGGCATTTCCGTTCTATTGTGTCTTTATTCATTATTTGTCCGGTTTTTATCTGAATACGCTCAAGAAGTCAAGGATGAATCTAATTCTAAGCACATTAACCTCTTCGGCCATTATCTCTGTCTCAGTATTTTTTGTTTTAAAGTTGGGCGATGTAGTCGTTTCTTACGAATATTTTTATTTTTCATTGTTGGTATTATTTGGGTTGCAAATGGCATTTACCATGATTTTCAGGAATGTGATTTTTTCGCAAATTCAAAATAACTACAAAACAAAAAAATGGACTATTAACACACTTATTGTAGGGACAGGATCAAATGCTCTTAAAATTGCAACGGATATTGAAAAATATGCTCCTCAAAATACAATTATTGGTTTTGTTTCTACATCCAAGAAATACGATGTTCCTGCCGAGAAGATTTTTGGAAATATATCTCAGATTGCAGGTTTAATTGAAAAACATGATATTCGAGAAACGATTGTAGCGCTGGATAATGACGCCGATGAAAAAGAATTGTTCAAAATAATAAATTTGCTTTACAGGCTTAATGTTGATATTCAGTTTACTCCGCGGTTATACGAAATCTTAACAGGTAGTGCAAAAATAAACAGATTGCAAATGAGTCCGTTGGTAAATATTACCAGTTCTTCGATGAGTGATTGGGAAGCCAGCTTGAAACGTTTTTTTGATATTATCCTTTCTTTTGTTGCATTGCTTATTCTCTCGCCTTTTTTGTTGTATTTTGTTATTAGAATTCGAAAAGATTCTAAAGGACCCGCATTTTATCGTCAGGAACGAATCGGAAGGTATGGAAAACCTTTTGATATTATCAAATTCAGAACCATGTTTCTTGGCTCTGAGAACGGAACTCCAAAACTGAGTAGCCCGAATGATGACCGGATAACTCATTTTGGTAAGTTTCTCCGGAAATATCGCATTGATGAAATCCCACAGTTCTGGAATATTCTGAGAGGCGACATGAGCCTTGTCGGGCCACGTCCCGAAAGGCGTTATTATATTAACCGGATTATTGAGGACGCGCCTTATTATTGCTTATTGTACAAAATCCGTCCGGGACTTACTTCGTGGGGACCCATAAAAATAGGTTATTCCGACACCATTGAAAAAATGATTGAACGACTCAATTACGATATCATTTACATGGATAATATGTCGCTTCTTACTGATGTCAAAATATTGATTTACACCTTTGAAATTATTTTTAAAGGCAAAGGCATGTAAAAATTAGGTTATTTCTATATCTTTGTAATAGTTTTTTAAAAGATATGGAAAATAGTAGTTGGTATTTAAAAATGATCGCGTGGCGCGAAAACCACATCAATGAACGGAACTTTATTCTGATATTAAGTTTCGTTGTCGGGCTTTTTGCAGCTATTGCAGCTTTTCTTCTCAAAACCTCCATTCATTTTATTCAAAATTTACTAACTAGTCATTTCAGTCGACTCACGGTGAATTACTGGTATCTGGTCTTTCCGGTAATTGGTATTTTTATTGCTTCACTGTTTGTTCGTTACGTGGTAAAAGACAATATCAGTCATGGTGTAACGCGTATTTTATATGCCATCTCGCAACGAAAAAGTATTCTGAAACTTCATAATATCTGGACATCATTGGTTGGGAGTTCTATAACCATTGGTTTTGGTGGTTCGGTGGGAGCGGAAGCACCGATTGTGCTAACCGGTGCTGCCATTGGTTCTAATCTAGGGAATTTCTTCAAAATGGATCAGAAAACACTGATGTTATTGGTCGGTTGCGGAGCTGCCGGAGCCATTGGTGGAATTTTCAAAGCCCCCATTGCCGGTTTGGTCTTCACGCTCGAGGTATTGATGCTTGATATGACGCTGACAGCCATTGTGCCGTTGCTTATTTCGTCTGTAACTGCCACGGCTTTATCCTATTTCTTTTCAGGTAGTTCATTTACTTTTGAATTTGGAACATACGAACCTTTTGCTATCACCCGGATTCCGTACCTGATTCTGTTGGGAGTTATATGCGGATTGGTATCGTTGTATTTTACCCGCGGAATGAACCGGATTGAAGGCTTTTTCCGTAAATATAAAAACCCATATACAAAACTGGTTTTTGGAGGAATTACACTGAGTTTGCTCATTTTTATTTTTCCACCGCTTTATGGTGAAGGTTACGATACGATTGTAGCGCTTCTAAATGGTCATTCGGCTTCGGTACTCGATCAGAGTTTATTTCTGGGATTGGGAAGCAGTCCGTGGGTTATCATAGTTTATCTTTCTCTGATTGTTGTTTTCAAAATATTTGCTTCAGCCGCCACAACGGCTTCGGGTGGTGTAGGTGGAATTTTTGCTCCTTCCTTGTTTGTCGGTTGTTTAACCGGTTTTGTGGTGGCAAAAGTGTTGAATGTGTTGGGATTTCATATCCCGATTGAAAATTTTGCGTTGGCCGGTATGTCGGGCTTAATGTCGGGTGTAATGCATGCCCCGCTAACCGGCATTTTTTTGATTGCCGAACTCACAGGCGGCTACAATCTGTTTATGACGCTTATGATTGTCTCCACCGTTTCTTACCTGACGATTATTCTTTTCGAACCGCACAGTTTGTATGCCATGCGGTTAGCTCAAAAGGGCGAATTATTGACTCACCATAAAGATAAGGCGATATTGACCATGTTGAAAATGGAGAATTTTATTGAAACTGATTTTATAGTATTATATCCCGAAATGTCACTGGGTGAATTGGTGAAAAATATTTCGCACTCCAAGCGAAATCTGTTTCCGGTTCTAAATCCTCTGAGCGGTGTCATAATCGGGATTGTTTTGGTTGACGAAGTCCGCAATATCATGTTCCGCCAGGATTTGTATGATCGGTTCAAAGTCAGCAAATTAATGACTTCTCCTCCGGCAACACTGAAAGCAACCATGCCAATGGAAAAGGTAATGGATATTTTTGAAGATACCAATTCGTGGTATTTGCCTGTTGTTGATGATAATAAAGTGTATCTGGGATTTTGCTCCAAATCGAAAATATTTAATTCATACCGGCATGTGTTGGTGCATTTTTCGGATGAATAAAATTAATTTACCATTTTATCAGTTATGATTTACTATTTTTTAATCAATTGACCGATGAACTAATTAATCAATTAACTAATCATGAAACAAAAACCAACCTACACCGAGGCCGTTGCAGAACTGGAACAAATTTTGGCGGAACTGGAGAATAATTCGGAAGTGAACATGGATGTAATTTCAGAAAAAGTGAAGAGAGCTGCCATTTTGATGGATCTTTGCAAAAAACAATTGCATGAGCTGGACGAAGAACTGGAGAAAATGCTCGAACAACTGGATTAACTTATCCCGATACATTATGTTGAAAATAAATTATTTAAAAAATATGAAAACAAAAATTATGCTTTTCCTGTCTTTGCTTGCTTGTTTGTTTACAGGATATTCCCAGGCGAAAACGACGATTGAAATAAAAGATAACTGGTATTATCTGAACGGTGAAAAGTATTTTGTCAAAGCCATTGGATATGAAATCGGCGCCCGTCCCGGACAACATCCCTATGAAGATATCAGAACTGATGATCTGGACTTGATGAAATTTGACCTGAAAGTCATCAAAGAAGGAGGTTATAATGCCATTCGTACCTGGAGTCAGCTCTCAGAACCTCAATTAAAGCTAGTTCAGAATTCCGGTTTGAAATTGATTATGGGAATTGCAGTGTCGCCGGATAAAGATTATGGCGATCCTAGGTTTATAAAGGATTGCGAAGATTTGGTTAGAAAAGTAATGAGTTATGCCAACAAATACGATTGTATTATTACGTATCTCATTCTCAACGAACCTCAAACCGATCATGTATATAAAGTGACCGGAAAAGCCTTTGTAAACCTGATGAAAGATTTGATGACTATCATTCACAAGGAGCACCCCGGAATTCCGGTAACCATTTCGGCTAATGCCATGATCAGCGATTATATTGATGAAAATATTTTTGATGTTTATGCTTACAATTGCTATGATCACACCGAGGCGCAAACGGCTACTATTGGTTTCAAGGATTATATAAAAGGATTATATGAATTAAACGGTTTGAAAAAACCATTGATTACGACAGAATTTGGTTACTCGGTTTCTCATCGAGGTTTTGGCCAGTATGGTGGAAATACCATAGCACAACAGACTATCGGATTGATAGAGAATTATCGCGATTTGCTGGATGCCGGTGCCGTGGGAATGTGTCCGTTTTATTATGCCGATGGTTGGTGGAAAGGTGGTAATGCAGACCTTCATAATGCGGAACAACCCGAAGAATGGTTTGGCTTTTGGGGCTACAGCGATAAGAATGATAAATACGGTTCTCCGCGTCCGGTTTGGTTCGCTTTGCGAGATTATATGAAAGCATTGGTAATCAGTCCTAAGAATAAAGAATTTTATACTACGAATAAAATTCCATTGGAACTTTACACGGATAAAGAAACTAAAAAGGTGGTAGTAAAACTGAATGACAAGGTTTTGTATTCTAAAAACCTAACCAAAGAAGGTTATTTTTCCGATCAGCTAGCTCTTGTACCCAAAGGAATTGAAGATATGGATCTTTTATTCGAGTTTTATAACAAGGATAATAAGTTGATTAAAACGGAATCAATTCTAATTTTAGATTCCGAAAAGCCATTTGATTTACCAAAATTATCGATTGAAGTAACGCCGGATAAGGATTTGAATGGCGGAAAAATAGGAAGCATTAAAACCAATATTCAAACGAAAGAAAACTTTAAACTGATTGATGATTTACGCGTAAGTTTCAACACGCATTTGGGTTGGGACGTCGGACCGCAGGCCACCGTCTCAATCAAGGATCAATTAGATAAAAAAACGATTTCTACAGAGAATTTCTTTGCCATACCCGATAATTGTTGGATTGTAAATGCTTCGGCAGGAGTGACGGTCCAATATGGTAAGTTTACTTTTAAAATTCACGATCAGAAACTGATTTTCCGGGGTGATTGGGGAACGGAAGTTGGCCGAAAATAAATTGGGCTTAATAAATAAAACAAATCCGGACTTTTGCAGTGGCAATTGTCCGGATTTTTTATTTAAAAACGCTTTGTTACTCAATCCAAATTAAGTCATGCTTTTTCAAATCCGCATATTTCCGGAGTAATTCCAGCGCATGAGTTGCAGCTTCCTCTAATCCTGATTTACCGGAATAACCGTTGATAATCATGAGAAGTTGAGTTGTATTCTCTGAAATTTTGGTGCGTTCGTTGTCGCTGGTTGGCGTGCCGATTCCACCAAATTGATCCCGATAAAGAGGCAAACCTTCCACGTTCATAAATCCACGCCCTATGGCTTCAAATTCATCTTCGGCTGTTCCGACTCCCAGTTCTATATCTCCCCGTATTTTGTCCGAATCGAAACCTCCGATGGAGAATCCGCTTCGAATTGAAATCAGATTAATACTGTCAACCAACGTGCTAACCTTATAAACTGGGATTTCGCGTACAATTCTCCTGCACAGGGCTTCTGCAGATGGGCGGTAACGATTCGGATCTTTCCCAAAGGCTTTATAGATTTTACGGGTTGATGCAATTTCAGGACGCTTATTGATTTCTTCCAACGAATAGGTAGATTTGATTCGTTGAATCTCAGTTTCCATTTCTGCCCAAAAATCAGATGAAGTCTCTGAGTTGTTGACTTCACAGGTAAGAATTGCCAGATTTAGATTGGGGCAAACTTCCCTAATTTTATTTGAAATTGTAATCTCCATTTTAAAGACTAATTAACCAATTAACCAATAGACTAATCAACTATTTTCTCAACATTATTCCACTCAACATGCGTCCGGATTTGATTCCCAGTCGACGGGCAGAGAAAAAACGTTCGTGTTCGGTAAAGGTACAAATACCTGCAACTTCTATATTTTTTGGCAAAATGCCTGCTTTTTCAAGTGCTAATTGATTGGCTTTCCAAAGATCAAGATAAATTGAGTTGTTTCTTTTTTCAAAGATTTGTTCTGTTTCAAAACCGGAGTTTTCAAAACTTTCAACCAATTCTTTCCCAACTTCATATACATTGGCTGAAATGGATGGTCCAATGGCAACTAAGATGTCAAAAGGATTGGAATCGCATTTTTCAATCATGATCTGAACTGTTCTTTCTGCAATTCGTGCGCATGTTCCGCGCCAACCGGCATGAGCTACTGCAATTACTTTTTGAACCGGATCGGAAAATGTCAGTGGTACACAATCTGCAGTTGTCACTCCTATACAAACGTTCGGAATTCTTGTTATTAAAGCATCAACGCCATTTAAAAATTCAGCTTTATTCGCTGGAGAAAGTTGAAAAAATGCTTCGTCAATTTCCCTGATTTCAGTTCCATGAGTTTGAAATGGAATGATTAATTTCTCCGGTTCAATTCCAATTTTTCCACATAAAATCTGTTTGTTCTTATTAAAATCTTCCGAGTTATCTCCTGAAAACGGACTCAAGTTGAGCGATGCATAATTGCCCACGCTTACACCGCCTTCACGGCTTGTGCAAAAATGGGCAATCTCATTATGTTTCTCAAATAACTGATAACTGATAACTGTCAACTGTTCGATGTTAGAGTTCATCCCAACCAATTCCTTTGTACTTGCTCAAATCATCATCCTCTTCATTTTCCTGCCATTCCTCGTCTTCCTTTTCATCCCAATCTTCTGCATCAATTAAATTATGGCTTACTTCCATTGGACGATGGCTTACTTCCACCACTTTATTCGACTCTTTGTTTATTTCTGTCCAGATAAGGTCTTTCAATTCAGAAATTCCTAGTCCACTAACCGATGAAATGAAAACGGTCTGAATATCTTTTGGTAATTCTTTTTTCAGTTCGGTCAACAATTCTTCATCGAGCATATCACATTTTGTGATGGCTAAAATGCGCTGTTTATCAACGAGTTCAGGATTGTATTGCTGAAGTTCGTTAAGCAGGATATTGTATTCGTCGAGCAGATTGTTCGAGTCAACCGGAATCATAAACAACAAAATTGAATTTCGTTCAATATGCCGCAAAAAACGTAATCCAAGTCCGCGACCTTCGGCTGCACCTTCGATAATTCCGGGAATATCTGCCATTACGAATGATTTTCCATCGCGATAAGCTACAATGCCAAGATTTGGAACCAGCGTAGTAAACGGATAATCGGCAATTTCAGGTTTAGCTGCCGAAACAACTGAGAGTAACGTAGATTTTCCGGCATTGGGAAAGCCAACCAAACCAACATCGGCAAGCACTTTCAATTGAAGTATAACTGTCTTTTCAACCTGTGGTTCACCAGGTTGTGCAAAGCGCGGAGTTTGGTTGGTAGATGTACGAAAATGCCAGTTCCCTTGTCCGCCACGTCCGCCTTTTACCAAAATAACTTCCTGTCCATCTTCGGTAATATCGCACAGAAATTCACCGGTTTCTGCATCGTAAACTACAGTTCCACAAGGCACTTCAATGACTTTGTCGTCACCTTCTTTGCCGAAACTTCTGCTTAGACTGCCGCTTTCGCCATCACCGGCGTGAATATGCCGTGCATATTTCAGATGAATCAAAGTCCAGTGATTTTTACTGCCACGCAAAATAATATGACCTCCACGTCCGCCGTCACCACCATCAGGACCACCTTTCATCGTCAGTTTGTCACGGTATAAGTGTTTTGAACCCGGTCCACCTTTGCCCGACCGACAAAATATCTTTACGTAATCTACAAAGTTCGAACTTGCCATTTAGTTGATTTAGTTTATGAGATAACAAAACACACCGGAATTAGTTTCAGATGTGTTTTGAATTTTATTTTAAAATGTTGATAATTATCGTTTTGAATCCATAGTCGACGAAATCCGATCAAAAATTTCAGCTATTGTGCCCATACCATCTATAGAAACATATTTACCTGAATTTTTATAAAACTCGTTTACAGGTTTGGTTAATCTATGATATACATCCAATCGTTTTTTGATTGTTACCAGATTATCGTCAGATCGTCCCGAAGTCTCGCCACGCATTATCAGCCGCTTTATCAGTTCCTCTTCATCAACTTTTACATCAATTAAAACCGAAATTTCTTTATTCATTTCATGAAGTACAATTTCCAGTGCTTCAGCTTGTGCCACCGTTCGTGGAAATCCATCTAGAATGATTCCATTGCTGTCATTCGCTTGATTTTCAATATTTTTTAATAAAATATCAATTATCATTTTGTCAGGGACTAAATTTCCTTTGGAAATATAGCTATCAGCTATTTGTCCCAATTCACTTTTTTCTGCAATTTCTTTGCGAAGTAAATCGCCTGTTGATAAATGGGTTAATGAATATTTTTTTACAATCAAATCACTTTGCGTCCCTTTTCCACAGCCGGGCGCACCACAAATAATAATATTGAGCATTCTTTATCTTTTCAAAAATAATTTATTCCGGAACAACAGTGTAGATATCTTTCAGATTGCGGCCGTATCCGTCGTAATCAAGTCCGTAACCTACAATAAAGTCGTTTGGAATTTTCATAGCCACATAATCCACCTGAATATCGCGTTGCAACGCATCGGGTTTTTGTAAAAAAGTTGCAATACGAATTTCGCTGGCACCTTTTGCACGTAACGATTCTAAAATCCGTTCCATAGTTAAGCCTGTATCCACAATATCCTCTACAACAACAACATTGCGCCCCACAACACTTTCGTTCAAACCGATTATTTCTTTCACACTTCCTGTGGTGTAAAGTCCTTCGTACGACGAAAGTTTGATAAATGTAATTTCACAAGGTACATTTACTGTTTTCATCAAGTCGCCGGCAAACATAAATGCACCGTTAAGCACGCAAATGAAAAGCGGATTTTTATCTGATAAATCACGATTGATATCTTCACCAACCCGTTTTACTGCTTGTAGAATTTCCGATTCCGGAATGGACAAGGTGAATTTTTTGTCTAAAATTTGAATAATGTTCATAAATGGGGTTGGTAATTGAGTAAATGAA
>Ga0302207_1001157_pt1 | contig 10149 bp, 7 predicted proteins | sample II_Fen_E2_2_FD_198792 | JGI IMG/M metagenome (GOLD analysis project Ga0302207, IMG submission 198792) | Peat permafrost microbial communities from Stordalen Mire near Abisko, Sweden - II_Fen_E2_2 | ecosystem: Environmental > Terrestrial > Soil > Wetlands > Permafrost | place: Sweden: Abisko...
AAGAATACATGTGGGCTAAAGAATACGTGTGGGCTGGGATGGAATTTGATTCACCCAAACAAATTGAAAAAATTGTGTATTTGCCAAGGAATGACGATAACTGTATTCGCAATGGAGAATTATACGAGCTTTTTTATTGGGATAACAAATGGATATCGTTGGGTCAGCAAACAGGGTCAAGTAAAACGTATAAACTGACTTATAAGAACGCCCCCACCCATGCACTTTTCCTATTGCGTAATCTTACCAAAGGTACTGAAGAGCGAATTTTTACCTATGAGAATGGGAAACAGGTGTGGTGGTAAGCTGATTGCATTCATTCAACAAAAAGATTTGAATGAATAGATATTCGTAATAGTTTGTGGAACTGAAATTCTAAATGGAGTATTATATCGCTTTACATATTAAGTAATTGAAACTATATAATGTCGTATTTCTTAGTATCCCTTTAGGTGTTGATTTTATTCATCTTTAAACTCCGAGATTAAATATTCCCACACCCATTCTTCCAAATCCTTGTCCTTATTGATACTCATTCGCTCTTTCATAATATTCCGGCGATGGTACAAGGCATTTTTAGTCATATTCAACAAATTGCAACAATCCGAAATATCTAATTTCAGGCAAATAAGGGTTATTACATTCAAATCTTTGTCGGTTAGTTGAGGATATGAATTCATTAAGTGTGACAGCTTATTGTCAAAAATATTATTAATCTCTTCCATATAATACTTCCATTCAGAATCTGAAATCATAGATTGTTTTTTTATTTCTTCCAGGAACGCCTCTAATTTGTCTGAACTGGTAATCCCCATTTTCAACCGATTAAATTGCAGTGTGTTTTCCACTTTGTTTTGAAGTTTTGACAATAGAATCTCATTCTTCTTTTCATTTTCTGTTTTTTTCTTCTCTACTTCAAAGTGCAGCCTTTGATTTTCCATATCGAGAATAATCCGGTTGCTTTTGTTTCGATTATGCAATGTAATAAAAACAATCAATCCAATCAGAAACACAATAGTAAACAGTGTGATAACAATCACTTTATTGCGATTGTCTATTTTCAACGTTGCATTTTCTTTTTCCTTTTGCGTTAAATCGTACTGTTTGTCGAGTTGATACAGTTGGTTTTTAACCGTTTCCTTGAAAAATGCATTCCTGATAGAATATGCCTTTTCGTATAAATTAAATGCCTTACGAATATCTCCCCCATCTCTAGTTACGTAGGCTTCCAGAAAATATTGTACAACTTTATATTTTGATTCTACAGGTTCTTTAATAGATATATTCAAATAGTATTTGGCTGAATCGGGTTGATGGAGTTTTGAATAAATATAAGAAAGCAGCGTTGCATGATTGGCTTTTAATGCCGGAAAATACCGAAACACTTTCAGCAGACATTCTTTTGAGCGTAAATAGTCTTTGTCATACAGCATTTCTCCTTGTTGCGCCAGTATCGAATAGTAATTAATGGTATCTCCTGCTTGTTTGGAAAGTTTTAATGCAATGTTTGAATAGTACATTACCTTATCAAAAGGGCAGCGTAACCTGAAAGACATATCGGCTATTTGGCGATATGCATAAGCCTGATATTTTGTGTTCTTCGACCGAATAAAACAATTTAGGGCTTTCTTGTAATTAGATAAAGATTGGTTAAAGATTTCGTCTTCCAAATAAATATCACCGATATTAAATCTTATAACTCCTATCAAATCGATTTCCTGTGTCTTTTCCAACAATTGATTTGCTTTTTTGAATGCTATCAAAGCTTCTTTTCTATGCTTTTTTGCTCTTTGAATGCAGCCGAATAGATAGTAAGCTGTTCCGTTTTGCTTGCACAGCTTGGTACGGTCATAATAATCTACAGCTATACGGATAATGCTATCGGATTTTATATCCATATAAAGTTTGTATTGCGCATGTGTGTACAATAAGCACCAGGCCGCATAATCGGCTTTGGATAGTTTTTCGGGATGAGAAATGCTGGATAGTATGTGGTAGGTGCTATCGGGTTTTGAGTTAAGCAATGATTCAGCCCGAAGTATGGTAGCATCGTTTGTATAACGAGTTCCACAAGATACAGCCAATATACAAATAGAAATTAAAAATACAGATTTAAGATGGTTCATAACAATTAATTCAGGTGAAGTTTCATATATATTTTTACTGTATTCTGGTGCGATATTTTTTTAGTTGAACACAGCAAATAGGATTGTTAAATTCATAGGTTTTTTGAGCTTAAAAAAACAGCATACAAATATTTTTTGTAATTAAGTATATATTGCTCTGTATTACAACCGAATATGATTTAGTCCATTTTTGCTTCGTACAACAGATTTATTTGGAAGTGTAAATATAAGCGTGTAATTTTAACTGCGAAAATAATCATTTATTTTTATAACTCAACATCTAATTATTATGAAACGTTTAAATTTAATTATGCTTCTTTTCCTATTCACTATTTGTAGTAGGGTGTATGCAACTCCTGATGATATTATTCCTCCGGTATCACCTCCACCATCTCCTCCACATATTTTATTATTCTTTCAACCAATCACAATTCACATCTATGAAAACTCTTTAGCAATACATTTCAACAAAACTATAGGAGAAACTGAAATAGCTATCATGAATGAAATGGGGGAGACAGTTTATAATGGCTCCACTAATACCGATATTTCGCCTGATTTCTTTATTCCTACCGTTGGGCTTGAAAGTGGAATCTATACGATAAGCTTTCAGTATGGGGATAGTATTCTGACACAAAGTTTTGCATTATAAATATCACTCAAATATTAAAAACAATAAAAAATTTAAATTCAATGGCAACTACTGAAAAAAACAGTGTAACTGTCGAATTGTATGATTTGACGCTTACCGAACGGAAAGATGACCGTTTTGGTCGTGTGGTAACAAGAAAATCTTTGACCGAAGATGATCTTATCAATATCGCTGTAAACCGGCGTACGGATTTAAACGCAACTTCATTGCGTTCCTCCATCGAAATTCTGAAAGACATAGCTAAAGAAGAAATTGCTAACGGATCTTCCGTTTCATTTGGATTGGGCTATTTCAGCATGGGTGTCAATGGCGTTTTTATTGGCGACAATGCCAAATGGGATGCAGCCAAACACAGTTTGTCCATTCGTGTAACACCTACTGCCGATTTGCGCAATGCAGCAAAAAATGCCACGGTAGATGTGCGCGGTATGGCTGAAATAGGTACAGTGATTAATTCGGCAACCGATGTAACTTCGGGTGAGGTTAACAGCAGACTAACCCCCGGAGGTGGTGTAAACCTGGTCGGTAACAAAATCAAAATCACCGGTGATAATCCAAGTATCGGTATCAGTCTGATTAATCAGGCAACCAACGAAGTGATTGCTATCCCGTCAACCTCTATTCTGGTAAACGATCCGTCCAAAATTACTTTTATTGTTCCGGCTACCATAACAGAAGGAGATTATAAGTTGGGTATTGCAACGCAATATGCAGCAACGGGAGTTTTACTGAAAGAACCCCGTACCTTTCTTTTTGATTATGTGTTGAATGTGTCGAAGTAGAGGTATAAATTAGTATTCCAGTGAAGAGAGTCCTTTTATCAGGCTGAAGAGACTCTCTTCATTGGAATAAAGAACCGTTCACCACGAGGATGAAGAGACTCTCACTATTAGAATGAAGAACGGTTCACTATTAGGGTGGAGAAAGTCTCACTATTGGAATGAAGAGATGTTCTTCATTAGGCTGAAGAAGGTCTTTCCATTGGAATGAAGAGGTATTCTTTATCAGGTATTAGATTAGCATATTATTTTCAATAAAATAGATCGAAAAATGCTAGTAGCTTAGAGAAACATTTATGATTGGATATAGAGTTAAAATAACTCGTTAGGTTAAGTAATTCATAAGAATACAAAAGAGGGTTGGCTTATCTTTTTGTTCAACTGGGTTGGATCAGATTGCAACTTATCCCTCACACTCAATAAACCAATTGTAAAAAGGAAAGGAGGCGGCACAAAAGTACGAAAATAATGCATAAGTATAATTTTTCTCAATCAAGGATTGGAGGAAATTGCGAAGGAAATTGCCTGCGAAAAAGGTAGAAAGAATAATAGAAAAAAATTAAACAACATAAAGAAATGAGAAAAAATATAGTGAATTTTAAATATAGTGCGGTATTGTTAGTTACGCTAATGATTATAAGTCTTACTTTTGTGTGTTGCACAAAAGACTCTGATTTAAGTAATGATGTAACTGTAAATCAGTTGCCGTATTTAACGATTTCTAGTACAAACTCAAATAAATGGACGAAATCTGATATGCAAGCTTATGGAGAGGCATTTAAACGACTGAAAATAAATAAAACAAATGGAGTTTATGAAACTCAATTTGTTTCGGGAAGTCAAGTTAATATTTCAGAAGTTTTATTTAATCAAATCAAAGAGTTGATATATAAATCTAGTAAAATTTCTAACATATATTCAAATAGCTCCACACCCCGTTTAAAAACTCCTGGTGAAAATAGCGGATCAACTACTGACTGTGTCCAACAAGCTATTTGGCTATGTATGAGTTCTTATGGAAGCAGTTCGTCTTATGATTCGGTTAATTCTTGGGCAACAAGTGAGTATGGTAATAATGGCATAAATGGGACTCAAAATTTTACCGATGCATGTGATCATTTTCTAAATGGACAGCGAGTTACGATATATCCAGACTCGTTTAATGGTACTATGGGCTATCCTGCATATGGAACGATTATTGTTGTCATCAGAAATCCAAATAATCCATCGGATGGTCATGCAGGAATTTTAAACTTTTGTCTTAACGGCGCTGTTTTTTACACCGACAAAGATGGACAAAAACCTGCAATACTTGATAATGTGGTTTGTGCATATCAAGCATGGGGTTGTGAAAGTGGATTTTAGTTTTTTTTTTGAGAATCAACCATAAATTATAACTTGTACTAAAATGAAAAATACAAAAAGAAATTACCTTCTTGCATTAATTTTACTAGTTTACGGACTTGGTTTTTCTCAAAACAACATACCGGAGTCGGGCTCATTCAGATGGTATGCCGACATTGTTTCAAAGACCTTTAATATCAACTGTAAACTTCCTGACAACTTTACTGATTTAAAAAGTAAACATGTTGAAATATATAAAGATGATAATGATTGGAAAGCGTCATATGCCTATTTTCCTGTCATTCAGTCAAACGACAAAGAATGTATCTTGTTGTACAATCTTTTACCCAGTTATGGTTTTTGGACGAGAAATCTAGTCATTGGCGAAATAGCAGGGATGCTTGGTCTGGATAGTTGTGTACCATCGCAATGTGACTCCATACATCTTGAAAACCATGTCACGATCACAACGGGTAAAAATATACACAATGCATTTAACGCTGATTCCCTTATCACGTTTGAAATACCACGACATAAAGCCTATATGGATAAGTATAAGTATTGCATCAGCATGATGATTGTAAAAAAAGACCGTGCAACCATGATTTTAAAATGGTTCTTTACTGAAAACGGACAAAAAAACAAAGACAAATATATCAATATGTTGAATAATAGTATTGAGTATAAAAACGGCGAATGGAAGTATAATAAAAGGCAAATTCCAAGTGAGGACCAAAAAGCATTATCGCAAATTCTTCAGGTAGTGAAACTGAGGAAAGAAGATATAGAAAGCAAATAGTAATTAGTAATTGTATCGTATTTTTCTTTTTTTAATTTCACATTTGCTTAAGAAAATCTCCGGCTCGCCACGTTGAAACAGAATATGGGGGCTTGGAGGTCTTCTTTTGGTTTAAATCAATCTATTTACACAATAACCATATATATCTAAGAGTCACATTACATGAAAAAAATCACGTCTATCTCGTTGTTTTTTATTTTTGCAACAGTTGCTTATGGTGCAAAGCCTGTTACCCTTATCAATCCCCCTTATGAATTAAAGGCATCCGGTATTTCTAATATTGATAAAATAGCGTTAGGTACGAATGAAACCCTCGTATATTTACACGTCACATATTATCCACATTGGTGGGTCACAATCGGGAAATCGGAATGCATTGTTGATTGCCAAACCGGAAAAAAATACGAACCTGTAGAAGTGCGGGGAACCAAATTTGATGAAAAACTATGGATGCCTGATTCCGGAGATAGTACCGTTGTGATTGTGTTTCCACCGTTGGACAAGAATGTAAAAAAGATAGATTACAGCACGGATATATTCGGCATTTCGCTGGATAATAGCAGCCCCAAAACTTTTGGCAGTAAGGAAACCCCGGCGGCGGTGAAAAACTGGTTGAACAACCAATTGAGTTCTTTCAAACCAAAGAAGTCAGATACAAACACGTTTTTCAGGCGCGACACAGCTCGGATTGTCGGCTACCTGAACGGTTACGACAAGCGACTTGGGTTTACCTCCGGTATGATTAATTTGACGAACGCCATTACCTTCGAATCTCAAAATGTGCTGCTCAAAATAGCCGAAGATGGTAGATTTGAGGCTCAAATCCCGTTATCGTACCCCATTTATTCCGGGGCGATTATTTCCAACCAGTTCGTGCCATTTTATGTCGAGCCGGGCAGCATTGTATCCATCGAACTTAACTGGTCGGAGTTTTTGGAAGCGAGTCGTAAACCTACTAAGCGATATGTATTTAAAGATATTCGCTACGGAGGATTGCTCGCAAACCAGAATGCAGAACTAAATTCGGTGATGCTCAATGAACCTGAAAAAAATAAGATAGAACAATTCGCAAACGAGAAAACACCCGAGACATTTAAGAGTGAGCAGCTTAAAGGGCGGGAAACAAATTTAAACCTGCTCGAAAAAGCCCGCAACGAAAAAAAGCTGAGTGACAAAACCGTAAGCATCCTCAAGAATAAAATAGCAATGCAAACAGGTACCATGCTTTTTGAATATGCCATTGTCAAAATATCGAAAGCCATGAAAAGCAATCCCGTGAATTACAAACAAGCACTTCCGGCAGATTTTTATGATTTCACAAAGCTCATACCCCTGAACGACAAATCGATGCTGATAAACGATGAGTTTCCTATTTTTGTAAATAGGTTTGAAATGAGCGAACCCTTTCTGTCGGCTCCTAAAAAGGTCGCTTTCAAACCCGATAAAGACATTTACGAGTTTATGCTTGAAAAAAAGAATTTGCTTACGGCAAGTGATTTGCAATTACTATCGTTTGTAAATCGACTGAAAAACAACAAAGACAGTGTTTCTGCTTTGCAAAAACGAAGCGTTGAGATATCACGATTATTAAATAAAAACAAGTCGATAATTGAAGATTATTCAAAAAATTATCTGACTGCACAAATTGGCGATAAGCTCCTCGAAAACAACCTGAACGATTGGAGATTGAAAGATTCGGTATTGCAGGCTAAATTTGGACTGCAAACTAATTTTATTTATGAAACAATGAAGCTACGAACACTGAAAAATACGTTCAATCAGGTAAAACCTGATAAAATAACCAGTTATTGGAATAAGTTGAATAAAGGGATAACCGATACGGTTCTGGTAAAATTAGGAAATGAGTACCTGAAAGAAAAAGCACAAAAGACGGTTCAGGTTTCCTACGCATTACCGAATTCAACCGGGGCAAGTGTTTTGAAAAAGATAATTGATCCATTCAAAGGGAAACAGCTGTTTATCGACATTTGGGCATTGAATAACAGTATAAGCACAGGGAATATTAAAGCCATGAAAGCCAAAAGAGACATGTATATCGGCAATCGCGACTTCGATTTTATATTTATTTCCGATGAACGGTCTGGTTATCAAGAAGATTATGACAAGTTTGTGAAAGAACAGGAATTGGCTCACTCATTCCGCTTGACCAGCGATGAATTTAATTACATTCGGCAATTATTTGCCATTACCGGTTTGCCCCGCTATGTAATCATTGATGCGAAAGGATATGTAAAAAACGACAATTTCAATATCAGTCTTTTTGAATCGGAATTAGATTCGTTGGCTAAATAGTAATTATCATGACTTCATATAATTACAGCTTAAAATATTTTATTGCCAATAAAGAAAATAGCTTATTCTTTTTGTCTCCTTTTTCATGAAAACATTAAATATCTTCCTACTTCTTATTTTATTTGCATTAAATATATTTCTTATCTCATGCCATTTTGCCAATCCTCCTGCCCCCACAGTTTATATTTCTGTTGGAGGTGGTTGCTTGTTGGCTGTATTGGCTTTAGTCGTAAAATACAAACAGCAGAAATTAAGCCTATCAGCTACTGAAATACTGGTTGGAGGCTTTCTTTTACTGACTAATATCTATGGGGTATATACCGGAAGTCTAAGTCTGGAGTGGATCATCTCGGGATGGTCGTTATGGCTGTTCTATTTGTTGGTCAGAATGGAAACTGTAAGCGTGGAGTGGTTGTTTGCAGGGCTTGTACTTATAGGCTCTGCCCAAGCTATCTACGGATTGGGGCAATATATGCATTGGTTCAGTAATCTGGCAGCTCCGAACTTTCGTATAAGCGGTAGCTTTGAAAATCCGGCAGGATTTGCTGCGGTGTTATCGGTGTGTTTTCCGTTTGCATTATTTCTATTAGCAAAGAAAAAACTTTATTGGAAGCTAACCGGAGGATTAGCGGCAATACTTATTTCAGGGGCGGTGGTTTTGTCACAGTCGCGTGCGGGAGTAATTGCTATCCTTGTGATGGGTGGAATATGGGCTGTAAAGGCATTGTATATTAAAGGACTGAATCGTTTCAGCAACCGGACAAAAATAGTAGGAGGCATCGTACTTGTCGTTGGCTTATTGGTAGTGCTCTATTTTCTAAAGAAGGACTCTGCTGATGGGCGATTGTTGATATGGCAATGCTCCGCCCGCATGATAGCCGACAGATCGTTGCTGGGACATGGCGCAGGTGGCTTTCAGCGAGAATATATGCTTTATCAGGCCGATTACTTCAGAAATCATCCTGCCAGTAGCTATGCAATGCTGGCAGACATTGTAAAGCATCCGTTTAATGAGTTTGTCTTATTGCTGGTTGAACATGGTTTGGTGGGAGCATTACTGGTTGGGCTTTTTGTTTATTTGCTTATTCGGGAGTATCGGAAGAACAAAAATCAGGAAACCTTTTACGCTATGCTATGCCTGTCGGGCATTGCAGTATTTGCCTGCTTTTCCTATCCGTTAGGTTATCCTTTTGTGAGGCTTATAGTAGTTTTCAGTGCAGCCTTAATTATGCAAAAAGAACCTACTGTGTGGCAATCTCCTCAACGGGTTACGGCCGTACTTAAGCCGGTAGTATTAGTGGTTTGCGTCGGATTATTGGCTCTTACGTGCAAAATGTTTTACAATGAATACTACTGGAATACAATCGCTCAACAATCTTTAGCGGGTGAAACCCGGAGAGTATTGCCCGAATATGCCCGTCTGTATCCGTGGATGAACCGTAACGGGTTGTTTTTGTACAACTACGCTGCCGAACTGAATTATATCGGTGAATGGAAGAAAAGTAACGAATTAATGACGGAATGCTCGAAATTATACAACGACAACGATATACAACTGATTCTTGCGGATAATTATCAACAAATGAAACAATATGCCGAAGCCGAAAAACATCTGAAAATGGCTTACGACATGATTCCCAATCGGTTTATTCCGTTGTATCGACTGGCTAAGCTGTATCAACAACAAGGGAAAAATGGTCAAGCTTGTAAATTGGCAGAAATCATCACTACGAAACCCGAAAAAGTAAGTTCGATGGATGTTATTTCAATTAAGGCTGAAATGGCGGAACTATTAAAACAACGATAAACAAATGAGCACAAAACCGATGAAAAAATCAATAAATAAATCCTACAAAATTCTATTTTTTCTCTTGATTCCGATTGTCTTGTTTTTTTTCCTTCCCGATTTTACATCTTATCCCAAATCATTGGATCCAATTTTCAGAAAGGCAGGAAACAATCAGTTGGAGCTTAAAAAGGCTATCAGACATTATTCGTGGTTTGCTTCCGACTCACTGAAACGAAAAGCTATTATCTTTTTAATCGAAAACATGGATGTACACTTTTCCAACCAAAGCATTCAGTGGGAAAAATTCCAAGTAGAGTTGGATTCATTGTTCAAAAAGAAGACAGATC
>Ga0302207_1001164_pt1 | contig 10137 bp, 5 predicted proteins | sample II_Fen_E2_2_FD_198792 | JGI IMG/M metagenome (GOLD analysis project Ga0302207, IMG submission 198792) | Peat permafrost microbial communities from Stordalen Mire near Abisko, Sweden - II_Fen_E2_2 | ecosystem: Environmental > Terrestrial > Soil > Wetlands > Permafrost | place: Sweden: Abisko...
GGGCCTGTTGTTGCTGTTGTTGTCTTTGTTGACCGGCTTGTTGCTGACGGTTCTGTTGTTGCTGTTGACGGGCCTGTTGCTGATTGTTCTGTTGTTGTCTTTGCTGACCGGCTTGTTGTTGTCTTTGTTGTTGTCTTTGCTGACCAGCCTGTTGTTGACGGGCTTGTTGCTGACGGTTTTGTTGGCCAGCTTGTTGTTGACGAACCTGTTGCTGTTTATTCTGTTGCTGTCTTTGCTGACCGGACTGTTGTTGACGGATCTGCTGTTGACGGTTTGCCTGTGGATTGGCATTTCTACCTGATCTGTTAACTGAAGTCATTGCAGGGCGACCTTTATTTACTGATACAAACTGACTTCTGTTCTTGCTGGCAGCTTGCTGGTGAGAATTTTGAACGGCAGTAGGCCTTCTTTGTCTGGACAGCATTGCTGTTCTCTCCCTTGAATTTGGCATGGTTCGTACTCCACCCGGTCCATTATAACTGGAACGATTGTTTGATCTTTGTGAAGGAATGAATCTCCGGTCGGAATAAGTGTTATGAACAATATTCCGGTTCACATGCATGACTGCCGTATTATACATAAAGTGATGTCCGCTCCAACGTCCGCCATAATAGCCTGAGCCACCATATCCATAACCATAGTTTACTCCGCCATAATATCCGATATTTCGTCCCCAATACCCATTATGAAAACCATAATAGCCGCCACTGTAACCCCAGTAACAGGGTGTCCAAAGATATCCGTATTCAGGCGGCTCAACCCATTCGCCGGGTACCCAGTAATATTCGCTGTAAAACCTGCTATATGCCCAATATCCCGGTGTCCAGATATAACCATCAACAGGACATTCCGGTTGATAATAATCAGGCAGGGGTGGCGGGGCAAGTTTTACTCTAACACTGAGACCAACTCTGACGCGTGCATAAGTCGGTGTAGAACTCACAACCATCGTCAATAAAAAGAGAAAAATTATAGAAATACTTTTAATCGTTTTCATCTGTGTATTGTTTTATTTTTTGTTGCAATATAATTGACTTGTTATAATATACAAAAGTAGGAATTCAGCCATCGGTAAAAGTTACAAAACTCTTGAAATAAGTTATATCATTCACACGTATTTAAGTTTCATGAGCATTCTAAGATAAATACACTAAAAATTAGTACAACTAAAATCAGAAATTATTGCCAACAAGATAAAGGTTGGGTGTGTCATGATTCTTTGAATTTTTGTACCTGTGTGCTAAATGGAATGGCCTGAGTAATAATATTCGTCAATTCAAAAAATAAATCCTGAATAACCGGATTATTCAGGATTTCTTAAGACTGTTTGTGATTACAGATCATTTAAACGGAATTTGATTGTATACTGCAGTGAAACATAGCTTTAACCTAACTGTAAATGTTGTTTCCAAATTTAAATTCATGATGAAAAATTAGAATAAGGTTAAATCGAAATACAATAAAAATTCTTACCTTTGTATTCGTTAAAAAAAGAAACACTGAGGTTTAAAAAAATAAATCAATCCTAATAAAATGGAAAATCAAGAAAATCAATTAAACATTGAACTTTCACCTGAAATAGCAGAAGGTATTTATTCAAATCTTGCTATTATATCGCATTCAAATTCAGAGTTTGTTCTCGATTTTATCCGTATTATGCCCGGAACACCAAAAGCAAACGTAAAGTCACGTATCATTCTTACTCCCGAACATACAAAAAGATTACTTTTTGCTCTTCAGGAAAATATAACTAAGTTTGAACAACAAAACGGGAAGATAAAAATATCTGATAATGGTTTTGTTCCACCTGTTCCTATGGGCTTTGGAGGAGGAGAAGCATAAAAGAAGAGGTAAGAGTTAAGAGGTAAGGAAAAAGGAATGTAAGATTCTGAAATAGGGCTACAAAATAGCAAATCCTGTTATACTCACTTAGAAGTGTACTACCAAAAAGAGATGGTTTCATGATTGAAACTATCTCTTTTTGGTAATCCTGTGTTTTAATTATCGGAAATGAAATCAGGCTTATTAGTCTATTTTTTTAACAGAAACTCAAGGGGAATATTAAAACGACTGTTCCATGATTTCTCACTGTGATCCTGACCTGGATAAAACTTTGTGATCCAGTTGTTGTCAGTGAAACCTTTGGCTTTCATTACTTCATCTACCTTTTTCTGCAAGGGTGGATACAATGCATCCAATGTCTGATCGCCATAATCAAAATAAAATTTGTGATTCTCAGGGTTTGGAAAGTTTGTTTTCAGGTAGGATACAAAAGCATCAGGAATTGGATTGTTTTCAATCGCAAAAATCCCGGGCCAATGTGTCGAAAGGCATGCCGCCCCTCCAAAGATATTTGGATATTCGCAAATGGCATACATCGAAATCAAGCCGCCCATACTGCTTCCTGCAATGAAAGTATGATTACTGCCTTTGTATACAGGGTATTTTTTATCGATAAAGGGTTTTAATTCTAAGACCATAAACTTCAGATAATTGTCCGAATTGGGTTTAAATGTGATGTCGTTATTCCCATTTCCTTTAAGTTTTTTAATAACAGTATCCTTTTGCTGTTGAGTCATCGATTCGAATGGCTTTTGTGGAAAATAATCAGAGTGACGTGTCTTACCCCCATTGCTGATACCTACAATAATCAAGTCCTTTATCTTACCCTGTTTCAGTAATTGAGCAGCCACATCATCGACATCCCAACTTTGATGATTCCAGGTGGTATTGGCGTCGAACAACATCTGTCCATCGTGCATATACAATACGTCATATTTCTTTTTCAGGTTAAAGCCTTCTGGTAACCACACTTCAACATCCCGTTCCGAAATAAATTTTGAGGGAAAATTTTCATATAAATCTATCTTACCTGATACCGGTTTCTGTGGTTGAACTTTCGACATTAAAAACTTTACCGGAAAATGAAGTCGTTTGCTCCAGGCTACTTCATTATGTTCATCTTTATCGAATACTTTTGACAAGTAATTATAATCTCCATATCCTTTTCCTTTGGAAATTAAATCAACAAACGATTGTGTCAATTCATAATCCTTATCACTTTCACCGGTACCATAGTCAAAATAGATTTTATGTTCAAAAGGCAAAGGCAGATTTTTCTTCAAATACTCAAATGCTGCCGCAGGGATTTCGTAATTCGGTTCATTAGAACTTAACCAGGCTGTTGACATGCAGGCTACTCCACCAAAAACATTCGGATATTCGGATATGGCATAAATTGAAATCAACCCTCCCATGCTAGAACCCATCATGAATGTATGCTCCTTTTCGGTTTTTGTTGCAAAGTTTCTATCGATATATGGTTTAAGCTCAAACACAAGAAATTTCAGGTAATTATCACCATTGGCCGATTTCCCATTGCAGTATTTCTCCGATACCTTTTTACGGGTTCCCGGTTCCAGTTGCTCGAATATCTTAGTTGGAAAATACTCGGATATACGGTCTGCATCATTATTCCAGATAGCTACTACAATGCACTCATCGATCTTTTTATCCTTTATCAATTGTGAAAATACTTCGTCAACTTTCCATTCTTTTTTATTCCACGTCTTTGTACTGTCGAAAAGCATTTGACCATCGTGCATATATACCACGGCATACTTTTTTGATGCAGAATATCCTTCCGGTAACCAGACATCTATATTTCTTGGCGGTATAAAGTCAGATTTGAAATTCTCAATCCGTTCGATCTTACCACCCGATACATTGGGTATTGATTCCTGTTTCTGTTGAGCTGAAATACCTGTTGAAATAAAAAAAGCAATCATAACTATTAATTTCGATTTCATAATTGTTTATTGAATTTCCAAAATAAGTGCAGTTTCTTTAGCTAAAATAATCGATGACTTCAGGTCGTATTTTTTACCTGTCATGACATCGAGCCCGATTAATTTTTCATTCAGGCTTTCTGCAAAACGTTCAGTTTTTAGTGTCTGTTCAGTTTCATTGTTATTCAGAATAACCATGACATTCTCCTTTTCATTGTGTCTGAAATAAACATACACATCGTTTTCGGGAGCATATTGGGTTAGCAGGCCGGAGTGTATGACCGGTTTATTTTTGCGCCAGTTGAGCAGTTTTGATAGAAAGTTGAAATACTTATTTTGTTCAGTAGTTCGACTTTTTGAAGAAAAAGCATTGATGGAATCACCCTGCCAACCTCCCGGAAAGTCGCGCCGTATATCACCATCCCCTTTATCTTTATTCCCGGTCATGCCAATTTCCGATCCATAGTAAATCTGAGGAATACCACGGGTAGTCATTAGAAACGACATGGCCATTTTGTATTTATCAAAATTCCCTTTGGTCAGATAATTGATTCGTTGGGTATCATGGTTTTCAATAAATATCAACAGATTGTTAATGTTGGAATAGAGATAATCGTCAGCCAGGGTATTGTAAATTCGATTCATTCCCACATCTTCCCACGGTTTGCCATGTTCATTGAAACAAACAGCAAGCGAAGTCTGAAGAATAAAATCCATCACGGTTGGTAAATTAGAATTGTATTTCAGAGTGTTGATAGCATCTTTTTGCCAGAAAGCTATATCCTGTGTGCTTTTCAGACCGGTTTCCCCAACAATGTTGAAACGGGGGTATTCATCGGTAATCGCTTTCGCCCATACTGCCATAGCATCCCGGTCGTTGTACTGATACGTGTCCATCCGTATTCCGTTCAGATTGGCATATTCGATCCACCAAATAGAGTTTTGAATAAAGTAAGTCCAGAAATAACTGTTTTGTTGGTTCATATCCGGCATAGTTTTATCAAACCAACCATCAATAAATATTTTCTTATCGATATTCGCAGCATGCATATCCTTGAGGGTATTGAATTTATAATTGGTCTGTGTATAGGCCGGCCATTGATGGATCCAGTCTTCAAAGGGTAAATCGCTCATCCACCAGGCCCATATACCACAATGATTGGAAACCATATCCATGATCACTTTTATCCCTTTTTTATGAGAGGCAGCTACAAAATCTACATACTGATCATTGCTTCCGAATCGTGGATCGGTTTTATAATAATCGCTTATAGCATAACCATGGTAAGAGGCTCTTTCATAATTATTTTCAAGTAAAGGAGTGCACCAAATGGCGGTTGCTCCGAGTTCTTTAATGTAATCCAGATGATCCTGAATACCTTTTATATCACCACCATGACGGCCAATACTCTTGGTCCTGTCAGTTTTATCGGGTAGGGAAGCAATATTGTCGTTTGAGGGATCTCCATTGGCAAACCTGTCGGGCATGATCAGGTACATCACATCTGCACTTGTGAATCCTTCGCGGTTTGCCGATTCGGGTTGACGGTCTTTAAGTTCATAGTTTACCGTGATAGTTGGTTTATCAGGTTGAGTTAACATAATGGTAAACCTACCGGCTTTCACTGTTCCTGATTCCAGTACAAGCGTTACAAACAGATAGTTCGGACTACAGGCACGGTTGACTTTTATCACTTTAACTCCCGGATAATCAATTTGTACCTTTCGATTGCAAATCTCAGTACCATGAATTAAAAGCTGCAATTGAGGATTCTTCATTCCAACCCACCAAAAGGAAGGTTCCACGCGTTCAATCTGGGCATTTAAAGTCATTGTTGCAAAAGTAAAAATAAGAAGGATTGTTTTTTTAAGCATGACTGTTCTGAATTAATTTTTAAAAGTTACCTGACGCAATATCGTCTTCGCAAAAGGTATTAATACTATTTTATCTTTATGATGAGTACTTGTATTGAGCATTTGAATCTGAATTTTACCATTGATATATTCAGGTTTCTGGCCTCCCGTCATTTTATAATCTTTTTTGTCAATTCGAATGTAAAAATAATCAGAAAAGGTAGGAGCATAGCTCTTTCCTTTTGTTTCTCTTGCGGGAATCGGATAAGCATACAATAATCCACCATACCTGAAATAAGACTCGTTTTTATCCACCTGATAAACTTCAATGTTGGCTTTAAATGTCAATTTTATATGTTCATCCCCGTCAAACATTTTATCGATAACTATATATCCATCTACCAGATTGGATGTTATAGTGCAGGCATATGTTTTTGCCCACGATGGTTTTCTGATTTTAAGTTTAAAGCTCATTGGATGTTCCAAATGAACCTGAAAATCAAACTCGTTTTTATAAGGATAGCCGGTTTTTTCAATTATTTGAACGCTTTTATTGTTAAAAGTAGTTTTCAATTTACATGGACCTAAAAGTGAAGCTACTAAAGTATTATTTCCTTCTTTCATCCACATGTGTTGTACGAAACAGGGAGTTATTCTTCCTGCGTTTGGAGCGCAGCAAACAGCAACATCCTGATGTACAGGTGAATATTTATACCTCGTTTGTTTTCTGTCGGGTTCAATATACCCGTTTTTTGTTCCTGACATCTCATATGAGTTGTCAGTCTTCAAATAAGCAATACCCGGGTGATTCGGATTCCGGGAACCCTGTGCAGCATTATAAAACGTATTTTCAATTTTGTCGGCAATGTTGTTCAATCCTTCTTTTTGAAGTAGCAAACAATAACTGTCGGTCAATTCATGGATGGAGCAATATTCATATCCGGTATTGGTTTCATCGGCATTTCTTCCGGCAATCCATTCATCACCGACCGGTGCACCCGAAATGGTTGAAACCTTCTCAATCCGGTCCAGGTAAATTTTCAATGCTTTCTGTAATTCAGGATCATCACTGCTATATGCAGCAACGATCAATGGACGTAAATGTTCGAAGGTATGTACACCATGTGATTGTAACCTGTAGGACGGGTCAAGAATATTGGCTAACTGTACATCTTTTTCTGAAGAAAAGTTACCCGAAAAATTTTCATAGAGAAATAAAGCGTATTTTCTGTATTTTCCGTCTTTTGTTATCTGAAACATTTTATCACAGACATCCGTAAATGTAAGTCCATGGGAAACACCCCCTGAGAACTCCTTTCCCGCAAAAAAAGGATTTGATGCATTAACAGGGTAATTCTCCATCACATTGTTTACTCCATCTACCAGTGCCTTCCAAACTTTTTTATCGTCTGTAAATTCATAATAAGCCAATAATCCTCGGAATAATGTAGTCTTTGACCACAATTCTCCATTCTCTGAAATGAATTTGTAACGTAGTTCCCGATCATATATCCCCAGATATCCGTCTTCTTTATCCTGGGACGAAAGAATTTTATAAATGTATTTATCTGCTTTTACCTTCGCTGACTGATCATCCAATAACAATGCAGTCCTTATAAAACCATCCCACCAGTTCGATTGAGTTTCCGAATTCCACCATTTATATTGTAGATCTCCTTCGGCATCACCTGATTTTGAATTCCCTAAATCTTTCAGTTTACTCTGCTTGTGCAGCCTTTCAAAATAAATCGGATCATTTATTAAGTCAGGTACCAGAACATCGAGTTTGCCGGTAAAGCCTTCCATGTCATTTTGCATTTGAGTTTTTATCCAGCCTTCGGGGGTAACTTGTCCAAATGGTAAGGTCTCAAACTTTTCAGGTTGAAGTTTGAATTTAAAAGATTGTGAATTAACAGCCATGGGTGCAACTAGAAGGCAGCATTTTAATAGAGTTTTCATTTAAAACTTAGTTTAATGAAGTAAATTAAAAAACTTTACCGTACAAAAATAACATTTATATCCTCAATTAATGCTCCCGGTAAGAATGAACTGCCAGTATTTTTTGCAATCGATTGCAAAATATGATATCAAAGGTTTGTAAAAATAAAAACAGTTCCGGATTGTTTCGGAACTGTTAGACGTATAATATTGATAGTAAGAATCGTATGTATACAGATGTAGTTATCGTGTATCAGTTAGATTTCTTGTACCATAAAAACCAGGCAGGATTGTAATAACCGGCCATTTCAGGTGATTTCGTACCATCGGATTTTGGTGGAGTTCTAACCAATACGTCTTTACCTTCTTTCCAGTTGGCTGGTGTTAATACTTTCTCTCTTGCCGAGATCTGAAGGGCAGTAACCATTCTTAGGAGTTCATCAGTACTTCTCCCCACATTCATTGGATAAAAATAAATCGCCTGAATGATGTTGTTCGGATCAATAATGAATACTCCCCTGACACTTCTGGTTGAATTTGTTTCTGAATGGATCATTCCATATAGTTTGGAAACTGCAATGTTTTCATCGTCTACCAATGGAAATTTGATTTTTACCATACTACGATCATCCAGTTTTAGCTCTTCCAATGCCTTTTTCCATTGAACATGTGTATCCAATCGATCGGTTGATACCACGACCAATTTAACCCCTAATTTTTCAAACTGACCCTGCAAGTGTGCAAGTTCCATAATTTCAGTTGAGCAAACCGGTGTAAAATCCTTCGGGTGACTAAACAGAATTTTCCAGTTATGACCGTAATCATCTGGAAAATTAATGGTGCCATTCGTTGATTCTGCTGTGAAAGAGGGTGCTTTTTCTCCAATTAAAGGTATTCGAAAATTACGATCTTCCGTTGAATTAGTTTGTTTTGATGTTTCATCCATATCCTGTGACCACAACTGGCTCCAGGATAATCCAATTACAAGAATTAAAAATAATTTTTTCATGATGATTCTAAATTTAAATTAATACTAATTGATTGAAAAGTGGCATAGCACTTTATTTAGAACCATTAAACATAAGGTGAAAATTATATGTTCTTTCCCGTACTGTTTATTCGGCTTTATTACGTTAATTAACTTAATTTGAACTTCAAGTTAGCCATTTTTTTGGTTCTTAATAAATAGAGCAATAGTAATATTGACTGACTTCGAGAAAGAGTTAGTCCGTTTTATAATGCTTAAGTAATATCAAGTTATTCATTTAAAGATAGATATGAACTTAAAGGTAGTTAATGGTTCCTGTATTGTTTCTTTTTATGGTCATTGAGTTTAAGTTGGAGGATCTTGAATGCAACCTTTATTTTCGATGTGATTTTTTCTGTTTTAATGTGTATTGTCCAGAATAAACCGCCAGGGTTTATCTTTCCACTCATCCCCGGCGTAATCTATCCCAACCCGGGGTGCAGTTTTGAAACTGGTACTATCCGGTGCATCTTCTATCCAGATCCGGTCGGAGTCTTCCATGTTTTCTCCGTAAAAACTTTTATCCATTTTCAGTTCGCGACCGACTTTTCCTGAACCGACTATTTTGTCAATGCCTCTGATCAGCACAGCCTGGGGATTATCCACAATTCCGGTTACCACGTTTAACATCCAATACATTCCGTATATTAGATATACATATACATGGCCACCTTCGGAATACATTATTTCTGTTCTTTTTGTCCTGCCTTTACTGGCATGGCAAGCCAGGTCTTCTTCCCCCAGGTATGCTTCTGTCTCGGTAATGAGATACCGGGTTACAGTACTATCCTCCCAACAACGCACCAGGATTTTACCCAACAGCTTTTGTGCAACCGTAAGTGCATCCTGTTTGTAAAAATTGTTACTTAAACGATACATATTTGAATATAAAAATCTGATTCTGAATGATAAATGTAAACTGATATATCTATTTCCTGACAGTACACAAACTTAATCTATTTTTTTATTGAATCCAATTTCGTTCTGTTTTTTTTATAATTGGCTGTATTTTCTGGGATGTAATGTCTTTAATTCTATCTCATAAAGAAATCAATTCCCTTTTTCAATGAAGAAAAATAATTCAATAAATTAACAACCGCAATCCTTAAAATTCAATTACAAGGGAAGTGATTGACTCAAACTTATTAGAATTCCTTTTTCATTGCTTCTCCTTTGGTTCGCTTCCTGTTTACTTTCATAATATCAGTTGGTTATAATTTTTTCTGGCATGTATTTTAAATATATTAACATATTAATGATGAGAGTTATCTAAGAGATATCTATAAGTAAACCAAGAGTAAACCAAGAGTCTATAAAAAATGGGATTCAGTCCGGTAGTGAAGAGAAGCAAAGCAAGACCGGCTAAATGTAAAGTCCTCAAATAAAATTCAAAGAATTAATTTTTTTCAGAGTTTTGGATAATACGCAGAGATAAACAACTGTTTTATTCCTTATTATTTCTATAAAGAATAATTAAAATCAATTTTTTTGCGGCATTGATCCTACCGATATTCAGGATATACTATTTGT
>Ga0302207_1001197_pt1 | contig 10014 bp, 9 predicted proteins | sample II_Fen_E2_2_FD_198792 | JGI IMG/M metagenome (GOLD analysis project Ga0302207, IMG submission 198792) | Peat permafrost microbial communities from Stordalen Mire near Abisko, Sweden - II_Fen_E2_2 | ecosystem: Environmental > Terrestrial > Soil > Wetlands > Permafrost | place: Sweden: Abisko...
AAGAATATACCCTTTTAGAACAAAAGTACGAAGGTGGCGGTGAAGAAGCTGGAAAAATAACAGTAAAAGAACTGCTTGTGAAAAAACAGTTAACTTGTGTTGCTTTCAAACGTGTAACTTTGAATCAGGAGTAAAATATAAACTGACAGATACAAATAAAAAACCTCCCGAATTCTCGGGAGGTTTTTTATTTGTATAATGAATGGTGCATAAAACCTCATAATGTTCGTAAAAATTGCTATTTTTGCAATTCAATTTCAACTTATACTTTTCGTTATAGAAAAGTGATTTTCAACTAAAAAACTGTTTAATGAGAAAAGTGAGAGTGCGCTTTGCACCCAGCCCTACCGGAGCATTACACATTGGCGGAGTTCGTACCGCGTTGTATAATTATCTATTTGCAAAAAAACATGGCGGAGATATGTTGCTCCGCATTGAAGATACTGACTCGGCCAGGTTTGTGCCGGGTGCCGAAGATTATATTATAGAATCGCTCAACTGGTTGGGTATTGGTATTAACGAGGGAATTGGCTGCAAGGCACAAGGTCCTCATGCTCCTTATCGCCAGAGTGAGCGTAAAGCTATTTATCGTAAGTATGTAGATCAGCTCCTGAACGCGGGCTTGGCTTATATCGCTTTTGATACTCCGGCCGAATTAGATGCGAAAAGAACGGAAATTTCAAATTTCCAATATGATGCGTCAACACGTGGTATGATGACTAATTCTCTGACTCTTTCTGCTACAGAAGTTCATAACCGCGTTAATAATGGCGATCAATATGTGGTTCGTATAAAAATTGAACCTAATGAAGATATTAAAGTGCAGGATCTTATCAGGGGAGAAGTGGTGATTAACTCCTCGATTATCGATGACAAGGTTTTGTTTAAATCTTCTGACGAACTGCCTACTTATCATATGGCTAACGTGGTAGATGATTATTTGATGGAGATTTCACATGTAATCAGAGGTGAAGAATGGTTACCGTCTGCACCATTGCATGTTTTGCTGTATCGCTATTTGGGATGGACGGATGTTATGCCTCAGTTTGCACATTTACCATTGTTACTAAAGCCAGATGGAAACGGTAAACTGAGCAAGCGTGATGGTGACAGACTGGGATTCCCTGTTTTTCCGTTAAACTGGAAAGATCCAAAAACGGGCGAAACTTCTTCGGGTTACCGCGAAGCGGAATATTTTCCTGAGGCAGTAGTCAATTTCCTTTCTTTATTGGGATGGAACTCAGGCACCGAACAGGAGATATTCTCAATGCAGGAATTAATTGATCAGTTCTCGCTGGATCGCGTAAGTAAGAGCGGGGCGAAATTTGATTATGAAAAAGGGAAATGGTTTAACCATAAATATTTACAGCTAAAATCTAATGATGAAATTGCTGATATTTATCAGAATATATTAAAGGAAAAAGGAATTTCCGTTGAGTTGGACAAAGTAGTTAAGATAGTGAGTTTGGTAAAAGAGCGTGCCAATTTTGTAACAGAGCTTTGGAATCAGTCAAGTTTCTTCTTTGAGTCACCAACAGAGTATGACGCTAAAACTATTCAAAAACGCTGGAAGGCTGAAACTCCGGCGCAAATGACCGAATTGGTCTCTGTATTGAAAGCTGTCAGCGAATTTAATGCAGAAGAAACTGAAAGAATAGTGAAAGACTGGATTGCACAAAAAGAATATAATCTTGGTGGTGTAATGAATGCGTTTCGGTTGTCGATTGTTGGAGAGCCGAAAGGTCCTCACATGTTTGATATCATAGCATTACTGGGAAAGGATGAAACGATAGCGAGACTTGAACGAGCTGTAAATACAATAAATATTTGATTTCCAATGCAAAAACGTTACTCTGACCCATTGCAGTATATAAACGAACAAATTTTTACAACACAGAAATATATTGTTCCATTTATTCAGGAAATAAGACCAATAGATAACACCCTGCATGTGTTGGAAATTGGGTGTGGCGAAGCCGGAAATTTGAAACCGTTTCTGGACTTGGGTTGTAAGTGCGTTGGTGTTGACTTCAGTTCTCCCAAAATTGAAAAAGGGAATGCTTATTATGCGTCTCATCTTTTTTCGGGCAATATAAGGCTGATAAGCGAAGACATTTATAAAACGAACGAGTTTGATCATCAGTTTGATATTGTTGTAATACGTGATGTGATTGAACACATTCATGATCAGGATAAGTTTTTATCCATGCTTAAAAATCTAGTTGCTCCTAATGCCGTTGTTTTCTTTGCATTTCCTCCCTGGCAAAATCCGTTTGGAGGTCATCAGCAAATTTGCGTCAGTAAATTTTTATCGCTTTTGCCATATTTTCATTTATTGCCTGTTGTTTTATACAAGGCAATTTTAAAAATGTTTGGTGAGACTGATGGAAAAATAGCTGCATTGCTTGAAATCAAGGAAACAGGAATAAGTTTGGAACGATTTGAGCGGTTGCTAACAAAAAACAAGTATCGTGTTTTGAAGAAAACCTTGTATTTTATCAACCCAAATTATGAAGTGAAATTTGGCTTAAAGCCGCGGATACTTCCACAGATATTGGGTGAAATTCCTTATTTCCGGAATTTTGTGTCAACCTGCGGGTACTATCTTGTTGATGTACAATAATGTTTTATTGAATAAATTATTTTCATGAAAAAAGTTCTCATTGTCACATATTATTGGTTTCCCAGTGGAGGCGCCGGTGTTCAACGTTGGCTTAAGTTTACTAAATACCTTCGCGATTTTGGTTGGGAGCCCATCATATATACTCCCGAAAATCCTGAATTTCCATCCATCGATAAATCTTTTGAAAAAGATCTGCCGGAAGGACTGACAGTGATAAAAACACCTATTTGGGAACCATATAATGTATATAGGAAGCTGACAAGGAAGAAGAAAAATGAACCGATAAACGCAGCCTTTATTTCTGAAAACAAAAAACAGGGTTGGAAAGAGAAACTCTCTATCTGGATACGTGGAAATTTCCTGATTCCTGATCCCCGTCGGTTTTGGATTAAGCCTTCAGTAAAGTATCTGACAGGATATTTAAAAGAAAATCCTGTCGATGCTATAATAACTACAGGACCACCTCATTCGATGCACCTGATTGGATTAGGAGTGAAGAAAAATTTGCCGGATTTGCAATGGATTGCAGATTTCCGTGATCCGTGGACGAATATTGATTTTTATAAAGAATTAAACCTGACGTGGTTGGCAGATAAAATTCATCGTCGTTTGGAGAAAAAGGTAGTACGCCAAGCAGATAGTATGGTGACTGTATCCGAAGGATGGATGAAAGAATTTGAACAGATGAAGCCCAAGCGGATTCAGGTTATATCGAACGGATACGATGAATCGGACGTTAAGCAAACTGCTGTTCAACTTGATGAGAAATTCTCAATATCACATATCGGAACTTTAAATGCTGCCCGAAATCCGCAAACAGTGTGGAAAGTGCTGAGTAAAATATGTGCAGATAATTTGGAATTCAAAGCTGACTTACAGATACAACTGGTTGGTAAGGTTGATTTCTCTGTGTTAGAATCAATCAGGGAACACAACCTGCAGGATAGTTTAAATAAGATTGATTATCTGTCGCACAGCGAGGCTATTGCGAAACAGCAGTCTTCTCAGATTCTGCTTTTACTTATCAATCAATCTCCCAACGCCAACGGAATTCTTACCGGAAAATTCTACGAATACCTGGCTTCAAAACGTCCGATACTGGCTATTGGTCCAACAGATGGAGATGCTGCATGGGTACTCAACGATACCGGAGCCGGAACAATGGTTGGTTTCTCAGACGAGATGGCTACAGAAAAAGCAATACTGGATTATTATACTCGTTATAAGTCTAATACTTTGGTGGTTCAAACTGAATCTGTAGAAAAATTCTCCCGGCGATCGCTTACTGGAGAACTTGCATTATTACTGAATTCTCTATGAAAAAAATAGTAACGGTAGTTGGTGCCCGCCCTCAATTTATTAAAGCTGCTATGTTAAGTAGGCAGCTTAAATTGTTAGGCGTTAATGAGTTGATCATTCATACGGGTCAGCATTTTGATGCCAACATGTCCAACATTTTTTTCGATGAGATGGAAATACCTAAGCCTGCATATCATCTTGATATTCACTCTCTGCCGCATGGAGCCATGACTGGACGTATGCTCGAGAAGATCGAAAAGATATTGCAGTTAGAGAAACCTGATGCTGTTTTGCTTTATGGAGATGCTAACTCTACATTGGCTGGTGCGATGGCCGGTGCTAAATTAAACATACCTGTAATTCACGTAGAGGCTGGTCTGAGAACGAATAATATGTCGGCTCCCGAAGAGATAAATCGTGTTTTGACAGACAGAATTTCAAAAGTTCTTTTTTGCCCCACGTCGACTGCTGTTGATAATCTGGAGAAAGAAGGATTTAATCAGTTGCCGGTGCATATTTTCAATTATGGGGATGTAATGAAAGATGCAGCACTGTATTATGCTGATAAAGCGCAGTTAAAATCAGATATTTTGAGGCGTATTGGTGTAAAGAAGTTTATACTGGCAACAATTCACAGACAAGAGAATACAGACTCGCCCGAAATACTCAGGAATATCATAGCGGGTTTGAATGAGATTCACAAACAAATACCGGTTGTGGTACCACTTCATCCGCGAACAAGACAAATTCTGGCTCAACAATATAGCTTGCCTAACTTTATTACAATCGATCCGGTAGGTTATTTGGATATGATTATGTTGATGAAAAAGTGCGAGTTGGTTATTACCGATAGTGGTGGAGTGCAAAAGGAGGCTTTTTTCTTTGGAAAACATTGTATAATTTTACGTGAGCAAACTGAATGGATAGAATTGGTTGAGAACGGTTTCAGCACATTGGTGGGGAGCAATAAAGAGAAAATGAAAGAAGCATTTGCCGTTTTTTCAAGGAAAACTTCAGATTTCTCGGTAGAGTTATTTGGGAATGGTAGCGCTTCGGCAATGATTGTAAAAGAGATAATAAATATATTATAATAAACATATTACGCAAAATGTCAGATCAATCAACAGAGATAAAATTAATGGGTGGTTATTTTCATAATCAACGTAGAGAGATGCTAAAATATATTCCCGATAATGCAAAAAGGATTCTGGAAGTAGGTTGTGGAGCAGGGCAGTTTTGCTCGAACCTGAAGAGAGAGGACAGGGAGATATGGGGTGTGGAGATGAATGAAGAAGCAGCTCAAAAAGCAACAGAAGTTTGTACGTTCGTTTTAATTGGTGATTTTGATGCTGTTTTTGATCAATTGCCTAAAAATCATTTCGACTGTGTGATCTTTAATGATGTTTTAGAACACATGTATTCTCCCTGGGATACCATTCGGTTAGTAAAATCATTACTGTTACCCGAGGGAGTTCTGGTTAGTTCCATTCCGAATTTCAGATACATATCTAATCTGATAACTGAGATTTTATTTCACGGTGAGTTTGAATACAAAGCAGTTGGTGGAATTTTGGACGATACTCACATTCGCTTTTTTACAACTAAGAGCATCAGAAGAATGTTCAAAGAACAAGGTTACGAAGTACTTGTTCACGAAGGCATAAAACCCTGCAAAAGCTGGAAGGAGAAATTATTTATCCGATTAACGTTCGGTTTTTTGAAAGATGCACGTTACACTCAATTTGCAACTGTGGCTAAACCAATTCATAATGAATAAACCTTTAGTTTCGATAATAACCCCAACCTACAATCATCAGTCGTTTATTTCCGATTGCATTTGTTCTGTACAACAACAAACTTATGACCATTGGGAGATGATTATAGTAGACGATGGAAGTACTGATAATACATATTCCATTGCTCAATCTTTTGCTGAAAAAGACGGTAGAGTGAAAGTATTTACTCAAAAGAATGTTGGGATTTATCGTTTGGCTGAAACTTATAATTTTGCATTGTTAAAATCTTCTGGCTCGTATGCGGCAGTGTTGGAGGGAGATGATGTCTGGTTACCCGAGAAACTCGAAATCCAGGTAAAAGCGTTGGAAGAAAACAAGCAAGCCGTATTGTGTTGGGGAAAAGCATACAGAACTACCGATGTAACCAATGATAGAGACTTGTATCCTACACCGGATGTTGAAGCAAGATATGGACAGGATTTAAGAAACGAACCGGTTATGTCAGCTTCTATAAATTTGTTGTTTCATCAGTTTTACTTCCCTGCATTGACGGTATTTATTCGTCGTGATGCATTGGAAAAAATTGGTGGTTTTATTCAAAACCATAATTTACCTTTGGTGGATTTACCCACCTGGGTGGAACTCTCAACTCAGGGCACATTTGAGTACATTGATGTTCCGTTGGGCAAATGGCGGATTAACTCTAATCAGATAACTAAGACCCTGACCGTAGAAATGTACAAAGGGTTTTATAATCTGACAGTTGAATTTTTTAATCAACATCAAGATGTGTTTGCAAACCAGAGCATTAATATGTCTGTGATAAAGAAACATTACAGAAAACTCTTCGTAATTATCTACTCTCGTTCAGGGCGGTATAAGTTAATTAGGAAAGATTTTTCCGGGGCAAGAAAAGATTATTTAAAATCGATTTTTAATTTTGGACTGAATGAACCTCTCTGGAAACTCCGTTCGTTGGTTGGTTTTTTCTTCAGCTTGGTTCATTCGGATATTGAAAAGTTTACAAAAAGGATAGGGCGAGTTAGCTATAAATGAACACCTTAAAAGAATAAGACTATGGATTTAAATGATTATCAGCGTTTAAATAAATCTTTTTCTAAGAAATTGATTTTTCATTTAGGAACCGGATCCGGTTTTTTCTCGGAGTATAACAATATGATCAAAGCTATGGCGTATTGTCTCCAACATAAAATACAGTTTGTATTATATTCTGCCGATGCCAGTTTTGCTTGCGAAAAAGGTTGGCAGGATTTTTTTGAGCCTTTTACCGACGAGGTTACTGATAGTTTTCACAGTCAGCATAATAAAAGATTTCTAGAAAGAAGTATTACCCGTAGTTTTGCTAAATATCTGCGGGGTTTGTTAGTTACCCTGAAATACAGGAAAACCTACGGTCATCTGCTTCAATATTCGCTATTTTACAAAGAACCGCAGGTAGTAAAAGATTTAAAAAAAGAACAAGGGTTTGATTACTTCACCTATGACTTATGGAGTAGTTTTCAGGAAATGGATGTTACCAAAAGAATAGAAATACCGGGTCTATACAAGGGTACTATCTTTGATTTAATGAAACAGCTTGACAAATTGATTTGGCAATTTAATGAGCAAACTGCAGTGGAAGTTCAAAAGCTTATAGACGGGCAAAATTTACCGGTGAATTATTTCGGAATGCAAATCCGTGGAGGTGATAAGTTTATGGAAAACTCATTGCTAGATTATAAGCTTTATTTTCAAACTCTTATCCGAAAGAAAAAATCATTTGTTGATACCAACTCTGTATTTGTTCTGACGGATGATTACAGAATTATTGAAAATATCAATGCCGTTTTTCCTCAATTTCAGATCTATACTCTCTGTTCGAAAGAAGAAAGGGGATATTTTAATGAGTCGTTTAAGTCCGAAACAGAAGATGAACGTAAAGCAAAGATTATCAGATTGTTTTCGTCTATCCAAATCCTTGCAAATTCAGCATTTTTTATTGGAACAGAAAGCGCTAACCCCGGAAAATACCTGAAACTAAGGTTGCAAAAAAATAGATTTTATAGTCTTGATTAAAAAGATTAGGTATAAATATTTAAAATTTCAGCTATAAACTAATATATACAATGATAATAGTTTACGACAAAATAGGACAAATGAGCAACAGGATATGGTCGGCTGTACCATCAATTGCTTACAGTTTAGAGAATAACGAAAAAATGATTTTTATATATTTTGGCGACTATATTCATTTTTTTCCGCACATTAATGAGAATCCGTTAATTAAATTCTATGCAATAAAAGGAAAATGGGCAATACTTTTCAAGATTCTGAGCAAGTTAAGTAAGTTAGGGATAATTCCTGCGCGTTTCAGAGATTTGAATTCTAAGGTAAGCGTCAAATTTATACAAGGCTGGAGATCAAGGCACATGGTAAGTGGCAACCTGATTGCTAAACATAAAGCGGATATTTGTAAAATATTTGGATACTCGAACGAAATTGTTGAACATGTAAATGCTGTGTTTGAAGCTAAAAGAAAAGATAATGAGGTAATTGTAGGTGTACATATCCGCAGAGGTGATTATCAAAAGTGGATTAATGGCAAATACTACTTTTCTGATGAGTTGTACTCCAAATGGATAAAGGCGATTGATGCAGAATTAAAGGAACAAGGCAAGAACACTAGTTTTTATATTGCCTCTAATGAACATATTAAGGCTGAAAACTATTTAGGAATTAAGTACTTTACGCTGGCAAACTCCAGTTCGGAGAAAGATATTTATGCTTTGTCAAAGTGTGATTATATTATGGGTCCAACCAGTACTTATTCTCAATGGGCTGCTTTTATTGGCAACATTCCTATTCGCTTTTTATTGTCGAGAGAGGAAGTACCGACCTTAAAAGATTTCTCTAAGGTTGTGTCATTGTTTTACTTTGAAAGCGGTCAAAGCATGATACTTGACGAAACCGGATTCAGGTATGTAGATGGATTGCAATATAATTATAACCGGATATAAAATGTTTTTCTTTTCTGCAGATGATTTTATTTGTCAAACGAAAGAAACTCAACAAATCGGGAATAGTTTTCTTTTGCATTGCAGATATCATTCCACCGGTTTCGGGCATTTTTTCTCAATTCCGCCAAATCCTGGCTGGCAAGCTGCTGAATGGTTTTTGCAATTTCGTATGCAGAAATGTCGGTCTTAAGTAGATCGCCCACTTGATTGTCTACAATTTCAGAGGTTCCACCAACGTTGGTGGCTATTACCGGAATTCCGAATGAAAGTGCCTCCATAATAGAAACCGGTACTCCTTCGCTGGCACTTACATTAATGAATAAGTCAACATGTTTTTGTTCATAAAACGCCAGCACTTCTTTGTTGGAAAACGCTCCGGTGAATTCTACCTGAATGTTAGCAGGAAGTTGGGCAGCACTGTTTTCTAACTGCGAGTGTAGTTGTCCAGTTCCTATATGTGTCCACTTTAGTTGAAAATCTATAGACTTTAATGCTTCAATAATCAGCGAAATACGTTTTACCGGTACCATGTAAGAGCAACTCACCAAATGAAAAACAGTTTCATCGGTACGTCTTTCCGGGTTGATTCCATTGTCAAAAACTCCTAATCGACAAACCCTAATCTGTTCCTCATTTACCAGATTAGCATAATGTTTTAGCAAATATTTCTCACCATCGAATGATATTGGTAGAAATCGGTCGATAGAAGGAAATACATAATTTCTGAAAGGGATATACCCTCCTTTGGCGTACTCATACAGGTCTGTCCGATGAAATCTCACCAGGGTGGTATTGCTAATTCTACTTTTTAAAATAGGCAACATCAAAACAGATTTATCGCCCCAGTAAAAATAGAGTTTATCTTCGGGCGTAATTTCAGTTTCTAACTGCTTCCATAATCTGGCATTCGAGAACATCGAACGGAATAACAGCAGCGAAGTAAAGAAATTCCATGTTTTTTTCCTGCTCAGATATACTTTCTTATTGAAAAATTCTTTGATTGCAAATCCTATTGGAGCTAAGTTGAATAGTCCGTTAATGAGCATATTGAATTTTTCATTCGGATTGAATCCTATAATCGGATTCCAAACTTCCACGTTAGTTGCCACATTTCTGCCACCGGATTCTTTATGCAGAGGTATTATTGATACCTTTTCAAATTTTTCCGAAAGAAATGGAAGCTCGCTTTCGAGAAAAGCTTCCGAAAATCCGTGTGGAAATGTGTTTGTGAAAAGGAAAAGTCGCATATTTACTTCGTTGAATTTGTAAAGGACTTTATGCTTGATTGCACCTGATTGAGTACCTTATAATATGTTTCTGTTTGGAAGAATCTGATATA
>Ga0302207_1001214_pt1 | contig 9937 bp, 9 predicted proteins | sample II_Fen_E2_2_FD_198792 | JGI IMG/M metagenome (GOLD analysis project Ga0302207, IMG submission 198792) | Peat permafrost microbial communities from Stordalen Mire near Abisko, Sweden - II_Fen_E2_2 | ecosystem: Environmental > Terrestrial > Soil > Wetlands > Permafrost | place: Sweden: Abisko...
GAGCACGATACTCCATAGAGGTTTTCTGGTTCTCATCTTTATCTTTCCATACCTGTTCTACCTCAGCAGCTATTTGTCCCCCAACAAAAAAACTGACAGTAACAAGTACCCAAACAATCAATATCAACCTCTTGCCCCAACCAACAACCTTAGTAGATGAAAACATTAATGCTGTAAATAAAGCAAAGAGTGCAGTAACACCTAATACCGTTCGAAAAAAGAAAAGTAATCCTGCCAGAGTTAAGGGTGGTGCTATCTCTGCAAAATTAAAGTTTTTATTCCTTAACATTGAATCCGCCCGTTCAATAAACCAAACTGTCAGAAATAACATTTCAGTTTCCTTTAAATGCAAACCACAATAATAAATCAAATTGGGCATAAGCATACAGAAAATACCTGCCATACGCGCAACTTCCTCACCAAAATTACGCAAAGCAAATCTAAATATAATTATGCACGTCAATGCTCCATACAATGCCTTAAAAATACGAGCAATCAATATAGAATCACCGGTAAAAAAATATTGAAAACCCAGATAAATTGCATAACCTGCATCTGAATATCCACCTTTGAGTGAGTCCCAGAATGGCTGCAGACTTTGGTGTGCTGATAACAAAGAATTAATCCAAACAGCTGAATCGTCATAGAAATGAGAGTCGCGGGCTTCAAACTCAAATGGAACACCATACCTGGCAGTATAAAAAACATAACTAAAAAGAACCCAGGCCAACCGTATAAAAAAGGCCGTATAAAATAAATTTGATTTAAATCTCTTTTGAGATACTTGCGCCCATTTTTTTGTTAACAGATTTGAAAAATAGAAAAATGATAACACTTCAACGAATCCAAAAGTCATAAACATCAAAGGAAGAGCCCTTGAAAAGAAAATTAAGCTTATAGCTATCAAAGCACCTACGTAAAGCAGAATTGCTTTCTCTGTAAAATATTTGGGAATGAAGTCTAGCATCAGTTAATCTGCTATTGATTATTAATTGTAATATTTTATTAAACTTCAAAGATAGTATTAAATCATAGTTTTGTACAAATCCATTACATTTTCGGAAACAAATTTCCAATTGTATTTCTGAGATTCTATCTTATTATTAAGCACAAGCTTTGTTTGAAGTGATTCTTCTTTCAATAATCTCACAATATTATTGGCAAAACTATCCGTGTCTCCAAAATCACATAAAAGACCATTTACATTATCCTTCACAACCCAGGAAACACCTCCTGCATTTGTAGAAACAATTGAAAGTCTGGCGGCCATGGCTTCGCAGAAGACAATTCCCTGAGATTCTTCCTCAGTATGTAATAAAAAAATACTTGATTGGCTATAAAAGCTCAATATATCCTGCAGAGATGCATTTGGATATATTCTTATGTTAGATGTAAGATCTTTCTCCATTATAAATTCCCTCATTGAATTTAAATAGCTTTTATCAGACAAAGAACCTGCTATAATTAATGAGAAATCCGGATATGTAAGTTTAACTTTTAACATTGACTCCAGTAGTTGCAAATGACCTTTGCGTTTCGTAAAAGCACCAACTGATAGCATTTTCATAGATCCGTTCAAATTATCCAATTGATAAAATTGCGAATTTACTCCCTGTGGAATAACAAAACAGTGTGGCATTCTGAAAATTCTTTTTTCAGCTTTATACAATGCTATAGCATTGGCCACATATTGAGTATCCACTATAATTTTTTTACATAAACTCAAAAAAAAGAATTCTGTCAGACTCTGCTGAATATACTTTATGAGATTACGGTAAGAAGGTTGAGTATTGAATATATTTCGTTTCTCTATGTGAGCCAACCCATGAACTGTTACTATAGAAGGAATATGAGAAAGCTTTGTAAATAAATACACTACTAATGAAAATAAACTGGTTCCATGAATATGACATATATCCGGTTTTACATTTCTAACAGCTGAAATTACATCCTTCATCCTTAACAGTGTCGCAATATTTTTCTTCTTCTTTGAATAAAATCTAAAAATTTTTAGACCTGATTTATTATCTATAAAATCTTTCTGTACTTCAGTTCTGGGTATATCTATTACAAAAATTTCATTCATCTTGGCAAGTTCAACTGATAAACCATATACAGATGCTTCCACTCCGCCCTTCACCTGGTCAGAGTCCATCGGATACAAACCTACTTGAACTATTCTCATACACTTTTATTGAAAAATGGCTGTAAGAACTTTATTAATATTTGCTTTATTTTGGAACCCAGAGATAAGAAAAACATCCATGCTTTAAGAACTAATTTCGGAAAGAGAATGTAATATAATCTATACTTAAATGCGTGATTTCTCCAATCTGTACTGTTTAAAATTTGTGTTACTTCACTTGAATTCTTACTTGATAAATAATATGGAATCAAACCATACAGTGCTAGCCGTTCATACAAAAGACGAAATTCAATATTATTATTCAATTCTCCATAATCGGTGAATAACATGTGTTCGCGGGGTTCATATAGTTTTTGGCCAATGGCTCGATTAGTCAATTCAACATCCTGATTATAATTAGACAAAGGCTTATTCAATAAAACTACAGGATATTTCAGAGCAATACGCACCCATAGATCAAAATCCTCTCCAAGTTTCAATTCCGGCTTAAATCCATGCTCCAACTCAAAAATACTTTTTTGAATTATTGTTGCTCCAGTCCAAAAAGGCATACAAAGTGTAGTAGAATATGTACTAAAATAGTTCACAACTCCTTTATCAAAATCAGGGTTAACTCCTATTGGAGCAATCCGCTTGTTTCTATTCTTTACAATGAAATAGCCACTTCCAAACATTCCAGCGGCTGGAAACTCTTCTATCAAAATGTTCATCTCTTCAAGGTAAGTTTGCTCCCACCAATCGTCAGCATCTAAAAATGCAATATAGTCATATACCGCAACTTTTACTCCATTATTACGTGCAACTGAAACACCCTGATTCTCTTGATCTATCAATTTACAATTAGCATTTGAAATTAAAAACTTCTGAGCAATTTCCAACGAGTTATCATTCGAACCATCATTAACCACAATAAGCTCAAACTTTTGATAAGTTTGAGAAAACACCGATTGTATAGCTCTTTCTATATAAGCGGCTTTATTATAAAGAGGAATAATTATTGAAAACAAGCTATTTGTTATAATTTATTAAAACAGTCCAATTATACCAAAACCTATCTAAAACTCTAAACTTAATATATTGACTACGTATATTAGAACTAAAAGTTTATCTATTACTTTAAGTAATTTATCTATTATCCGTATAAAAATACTTCTTGATAATTTCTGAGTGTGCCTTAAATAAAAATGAACCACTTTGATTAATGCTGATCGTGGATCTTTTAGGTTTGTTGAATTCAAAAATGAGTTATCCCAAATATCTATCTTCGTGTATTCTGAAATACCTTCTTTCTTGATTATATCAACAATATATTGGTCAAACCAAAGTATCGATTCATTATCAGAGATCAACTGAAACATGTTGAATTTAAACGACTCTGTTGAGTACAACCACTCACTGGGTAATGGCTGTATTGAATCTAGAATTATATTCTGTTGATATGTACGGCTCAACGATATGTAATTTCGGTGGTTCATTTCATAATCAATAAACTTATAAAATCTGGACTTAGCCTGTTGACGTAAAGGAAGCAAATAAGCCAAATGCATTACCTTGAAATCATTTACGTAAAAAACATGTTCTTCATTTATCGGATAAGGAATGCGCATGCTATGCATATTAGTTACATAATTTCCATGAGGCTCTATTCCATCATCATGAAACATCCACGGGAAATATACATTAGGCGACCAAAACTCTTGTCTATTTGAAGATATATTTGCCCAACGAAACCAAAATACATCTCCGGGATTTGAATTTAAAATTTTTCGCCAATCATCTGTATTCATAAAATTGGCAGAGAAAACCTCATCAGCATCCAATCCAAACAGAATTTTATCTCCTTCAATTTCTCTTGCTCTATCAATAAGTATCTTTTGCCTTTCTGGCTCATTAAAGCTTTGATTTAAATTTTCTATTAATATAACCTTTGGATAGCTGAGCGCTATTTCTCTGCTCCCATCGGTAGAATGCTGATCAGCTATTATAATGTAATCAGCCCAAAGGCTTGTAATAGAAAGAAACGCATGCAACACCCAGGCCTCATTCCGAACTGGAGTCATACAAATCAATAAAGGTTTATTAGCGGTCATTTTTTTATTTTTTTATAAATACAACCTATATAAAACATTAAAACATTCTTCGTAAAAAAAATGAGTTTAGACTCCTTAGCACCCGGCTGCTTGAATTGGGAAGCTAATTCTTTAGCTCTTCTATAATTGAAATCTTCAAAAGAAAATTTCAATTGCTTATGTATCAAAAAATCATGAGCATTCTCCTGAGTACATTCCAATTCACCCGGAAACAACTCAGCCAAGTAAATCATCACAGCTACATAACCTTCGTAGTAGCTAAGTTTTTTACTGGTATCTATCGGATTACTAATAGATCCCTGAACCATTCTGTAAACAACACATAAGTCTTCAATATATCCAAACTTTGTGTGTTTAGAAAAAATGGCGTGCATAGGATAGTCTTCCATAGAAAATTTTCGACGTATAAACTCATCGAAGTCAATGTAAGATAAGAGTTCTCTTTCAAAACAGATAGATGACGCTATACCAACAGGGCCATATTTGGCAATTTCGAAAACATTATTACCTTCAGCTCTATTATAAAATGTAATCTCACCCATTTTATTTGTCTTTTCTTCCAGGTAATAACCTCCTGTTCTTACAAACCCATAACCATCATTATTGTCTAAGAAATCTACTTGTTTCTGAAGTTTGCATTCATCAATCCAGTAATCATCTCCCGCAGATTGAGCAATGTATTTACCATTACAGGCTCTCATACAATCTGCATAATTACGTATCAAACCCTGATTTTTCTCCTGCAATATTAAGGTGATACGATCTGGAAATCTTTGCTGATAATTTATACAAATTGAGCGGGTTTCATCTATACTACAATCCTCACCAATAATTATTTCATATTGGAAATCACATTTCTGAGACAAAACACTCTCAATCGTCTGGGCAATTGTCGTTTCTTGATTAAAAGTTATTACAACAATAGAAACAAGTGGTAATTTATTCATCAAATATTAATGTTTAAAATCATACTAACAATATTTCCAACTAACATTTTGTTTAATTATCTTAGCAGGAATACCACCTATCATTATATTCTCTGGATAATTTTTATTGACTAATTTCGAGAAACTTGATATAATACAATTATTACCTATAATACTTCCCTTTAAAATTGAACAATTATTACCCACCCAAACATGATCACCAATATTGATGTCTTTGTTAAAATTTGTCTCATTTATTATATGCCAATCACTATCCGATATAAATACATTCCAAGAACACAAAAAATCTTTACCAATTGTAATTTTCTTGTATACCATTACAATTACATTAGATGTAATCCCTGATCGAAACTCTAATTCACGACCTCCTATAATCAATTCGGCATTATCATTAATAAAGATCTTAACTCCATCTCCTAAAACAAAATCTCCATTAATAGTCAATTTTGAATTAGTTCCCATTATTATACTAATAGGCGCATTACCACCTAAATTAGGTGTTAAACTCAACCTTCCATTTAGAGTAACCTGGCTTCCTTTTTTTTTTATTATTTTTACATTCAAGAATGGAGTTGCTAACTTAAGTCGACCGGTGCCAGAATCAACTAACTTCTTTGTCAATAACAACGACCTCAAGAGCAAAAAACCAACACTAAAATAATTCATAGTTTTTTAGTTTAGTAATAAAAAAATTATTGAAAGTTATTCAACATTGCTATAAGCGTCTCTATTGAAAACATATCCATTACAGGACTTATCGGCAAACTTAATACTTCGTGGTGAATCAGTTCAGTTTTTGGGAAAGACAAGTTATTCCACGATTTATAAGCTCGTTGTTTATGGGGAGGAATGGGATAATGAATAATTGTCTGAATACTATTATCAGTTAAATATTTTTGCAAGTGGTCGCGTTCAGAGCATCGAATGACAAATAAATGCCAAACGTTGTCAGTAAACATTGAATGGCTATTAGTTATCAGAGGAAGAACGATATTTTTATTTTTAATGTTTCCACAATAATATTGGGCAATCTCGCAGCGCCGTTGATTCTCAGTATCTAAATAACGTAGTTTTACGTTCAGTATAGCCGCCTGGATTTCATCCATTCTACTATTTATTCCCTGATACTCATTGATATATTTTTGCTTACTACCATAGTTAGCCAATGCTCTGACTGTTATAGCCAGATTTTCATCATTAGTTGTAATTGCACCGGCATCACCTAAAGCCCCTAGATTTTTACCCGGATAGAAACTAAAACCCGCAGCATCCCCTAGAGAACCTGTTTTTTTTACTTTAAAATGATCACCATTTTCTAAACCAAATCCGTACTCCGCTCCTATTGCTTGAGCATTATCTTCTATAATTTTTAGATTATATGTTTTCGATATGTTTTCGAGCTCCTCATTCCAACACACACGTCCATATAAATGCACCACCATGATAGCTTTTGTACGTGAAGTAATATGCTTTTCAATTAATGAAATATCAAGATTATAGGTATTAATGTCTGGCTCAACGAATACGGGCTTTAAACGATTTTCTGTAATAGCCAATATGGATGCTATGTAAGTATTTGCTGGAACTATTACTTCATCCCCTTCCTGTAATACTCCTATTTCTAAATATGCTCTCAATATAAGACGCAAGGCATCTAAACCATTGGCTACTCCGATAGCATATTTTACTCCAACATAGCTAGACAAACTGGCTTCAAAGGTCTTTACTTCATTACCAAGCAGATACCAACCGCTATCGATTACTCTGGCTGTAGCTTCTTTAAGTTCAGCTGCATATTGAGCATTTATTTTTTGAATATCAAGAAATCTAATCACATTCTACAATTTTATAACAGAATAAAACCTATTGTACTATTTTTCGTATAAATCTGGCAGGATTTCCCATCCATAATTCATTATCAGGAATATCTTTTGTAACAACACTCCCAGCTCCAATCATTGCATTTACACCTATTGTTATTCCTCCGAGTATAATTGCTCCTGCTCCAATAGAGGCATTTCTTTTTATTAGAGTCCGTTGTAATATAAATGACTTTTTTGCACGTGGATATTTATCATTAGTGAAAGTTACATTTGGTCCAATTTGAACGTTATCTTCCAGTGTTATTCCATCCCAAATATACACTCCATTCTTTATGGTAACATTGTTTCCAATTCTTACTGCATTCTCTATAAAACAGTGACTGCAAATATTACAATTCTTACCGACAATAGCCTCTGGCAGTATGACAACATATTGCCAAATTCTTGTTCCTTCTGAAATATTGGCTGATTGGACATCGGATAATGGGTGTATCATCATAGATTATACTTATTTAATTGATTTTTAGCTTCTCGAAACTATCATAATCACGGATATAATCATCTTCATCATATTTATTAGATGCTAAAACCAGACATGTTGAACCTGACGAGAAATTTACTAATTCTCTCCATATACCTGGAATAATAAGTAATCCCTGATAAGGTCTGTTAAGCGTAATTATTCGTTTCTCTTTTCCATCATCCAACACGACATCAAAACTTCCACTAGTGGCAACAATAAGTTGATATAAATCTTTATGCGCATGTCCTCCACGTTCTTCACCACCGGGTACATCGTAAAGATAGTAAACTCGCTCGATATCAAACGGTATCAGATTACGATTTTCTATTACTGTAATATTCCCTTTTTCACGATGATTCTTATCGAGTTGTATTAACCTACAATCATCTATAATTGAATTATGCAAACAATTTTTATTCTGATTTTGCTTATTCTGCTTATTTCCAAATTTAGATGTAATAGTTTGTTGAAATTGCATCTTTAAAGAAGCAATAGCTGTGAATTCATAGTAATTACGTATATAATCATTCTCATCAAAGGTAGTTGAAGCTAAAACTAACGCTAACGAATTAGTCGAAAAGTTTTCCATACTTCGCCATGTTCCTTTAGGAATATAAAGACCAAAATAAGATCGGTTGAGAGAGAATATTCTCTTTTCTCCTTCACAATTGTCTATCAACACATCAAAACTGCCTGACAAAGCAATAATGAATTCATCCTGCTGACGAAAAGCATGCCCGCCTCGAACCTCACCTCCAGGAACATCGTATATCCAATAAACGCGTTTAATAACAAACGGAATATGATGATCTCCTTCAACAAAAGTTAAGTTTCCTCTTTTGTCAAGAATTTTTGGTAGATGGATTATGTGAGCTAAATGAATCATGACTTAAAACCTTAAAATGGCTCAATTGGGATTTTAACGTATTTCATTTAGTCTATCAACAACCAAACTTCGATTCGCCATTGGACAGAACATATAATCATTAAAATCATAGCTTTCAATTGTCCATTGTTTTACAATAATTTTATCAATTTCTTTGAAGTCAATAATATTACCATCCTTTGTTTGCAGTTGAATAATACAATAATCTATTGATGATAGAAACTCTGATACTTGATTAGCTCTTTCCTGAGTGAATTCAAGAACATCTTTACTGTAACTATCTAAAACTTCACACGTAATCAATGGCTGATGCTTTATCAATGCTTCTTTCATTCCAATTAAAACTTCAAGTTCGGCTCCCTCTACATCAATCTTCACAAAAGAAATTGGAATATCAATATATAAAGATTGATAATCCAGAGACAAAACAGGTTCCTTTACTTCAAAAAATGATGGCCTTAAAGATGCAACTACTGAGCCTCTGGGGTCGGTGGAAGAGGTTTTTTCAAGAATTAAATTTTCTACTTTTGTTGATAAAGCACAATTTTGGATAATACAGTCTCTAAATTCATTCAACGCAATTAACTGTTGAGTATAAGACACACAAGTAGAATTTGGTTCAAATCCTATATAATTTTGATTTGGTAATACTGTTTTTAATCTAATTAAAGTTTGTCCAATATTGACACCAACATCTACGAATGTACCTGATGTACCAGTAACAAACTCTTTAATCAATTCATCGAGCCACTCATTCTTCAAGATAAGATTAGTCAATCCAATTCCGTTAATAAAAGGTATGTTGATGAATTTTTTATTATATTTCTTCCTAACCCGAAAGTTGATTTTACTCAATAATCCAAGTTTTTTTAAAGCTTTGACAAAATATATCATCATATGATTTATATTTCTTTTTATATTTATATTTCTTTTTATATCACTCAAAAAAATAAATGTTCTTTTCTTTGTCTGGATTTAAATTTCTCAAATTTAAACAGAGTGCGCTCTATAAACCAGAAAAATTTACTCGTGAAAGAATATCTTTTTATTCTTCTGACCTGCTCAATGTCAAACCAGAAAGTGTCATAGTCATTAAGTACGTTTGCAGGTAATAACTCTTTTAGAACCATCCTACGTTCTTGCTTATCTAATTCCGGATTGATATTACTTATACCCGACATATCAAAGTATGTAACATCAATATCTAAGTATTCTGGTTTTATATTATTCAGACCAATTGTAATACAAAAGAACTTCCAGTCAGAAACTATTTTCAATGATTGGTCATACCTACCATACTTATCAAATAAGCTCTTTTTGATGTACGATGAAGAGTGATTTAATGTACCTTTATAAAATGTAAGCATTGAAATATTATCCAATTTCTTATTATAGAATACCGAACCATTAGGTAGAATCTTCAACATGTTTCCATATACTATATCGTCATTGGACATATTTGACAACATTGAACTTGTAACAGTTGTAGAGACCAAATAATCTCCTGAATTAAGAAATTGAC
>Ga0302207_1001224_pt1 | contig 9881 bp, 8 predicted proteins | sample II_Fen_E2_2_FD_198792 | JGI IMG/M metagenome (GOLD analysis project Ga0302207, IMG submission 198792) | Peat permafrost microbial communities from Stordalen Mire near Abisko, Sweden - II_Fen_E2_2 | ecosystem: Environmental > Terrestrial > Soil > Wetlands > Permafrost | place: Sweden: Abisko...
TTAAGGATTTCCAGGCAGATCCCAATCATCGCTTTCAAGTCATTGAGTACCCCGCACAACCTAATCAACCGGCTTTGCGTCTGGAACTCGCACTGATTGAAATAAACCCGTCAAAACCCGTATTGCATGCGATCAGTTGGGCAGGCCCTATAGGTACGAGTGCCGCTGCAGGTGTGGTCAATCAGCGTAGAACCGCATTCGAAGGCCGTTTGCGCGATTTGCAAACCGGCGACGTTGTGGCGACTTTCGCTGACCGCGACATGCAGGATGTAGGCCCTATCGATCTGACTCGCCTGACCTGGTATGGCCCCGCCAAGGGCATTATGGATCAGTGGGCCAAGCAGTTTGTACAAATCGCCAACCGTAAACCGGGCGAAGTGATAACGGATCCCACTGCATTTACACTGAGACCTTTCTAACAGGATTGTGAAAGTATGCTTGAATAAGATCTGAAATAGTCTGAGTCAGGCATAAAAAATTGACACAATATTGGGGCAATCCATTGTGGTTGTCCCTGCGTTTAAAAAACCCCTGAATTTTATCCAAACTCAGATTAATCCTAGAAAGTGCAGTTTAGCCACAAATAAACACGGAGTCACGCCAAGCAATCCGCCATTTAACTGTGTTATGATTTGAAAGTTTTAGCGCGAAACCCTCTTACATTTTTTAATTATCCCACTTAATTTAAACCGGCTACTAACTTAAGACGGGGCAGATAACATCCCTTTAAGAGATGATATCTGTAAAATCCTCCCGCTTAAAATTGGAAGCCCTTAAACCTAAGGATAAAACCATGAACTCACAATTGAATAATTCAAAGTACCTAACTAAAGCCCGGATACGTTTCTCGTTACTGGCTTTGTGTCTGTTGTTATTGAGCGCCTGTGCGACTACACAGAAAGTTGCGATCAAACAGACTGACGTAAACTGCGCATTTCTTGCCAACGAGTGTGCCCTGCTTACACCCGGCGGTGAGGGCCAGGTCGGCTTGCGTTACATTAATCCGGCCGCGCAGTGGACCCAATACAACAAAATCATGATCGATCCGGTGACGTTCTGGAGTGGAAGTTCCACACGGGTTTCCCCCGCTGATCAGCAGACACTGGTGAACTATTTGTCCCAGCAACTTACCTTACATCTCGGACAGAAATTTGTAATTGTCCAGCAACCGGGACCCGGCATCATGAAGCTCGATGCCGCCCTGGTCGATATGTCATCGGCCACGCCAATGCTGCGCACCATCTCGATGATGGTTCCGCAGGCGCGTCTTTTGTCCAGTCTCAAATATCTGGCGACCGGTTCATTCCCGTTTGTCGGCGGAGCACAGGCAGAGCTCAAAATAACCGATTCGGTATCGGGAGAAGTTTTGGGATTGTTCGTGGATAGGCGGATCGGCGGCGGCGCGGTTACTAACGCTTTTCAGTGGCGGTGGGGTGATGCGGAAAACGCTGTCAACCATTGGGCTGAACTGGCAACAACACGATTATATTCATGGACTTCGGGTACAGCAACGCCACAGTAAGGTGATGCTCATTGGTCTCAAGATTAAAGAGAACTTATATGATCGTAAAACACTGCTTTTCCTCGTTTTTTAAACGCTTGGTCTTTGCTGCTATATTGGCGGCGGCTCTTGACGTCAACGCTGCTAAAACTGCGGAGGCGGAGGCCGACGCAATCCATGATCCTTGGGCGTTTGATCTCACGCTCGACATGTGGTTTCCAGGCTTAAACGCCGATTTTTCCGCTGGACCGCTTAGCCAATCAGTTGATTTGAGCTTCATCGATATCGCCGGGAAGCTGCGCAGTTTTCCAGTGGCTTTCCATGGGCATTTAGAAGCGCATTATGAGCGGCTGGGGTTATACCTGGATGGCGATTACTTGGGGCTGGATTTCAAACCCCGCTTTGATGGGGGTATTGCTAAAGGCTTGTCGACCGAGTTGGGCGTCATGGATTATGGCGTGTCGTACCGATTGTTCGGTTCGACTGCCTCGGAACGCGTTGCCCACTGGGAGGAGAAATCGCCTTCAAACATCCTCGACCTCTATGCCGGCGGCCGCACCATTTGGCTGGGTAACCAGCTTGAATTCACGGGTATCGGCAGTTTTTCGGGCAGCAATTCCTTTACCGCTCCGGTGATAGGCGGCCGCATCGTGACAGAATTCTTGCCGAAGTGGTTCATGCTATTGGACGGCAATGCCGGTGGGTTCGGCGCTGATCATGTGAGCTTTACCGGCTCCGGGCTCGGGGCAGTAGGCTACCGCACCACCCTGTTTGGCGTGCCCTCTACAGTGCAGGCGGGTTACAAGGCTCTAACTGTGAATGTGGACAAGCGCGTGGGCGCCGATGCGACCTTGCACGGGCCCTTCATTGGGCTGACAGGGTATTGGTAAAGGCCTGGTTATGAAAAAAGAGCCAGGCAATAAAGTCGATCCGGTTAGTGTCGCTACTCGTAGTCACTTTGCTGCCTGGATTTTTTGCATGAGTCGCTGTTCGCCTCGAGCAGCCCTACCCAGATAAATTACAAAGGATGTGTTGCCGGAAATCGGCCCCACCGGATACAGTCAATGGCAAGTTTTGGACGGAGGCTTTTGGAGGCTAACGATGTGCGTTTGATTCGCTTACCCAATGACCTCCGGCTTTGCTAGAGGTCATTGGGTGATAGCTCAGTTTATTCAAAGTTCAGTGAAATGATACAAAAGACAGAACCCCAAATTTCCTTGCTACATTAAAAACCAGTTTACTGATTATATCTTAGCGCGAAGATCGACCCTGTCTCAGCCCTTCTTGAAAAGCCCGGTCTTGGGCATCCCGGCTTCTGCCGTATAAAAATCCGCCCGTGGAACCCGCTGCCCCGCCAATAAGTGCGCCCATACCGGCGTTACCCGCTATCGCGCCGATTGCGGCACCGCCTGCAGCGCCGCCCAATCCACCCGTCACAGTACGCTGCTGGGTGGGTGTCATATCGGCACATCCGATTATACTAATTTGCAATATCGCTAATACTAAAATTGTAATTTTTTTCATGTTCCATTCCCCTTACTACTAATTAATTACAAGGCCACTTTTCAGCCATAAACCTGAATTGGGTTTCTACCGGCATGTCAGTCATGTATTGGGGATGCGCCTTAGCCCAAGCGACAAAAAGTGCGACCACCTCATTGCGCGAGGGCTTAGGATCGGGAAGACAGACAAACAAGTTCTTCGGATCCCTTGAATGTTCAGCAATAGAGTAATGATATGCCCCGACCATATAGCCTTGGCAGAAATTAACGGCATCCCCATGGAGAGGATCTTGTGGAGAGGCGGTACAAAGATTGATTAAATTGCGCGTCGTTTTCACGACAAAATCTTCTTCGGTAACGGCTGAGTTCGCTAATCCGGGCAATAGGATACTTAACATCATAATTAATCTGAGCAATTTTCTTTTCATATTGATTATCCTCTAAATTGTTACATTCAAAACTCAGTCTATCATTTTTTATCCGGGTTTACGACCGGCTTTTACCGTGGCAGAAGCGGAATTTTTTGCCGCTTCCGCAGGGGCAGGGTTGATAGGGGCCATGCTTCGCGTCCTCGGCTGCGACCCAGGCCATGATCTCTGAGGGTGCGTGGCCCTGCTGAATCATTTGGGCCATTCTCGTGAAGGCTGGGCCGGTATGCATGAAAAATAGCTCCAGTCCCGTGCAGAGATAGTTCTGGCCCGGCTGGCCGTCACGGGAGAGTGCGAAGCGATCCTTCGGACATCCGCCGTTGCACAAGTGCCTGACCTTGCATCCCTGACACTGGGTGGTGAGGGTATCGCGCTTATTATCTCCAAATTTGCGCTGACTAGGCGAGGCCACGAGCTCCAGCATGTGTGTTTGATGGATGTTTCCCAGTTTGAAGCCCGGCTCGACGAAATGGTCGCAGGAGTAAAGATCGCCGTTGTGCTCCAGGGCCGGTCCGTAGCCGCAGGTCGGGGCGTGGAGGCATAGGAGATGGCGGCCAAAGAAAGCCTCCAGCGTTACGTCGAAAAGCTGCACGAAAACCTGGCCCACATCGTGGCGTACCCATTCCTCGAATACATCCACGAGGAAGCGTCCGTATTGTTCGGCACCGACCGTGCGCTCAGTGACTAAGTTGCCGGTCTGCGTGTAAAGCAGGCGCTTCTGGCCGGGCTGGTCACTCCAGCCCTGGTTGGCAATTTCGAGTGTCTCTGCCGTGGCACGCTCGACGATCGGGATGAATTGCACCCACTTTGCGCCTAGCTCATCGCGGAAGAAGCTATAAACCGTACGTCCGTGGTGTTGGTTGGCGGCATTGACCGTGCAAAGAATATTAAAGTCGACGGAGTGCCGGCGGAGGGCTCGCCAGCCCTGCATGACTAGGTCGAAAGTGCCTTGGCCGCGGCGGTCAACCCGGTAGGTGTTGTGCAGCTCGCGCGGGCCGTCGACGCTCAGGCCGACGAGGAAATGATGTTCCTTGAAGAACGCGCACCAGTCATCGTCGAGCAGCAGGCCGTTGGTCTGGAAGGTGTGTTGCACGATCTGTTCGGGCCGTCGGTAGGTTTCAACGAGTTCTACCGCATGCTTGAAGAAGTCGAGCTTCATCAGCGTCGGCTCGCCACCTTGCCACGCCACCGTGACCTCCTGGGTGCGATGCGATTCGAGCAATTGGCGGATGTAGGTCTCGAGCGTGGCCTCTGACATCCGACTCTTTTCGTTCGGATACAGTGCCTCCTTGGACAGGAAGAAGCAATAGGTGCAATCAATATTGCAGGTGGCCCCGCTCGGCTTTGCCAGCAGGTGGAAGGCCGGTGGTGCGCTCAAGAGTTCGGTCGTCATGTTGGCATTGTTAATCATTGGAGGCTACACGAGTCGAAACAGCAAGGCAAAAAAGGCGAATATGCCGATAAGGATAAGAACGATTGTAGTTGCGTAAAGAGGAGTATACATTTTCTCATTACGCAAGCCTGCAATAGAAACGAAAGTTTCACTCCACAGATAACGAATCATCCACCGGTATTCATAAACTGAAATGATCGCCGCCATGACGCCGCAAAAGATCAACGCAAGCCCCAGGTCTCGGGCTGCCTCTGGAAAGCGGGCGGGATTGGCCCCGGGCATCTGTTCTAATCGGTCAAAGAACTGTACGATCCCGAAGCCGAATCCGATCAATGAGACGGACGTGCGCAAATAGGCCATCAGCGTGCGTTCGACAGCAAGCCGGGTGCGCAACCAGGCAAAATGATCTGTCGCAGTCGAATGAACGTCGAAACGATCGGTGTTATCTCTGTCTTGTTGATTGTTCATTGTTTTTTAATTTTTTATCCCTTAGTGGGCTGGCCAAGCCAGGTGGTGGCTGCTGCCACAGCCTGGTTCAGGGCAGTGCCTAGCTGCGGCGTGGCCAGGAAGACGTTCTCCTCGCCAATGAGCTTGAGCACGCCGGTCTTGGCAAGCTGATCGCGAACGGCCGGATCCACGCCGACCAGCATCAGCTTGCTGTCTTGGTTCCGCAGGGCTTGGGAATAGTGCTGCAACACAGTCACGAACGTGCTCCCAATCTGGCTCTTGCCGCGCAGGTTGATGGCTACCACAGCGTGAGTGGCGTCGGCGACCTCCGGCAGCATCTCTTCCATGCTCTTGGCTGCGGCGAAAAACAGGCTGCCATAGACGTGCAAAAGGGTCAGTTGGTGGCTGGGCAACCGCTTGGGCGCCGGCTGTTCCAGCGGAAACCCTTCCGGTTGCAGCAGCCACTGAGTAACGACGACTTTGTTCGATTCGCGAAAAACGTGAAGCACAATGCTAATGGCCATACCCAGCAGAATGGCAAATTGCAAAGGAACGACCAAGGTGGCAACAAACGTAACGCTCATGACCACCTTCGAGATCTTGTTGGTATTCCAGGCAAGCACTGCCTCTTGCACCCGCAGACCCTGGTAACCGGCCACGATCAGTAATGCGGCCAGCGAGGGCATGGGCACCCGCTCGACCAGCGGCGCTGCCACCAGCACGATGACAGCCACGAACAGTCCGACGAAGATATTGGTCCAGCGTGATTTGGCGCCGGCACCCATAGTCAGTGCCGTACCCGATATGGATCCGCCGGCCGGAATTCCACCGACAAAACTGGTGGCGATGTTGGCAGCTCCCTGGCCCAGGAAGTCGCGCGACACATCAGGGTAGCGACCGTTGGGGTTGGGTGTCCCTTGGCTGACGCCTGCGCCCTGGATCAAACCGATGATGGCCACGGAAAAAGCCGGCAGCAGCAGCGATAAGATGAGCGACGGCTGAGGCAGCACCAGCTCAGGCAAAGAACGATGAATTGAGGCAATGTCACCGACTGTTGGCACCCCGGCGAAGTAGGCGGCTGTCGGCATGGCCGGGAGGGAAAGGATGACCAGCAATACGGTCGTCACAACAACACCGATGATGAAGGCATACCGCCGCCATGGCGTGAGCAGCAGCGCCACTATCAGTACCAGCGCCAGCCCGCCGATGGCCGTCGCCTGTACGTTGATCTGGCCGATCCGCAAGAGAAGATCCAACGCTTGGGCCACCCTGTTGGAAAATGCGCTCCTGTAGCCTGTCAGGTCGCTCAACTGGCCGAGGATGATCAGCACGGCTACGCCGTTGAGAAAGCCGGTCATCACCGAGTTGGAGACGAACCGGATCAGGAAACCCAGCCGGAACAAGCCCGTCAGCAACTGGATCACCCCCACCAACAGCACCAGCACGACCAACGCCTCCCCCTTCTGGCCGTCAGGAAAATCGGTCAGCACGGCGCCGACGGCTACCGATATCGCGGCGGTGGTGGACACGTTCATGTAAACCGAGCTGGTGAATAGGGCGCCGATCGGCACGGCGACCATCAACGTGTAGATGCCAAGCATCGGATTGACGAATGCCAGCAGCGCGTGGGCCATCGCCTGTGGCACGTTGACGACAGCAAAGGTGAGCCCGGCGATCAAATCGGCAGTGAGATTTCGACGTTCAGGCTTCAGGTGCTGTGCTGCAATCACAAGCCGCTGCATAGGTGCAGTCTTGGTCATTTTGTTGTTAAGTTCTGTCATCGTTAATTCCGGTATTTTCGAGGCGCTGTTTTTCGTTATGGCCTTCGTTAAGGGTTTTCAGGTCAAAAGGAAAAACCTGACCCTGGGCCCCGCGCGACAGGACTTTCTTGCGCCAGCGCTGGTAGGGAACGGTGAGCGCAATATTGACGAGCAAGTAGAGCAAAACCGTGCCGAGAATGGCTTTCTCGTTATCTGGAAAAACGCCGACAGCGAGCAGCAGCGCGATCCCCGGATGCCTGGATGCGGTGGCCGTGGCAAGTGCGCCTCGATTACCGGGGTCGGGGCCACCGAGCAAGTGTCCGATCAACAGTCCAAAGCCGATAATGACAACGATCGCGACCAAGGTGCCCTGGCCGATAACGCCAAGGATCACGGAATGACTGGCGACAAGCAAGGCAACGATGCCCAGCAGAAGCACCGCGGTGCCAATGCGTTCTGTCAGGCCTGCAATCCGCTGCGCCACGCCCGGCAGAAACTTTGTGATCGCCATGCCGATTGCCAGGGGTACGCCGACTGTGACCAACAGCACCAATGAGAAAATCAAGGGTTCGAAGGTCGCCTTGATATCAAAAATCCATGCGACGAGCCAGAGCATGACGGGCACGACGAAGATGGAGACTCCGGTTGCGAGGACTTGCAATCCAAAGATATAGTCGCCGTGCCCCCCTATCTTTGCGCCCGTCTTCGCCCAAGGCGGCAACATCGGCGAGACCGCGAAACCCAGCAGTGCCGCTCCGACCCCCTGTTGCAGCGGGAAAAGCCGGGTTACCAGCAGGGCGAACAGCGGCAGCACGACGAACATCGCGGCCATGGCACGCAGTCCCAGGACCGGCTTGTGCAGCAGCAGCAGCGGGTCTTCAAGACGGGCTCGAAGGCCGATCGCCAAGACGATCAGTACGATGCCTATTAAGATCACAATCTCAGTGAGTGTATCTATATCCATGGTTCTACCTGCGTTAGGGATGGCAAGTTCAATACGCTTTTTTTTGAGCTTTTTGCCGCCAGCTTATCATTTATGTGCCGTCCAGCATCGGCTTGTCTGAACGATAGATTCGCATGATGAAATGAATGGAACATGCGATCTCTTTTCGTGCGGATAAAGGTTTCAGATGTAACTTGTGTGCTTATCATTTTTCTTGCGGTACCACGAGCTCTCCGTGCGGCTTGGTCTCGCGCCGCTCCATTTCCGCGAGGTCACGTTCGAGAAAAAAGTTGAGAAATGTTCGAATCACAGCGATAGCAGCAAGACGCCCGATCTCATCCCACTCCCATTGCGTCGCCAACGATGATTCGATGATGTCCGCGGCAAGCTGGAACGTCAGCCCGCCAACCAGCCAACGTGCATACTGCAAATAAACAGAGTGAAAATGGTTGCGTATCGGCGACGGGTTGATGAGTGTGCGAATGCTTAAGAAGAAAGCCTGAATCGTCCCGATGGAGATGATCACCAGCGCCATCGCATGGATAATCATAATCGTGTTTTCAGCGATGATCGCCAGGAATTCTTTCATTAAATCCTCTTGTGGGTGATACGCTGGCTTGCTCGGTCCGTTGCATGGCAATATCGGTAGGCGAGACGGCTAGCATTGACGCTTATACAATCGGTGCTGTTAGACCGGTTGAACAGATTGCAGGTTATCAATTCACATCAAAACCGTGGCCGACACCTAAGCCGGCCACGGTCACCTTCATTTACATCATTGAGACGACACGTTAGTGGCTTCCGCCGCCGCCCGCGTCCTCCAGTGTCCGCAGCACTGCGTCCAGGTTGAACGAAGCCGGCTTCTGGCGCGGCGGAAACTTCGTGAAGTTCTCGATTTGTCGAGCCACAATATCCTGCATCATATAAATGATGTAGGCGTGGGAGATCATCCAGTCGTAGTAGGTGTTCGAGTTCTCGTCGGCCCGCTCGAACGGATCGCGCCGCAGATGAAACATCTTCGGGATGCGCAGCTTTACGAACGGCTCCATCCAGCACTGCAAGGCCTTCGCCCGTTGCTCCATGAGCACCACTTTCCAGTCGCCCATCCGGATCGCCATGATATCGCCATCGTCACTGATATAGAAGAAGGACTCCCTGGGGCTTTCCTTCACCTCACCGCACAGGTAAGGCAGCATGTTGAAGCCGTCGATGTGAACTTTGAAGGTCTTGTCGCCGGCCTTGTGGCCTGTGAGAAGTTTCTCCTTGACGTCCGGCTCTCCTGCGGCGGCCAGAAATGTCGGCAGCCAATCCTGGTGGCTAACGATGCCGTTCATCACCGAGCCCGCCTTGATCTTGCCCGGCCAGCGTACGAAGGCCGGCACGCGCCATCCACCCTCCCAATTGGTGTTTTTCTCGGACCGGAACGGAGTGATGCCGGCATCGGGCCAACTGTTGAAGTGGACGCCGTTGTCGGTCGAGTACACGACGAGGGTGTCTTCGGCGATGCCGAGTTCATCGAGCTTGTTCAGCATCACGCCGATGTTCTCGTCGTGCGCGACCATCACGTCGTTGTAGTCACCCTGGCCGCTCTTGCCCTTGTGCTTCTCAGCGCAGTGGGTCCGGAAGTGCATGGCCGTCGTGTTGTACCACATAAAGAAAGGTTTTTCCGCCGCGTGCGCTTCGTCGATGAAGCGCAGCGCGTGTGCCGTCACTTCGTCGTCGATGGTTTCCATCCGCTTCTTTGTCAGTGGCCCGGTGTCCTCGATGCGTCCGTCCGCAAAGCTGTGGATCACCCCACGCGGACCAAACCGCTTCTTGAACTCCGGGTCCTTCGGGTAATCGGGATCCTCGGGCTCTTCTTCGGCATTGAGGTGGTAGAGATTGCCAAAGAACTCGTCGAAACCGTG
>Ga0302207_1001226_pt1 | contig 9876 bp, 4 predicted proteins | sample II_Fen_E2_2_FD_198792 | JGI IMG/M metagenome (GOLD analysis project Ga0302207, IMG submission 198792) | Peat permafrost microbial communities from Stordalen Mire near Abisko, Sweden - II_Fen_E2_2 | ecosystem: Environmental > Terrestrial > Soil > Wetlands > Permafrost | place: Sweden: Abisko...
GTCATGGTTCTGGCTGGCAGCCCCGATTACCGGAATGATCATACAACCGATTATCGGGCATTATTCCGATCATACCTGGACCCGACTGGGACGACGCAGGCCATTCTTCCTGGCAGGGGCAATACTTGCGTCTATTGCCCTGATATTAATGCCAAATGCAGGCGTCTTTGCAGGTGTCTTGCCAGCCATGTTTGTAGGGGCTGGTTTTTTAATGATCATGGATGCTTCGTTTAATGTAGCCATGGAACCTTTCAGGGCATTGGTAGCCGACATGCTCCCTGCCGACCAGAGTACCTTAGGGTTTTCAGTACAGACTTTTTTAATTGGAATAGGAGCGGTGATTGGCTCATGGCTACCCTATGTATTAGGCAATTGGATGGACATAAAATTATTTATTTTACATTTTCTCCATTTGCCAAAAGCATGGCAACCCTATGTGTTGGGCAGTTGGATGGGATTCTCAAAAGTGGCACCTACAGGTGGAATGCCGGATAATGTTGTGTTCTCATTTTATATTGGAGCGGCAGTGATGATCATTACCATCCTCTGGACTGTGATCAGCACCAAGGAGTATTCCCCCGAAGAGCTGGCCGGTTTCAATAAAGGAAACGCAGAACCAAAAGAAGAAAAAGGTAAATTCTCCGATATTTTTAAAGATATTGCAGCCATGCCTAAAACCATGAAACAACTGGGACTGGTACAGTTCTTTTCCTGGATAGCCTTGTTTGGCATGTGGGTTTTTACAACTCCTGCCGTGGCACAACATGTGTATGGATTGGCCGTTGGTGACACCAAATCATTGTCATACCAGGATGCAGGGAATTGGGTGGGAATCATTTTTGGGGTGTATAATGGCGTTGCCATGATTTATGCACTTCTGTTGCCTGCAATAGCACACAAAATAGGGCGTAAATTAACCCATAGTGTATCTTTGTTGGCCGGAGCTATTGGATTACTGTCTATTTACTTCATTACAAACCCAATCAATTTGATTTTCTCGATGATTGGAGTAGGTATGGCCTGGGGAAGTATATTGTCCATGCCTTATGCCATCTTAGCACCGGCATTACCGGTCCGTAAAATGGGAATCTATATGGGAATATTCAATATATTCATCACCATCCCTCAAATTATAAACGGTATTTTTGGAGGAATGATAGTAAAACGTTTTTTTGATTCACAGGCAATCTTTGCCTTGATGATGTCGGGAGGTTTCCTGATCATAGCCGCTATCAGCGTATTCGGAGTGGAAGACCGGATACATGATGAAAAAACGGTGATTCTATAAATTCATATATTTAATAACTAATTTCATTGTTCATACTAAAATCTTATTTCATACTTAACAGCCATGAATAAATATTTGCAAACCGACCCCTGGTGTATTATAGAAGAGGGATTTCATGTTAATAGACAACTAGCTTCAGAAAGTATTTTTAGTTTAGGGAATGGCCATATCGGTCAACGGGCAAACTTTGAAGAGTATTACTCGGGTGAAACCATGCTGGGTTCCTATGTGGCCGGAATATATTATCCGGAACGGGCGGAGCGGGGCAACTGGAAAAACGGATATTCGGAAACGAACGAACGAATTATTAATGCCCCAAACTGGACAGGAATCAGCGTAAGGTTGAATGATGAACGGTTAGACCTGGCGGAATGGGATGTCCAGAATTTCAGGAGGGTGCTGAATATGCGGGAAGGATTCCTGGAACGTACCTTTGAAGCGATATCCTCCAGGGGGCATCGCATCCAGGTGTCAGTAAGGAGATTCCTGAGTATGGCCGAGACTGAAGTCGGAGCCATAAGCTATTCGGTGAAATCATTGAATTATGAAGGGCGTATCTCTTTTCTGCCATTAATTGACGGGGATGTACGGAACAAGTATACCAATTACAACGAGCAATTCTGGAATGTGTTGCAAACCAAAACAGAACAGGATGTATCACATCTCTGGGTTCAGACCCGCCGTATGGATTTTCATGTATGTGCAGCCCTCACGTATGTGTTATATAAAAACAATGAACAACTGAATGTAAACCCAACCAAGATTGAGAAAGAGAAAGTGGCCGGGTTTAGTATCGGGACAGATGTTCGGATTGGCGATACGGTTTGCCTGAATAAATATGTAGCTATCATAAACTCCCTGAACCATCCCCGGGAAGAACTGACCGAACGGGCATGTACCCTGGCCCGTGCTGCCAAGACAAAAGGCTGGAACCAACTGTTTGAAGAACATACGGCTGTGTGGGCACAGAAATGGCTTCAATCGGATATCATCATTGATAGTGATGTCGCAGCGCAACAAGCTATCCGGTTCAGCATTTTCCAATTGAACCAGACCTATAACGGAGATGATGCCCGTTTGAATATCAGCCCCAAAGGATTTACCGGAGAGAAATTTGCCGGGGCAACCCGTTGGGATACTGAAGCTGTTTGCATCCCATTCTATTTATGTACTTCCCCCCAGAATGTTTCTAAGAATCTGTTATTATACCGTTACAGGCATCTGCCACGCGCCATACAGAATGCTGAAAAATTAGGGTTCACAAATGGTGCGGCACTCTTCCCTGTCTCAACTTTTAACGGAGGTGAAAGCCATAATGAATGGGAATTTACTTTCGAAGAAATCCACAGGAATGGAATCATAGCGTATGCCATCTATAATTATATCCGGTATACCGGCGACCAGACTTACCTGGAAGAATATGGGCTTAAAGTATTGATTGGAATTGCCCGTTTCTGGAGCCAGCGGGTGAATATCTCCACTGAAAAGAAGAAATATGTCATATTGGGTGTGACCGGACCTAACATGTACGAAAACAATGTCAACAACAACTGGTTTACAAATTACATTGCAGTCTGGAGCCTGAAATACGCCATTGAATGCATTGAAAAAGTGAAGCAGAATAATTTCAGGGCCTATGAAGATATTGCTCAGAATATTCAGTTTACAAATGCGGAGATATTCCAGTGGAAAGACATCATCGAAAATATGTATTTCCCTAAGAATAAGGAATTAGGTATTTTCTTGCAACAGGATGGATTCATGGATAAAACATTGACCAAGGCCTCTGAAATTCCAGATTCTCAATTGCCTATCAATCAGCACTGGACCTGGGATAGGATTCTCCGCTCGTCGTTGATCAAGCAAGCCGATGTGGTACAAGGGCTGTATTTCTTTGAAGATGACTTTGACAAAGAAACAATCCGTAAGAATTTTAATTTTTACGAATCACTCACTGTACATGAATCATCACTTTCACCCTGTACCCATTCTATTGTTGCCAGTATGATTGGTGATAAGCAAAAAGCCTACGATTTGTATTACCGGACTGCCAGGCTCGATTTAGATGATTATAATAATGAGGTGGAAGAAGGGTTGCATATTACGAGTATGGCAGGTACCTGGCTGACTATTGTACAGGGCTTTGGGGGTATGAGAGTGAAAGAGGACCAACTTCACTTTCATCCACAGATTCCTGATAACTGGAATGCTTTTGCCTTCAATATTGTATTCAGGGGCAATCAGCTGAATGTACGGATCGAAAAAAACCGAACAATTATTCATAATATAAAAGGTGAATCCATCGATTTATTTATCAATAATGTACCGGTGTACGTAGGTGCGGAAAGCCAGACAGAAGTAATTAATTAATTGTCCTTATCGTGAAGGAAATCAAAGAATGAAGAGAATTATTCTAGTATTAGTAACCGTATTTCTCCTTTTTCCTGTTTCTGCAAAAGATCAAAAATGGGCTCAACGGGTTGAGCCTGCTTTTTGGTGGACAGGAATGAATCAATCTGATTTTCAAATCATGTTGTATGGTCCGGATATTTCGTCAGCCAGGATTTCAATAAATTATAAGGGTGTTGCCATTTCAAGGAAGGAGCTCACCAACAATCCAAATTATGTTTTCCTGTATCTGAATGTAGCAGCGGAAGCAGTACCCGGCAAATTCAACCTGATACTAAAAAGAGGAACAAAAACCCAGGTGGTGGTTTATGAGTTGAAAGGACGGAAGACAGGCTCGTCCTTGAGGAAAAGTTTTACAAATGCGGATGCTTTGTACTTACTCATGCCCGACAGGTTTGCAAATGGCAATCCCAACAATGATTCTATACCCGGTTATCATCAGGGAGTACACCGGGATATTCCCGGTGCAAGGCATGGCGGGGATATTGATGGAATGATATCAAAGATACCATACCTGGTAGACCTAGGAATAACGACTTTGTGGACCACGCCGCTTTTTGATAACAATGATACCCAGTATTCGTACCATCACTATGCCTGTTCCGATTATTATCAGATTGATCCGCGGCTTGGTAAAAACGAAGATTACCGAAGGCTTTCCGATACGTGTCATGCAAACGGGCTAAAGCTAATTATAGATGTTGTACCGAATCATTGCGGTGCTTCTCATTGGTGGTTGAAAGATATACCTGCAGCAGGTTGGTTTAATACATGGCCTGCCTATACGTCTTCCAATTACAGAATGACAGCATGGACCGACCCCCATGCCTCAACGGCAGACCAATATCGCCTGACGCATGGTTGGTTTGCACCGAACATGCCCGATTTGAATTTGCAGAACCCTTTACTCTTCGATTATCTTCGGCAGGTATATGTTTTCTGGATAGAAACGGCCAACCTTGATGGGATGCGGGTAGATACATATCCTTACAATGATATTAGGACCGCAGCACGATTTATCCAATCTATCCGGAATGAATATCCGAATATGAATGTGGTCGGTGAGTGTTGGGTAAAAACACCTGCAGAAATAGCTTATTATCAATCGGGGAATAATAATAAGGATGGTTTTGATTCCAGGTTGACCAGTGTTATGGATTTTTGTTTGAAGGATGTCTTTAGTGCGGCCTTTAACGAAAAAGAAAGCTGGGATGCCGGAATGGCTCGTTTCTATTCATTGTATGCCCAGGATTTTGTGTATGCCAATCCAAACCTGATTATGAATTTCCTGGATAATCATGATATGGACCGGTATTCCACAGTCGTAAAAAGAGATGTTCATAAATACAAGATGGGATTGGCAATGTTGCTTACTGCACGGGGTTATCCTCAGATCTATTATGGAACTGAAATTATGCTTGATGGCATTCCCGGCGATTATCAGGGACATCGATTTGATTATCCCGGTGGCTGGAAAGAGGATAAAAGGAATGCATTCGTTGCCAAAGACAGAACAAAGGATGAAAATGAAGTGTTCAATTATTTAAAGGCTTTATTGAATTATCGTAAAAACAACGCTGTTTTACAAAACGGGCTGATGAAACAATTTATTCCTGAAAATGGAATCTATGTCAATTTCAGGTATGATGAAAATAAAACGGTAATGATCATTGCCAATAATAATGATCAGGCAACTGACGTAGACTTAATTCGTTTTAATGAAATGCTGTCCGGAAAGAAGCTCGGGACTGAAGTAACAACATTACAAACATATTCATTGCAAAATCCCTTTACTGTTCATGCAAAAACAGTTTTGATTCTTGAGGTGAAATAGAAATCAACCCTTTATGTTTGGTTTGATTAATTATTAATTTAGAATACAATTGGGTATGAAGAAGCTGTCATTAGAAATATGGATTAATAAATTAAAATTGGTTCTTGTCCGATTTACTTTTACGTTGTTGTTTCTGATTGGATCAGCGGTTCTTTGCTTTTTATCAATTCAAAAAGTAAATGTTGAAATTCAGGCAAGACTATGGGCTTTTTTCATTTTAGGAGTATTGCTGAATGTAGCTGTAACTTTGTTTTTAGAGGAATTTAAAAAGCAATCCTATCGGATTTCATTGAATTTGCTTTCTATTGTCTTATTAGCAGTCTATTGTTTTACCCTTCCACTTAAATTAGCTGAATATCAAATATTGCAAGTTGTAGCATTAGGAATTGTATTTGTATTAACTGCATTTTTTGTTTCGTTCCTGAAAAGAAATAACGAAATTCCTTTTTGGAATTTTAGCCGCAATAGCATCATTCAGGTAATTATAGCTTCAGTCTTTTCAATCGTACTATTTGCAGGTTTAAATCTGGCAATATTATCCCTTGAGAAATTGTTCAATATATATATTGATTCAAAAGTGCATTTAAACATTGCTGTTGTCTGTTTTGTACTTTTTGCACCCCTGTATTTTCTATCTAATTTACCTGACGAACTAGAAAAACGGAAACAAGACATTTCGTTCAACAATATCATTAAAATCTTTGCAATTTATATTTTACTTCCTATTTTAGCGGCTTACACAATCATTTTATATGCCTATCTTTTCCAGATTATTATAAAATGGCAACTTCCAAATGGCTGGGTTTCAATGCTGGTGTCTATCTTGGGAATGGGTGGATTCCTCAGTATGCTAATTTTGTATCCTTTACAATTGGAAAAGAAAAATAGAGTCGTAACTCTGCTTTCCAGGTATTTCCCAATTCTTTTATTCCCGCTTTTAGTCTTAATGTCTATTGGCATTGCCCGTCGGCTTGGCGATTATGGGATGACCATTAACCGGCTGTATGTTTTAATCCTGAATGCCTGGTTTTATGGAATCTGCATTTATCTTTTTCTGACTAAAACCAATCACGTAAAATGGATTGTAATTTCATTTACAACAGTTTTATTTCTTTCTTCAGTAGGTCCCTGGAGTGTCTTTAATGTTACTAAACTGATACTGGTTAATGAAATCGGACAATTATTGAATGAAGCTAAATTGCTGAAAGATGGAGAATTGATTGACAATACACAAAATAATATTGTCATAAATTCTAAACTTGTAGGATCATTATCAGAAGATATTAAGTATGTTTGTAATAATTATGGAAATGCAGAATTACAACACTATTTTAAAAATTCAATTAAAACAAAAACCTGTTCAGAAATTATTAAATCTTTGGGAATAACTGATATTTCTGTTACGGAAACTTCCTTTGATGTGTGGCTTGAAAAGAAAGAAAGTCCGATTATTGATATTCAGGCTTATCGTTTGTTCGTAAATCTGTCTTTATTTAACGACAAGAATGCTACTCTATTAAGCAATGCACAACTCTATATTTCCTATAAAAATCTAAATGTACAAGTCAACCCTAAAAACGGAAATGGCACAGCATTCAGTATTCCATTGAAAACAAAGTTAAAAGAAATCCTTCGATCCTCTAAAAAAGCAAGCTCACGCCCTATCGATGAAATGACAATTACTACTGCAAACTGCAAATTGATTATTATTTCCGTGTCAGGCAATTATTATTCTCAGAATGATAGTATTTCCATGAATAACTGTGACGCACAATTATTTATAAAATAAACAGATAGCCTTATGAATTTCAAAAATCAAATCATCATTTTATTGTTTGCGCTGACTGCTTGCCAACCGGCACTTCATTACCCATCAGGTTCGGTTAACAATAAGAATCTTAATTCGTTGATGACCCTGAAAGTAGGCACAAACCTGATTTACCTGCAGGATTTTGTAACAAATCCTTCTGAGATTGATTCAATAACAGATTCTTCCATGAAGTTGAATTGCCAGATCGATAGAAAACAGGCTACGGCAGTTTTAAACTTGCAACGTGATATGGAGAACTTTGCAGAAGTAAAACTTTGGATAAAAGGAGTTCCATACTCCATACCCTGCAGAAAAACCGATAAAATAGAGTCTGTTTTTACTTTCAATCCTCAGGGGAAAAAGTATCAGAGAGTTCAGATTGCCGGACAAATGAACGATTGGGTAGCTACCCTTTCCCCAGATTTAAAACTGAACTCTAAAGGGCTCTATGAAGTGACTCTTGTTTTAAGCCCCGGAACGTATTTATATCAAATGAAACTCGATGGCGAGCAAAATCATGATGCCAACAATCCAAATAAAGTGGATAACGGGTATGGGAAATTTAATTCCATTTTGGAAGTAGCCGGTCATAAAGATAAATTTCCAACGCTTTATACTTCTGAATTTACCAATAAGAATATTACGCTACTGGCTCAAAACGGAGCGAAGAATGTGTATGTTTTTTTGCAGAATTACAGGTTGCCCGATAAATTTATTAAAATTGAAAATGGCAAAATCATCTTTGAAATACCTGCCGAAGCACAAAAACTGAATCGTTCCTATTTTCGTATCTGGGCGAGCAATGAATTTGGTGTGAGTAATGATGTCCTGATCCCAATGGAAAATGGGAAGGTGTTGACTGATTCCAAAGAAATAACCCGGACTGACAAGCAGGCACAAATTATGTATTTCATGCTGGTCGACCGCTTCAATGATGGGGATAAGTCGAACAACCATCCCATGAACCGGGCCGATGTAAACCATAAGGTTGATTATTGGGGAGGTGACTTAACCGGACTTCAGCAAAAGATTGATGATGGATACTTTGAAAATCTGGGGGTAAATACCTTGTGGGTATCCCCGTTGAGCCAGAATCCAACCGAGCCGTATGGTTATTATGCACCCATGAAAACTAAATTCTCAGGTTATCATGGATATTGGCCTGTTTCTTCTTCAAAAGTGGATTTCCGTTTCGGTTCCAATACTGAATTTAAAAGTATGGTTGATGATGCCCATAAAAGGAAACTGAATATCCTGCTGGATTATGTGGCTCATCATGTGCATGTGGATCATCCGTTTTATAAATTGCACCCTGAGTTTACTTCGCCCTTGTATTTGCCGGATGGAACTATGAATACTGAACGTTGGAACGACTACCGGCTCACTACCTGGTTTGATACTTTTCTGCCTACAATCGATTTTTCAAAACCAAAGGTTGTAGATATGATGACTGATTCGGCTATGTTTTGGATTAAAGAATTTAAAATCGATGGATTTCGCCATGATGCCTGTAAACATATCCCGGAACAGTTCTGGCGGGAACTGACCTTGAAAATAAAAAAATACAATCAGGGAACAAATTTGTATCAGATTGGTGAAACATACGGCAGTCCTGAATTGATCAGCAGCTTCCTGACATCCGGAATGCTTGACGGACAATTTGATTTTAATGTCTTTGACATTGCAAATACTACTTTTGCCGGTGTGGGCGGAAGCGATTTGCAACAGGTGAATACTATTTTAAATTCAAGCCTGTATCTGTACGGGAGTCACAATTTGATGGGCAATATTTCAGGGAATCATGATAAACCAAGGTTTATGGCCTATGCTTCGGGAGACTTGAAATTCGGTGAAGACTCCAAAGCAGCTGCCTGGCAACGGAGTATCGGTATTACCGACTCTACAGCTTACAATAAATTGTTCTTAATGCAAACCTTCAACATGACCATTCCCGGAATTCCGGTTATTTACTATGGTGACGAAATAGGATTAACCGGAGCCAATGATCCTGATTCCCGTCGAATGATGAAATTTGAAGGGTTGAATAACAGGGAATCTTCACTTAAGAAAAAAGTATCCTTGTTGGCTCATTTAAGGAGAAATAATCCCGTACTGATCTACGGGGATTTTATGACTCTCGAGAATAAAAAGGATAGCTGGGTATATGCCCGGAAATACTTTGACAGAAATGCAATTGTTTTTCTCAATAATTCAGGGAAATTCAAAGCATTTAAGATGGTATTACCTGCTGAATTAAATACTGAGAATCTCAAATCAACGTTTAACACTAAGTTCTCCGTGACTGGTCGGACAGTAAACATTCAGTTGCCGGCATATAGCGCTGAGATCCTTCTATAATACGATGAACTCTTTACTATCAGCCACTTTAAACATCAAACATCAAACTACACAAACTATAACAAATGATACAACTAAAAGATGCCACGTTGGGAGCAGCCTCAAAACAAGGAATGGATGAGTTTTTACAGGTTTTCACCGATGCTTACCTTGAGGTTCTCGGGGGTGAATTAACGG
>Ga0302207_1001228_pt1 | contig 9862 bp, 7 predicted proteins | sample II_Fen_E2_2_FD_198792 | JGI IMG/M metagenome (GOLD analysis project Ga0302207, IMG submission 198792) | Peat permafrost microbial communities from Stordalen Mire near Abisko, Sweden - II_Fen_E2_2 | ecosystem: Environmental > Terrestrial > Soil > Wetlands > Permafrost | place: Sweden: Abisko...
TGTTCCTGCTTCGAGTGTTTGAGAATGTTCGGGTTTTAAATCCGGATTGGCTGTGTGTTGAGGACCGACATAATACAAATCGGTAAACGTGGGCAGACGAACTGCCGTGTTGGCATCTGCAAAGACACGTACATGATCATTGATAGAATATGCCAGGTCAATTCCGCCAAAGGTATTCAACCCAAAAGAGGAGGTATAGGTGGAAGCAACTCCCAAAGATAAATACCAGCGGTTCAGGGTCAGGGTCTGGTCAACGTATCCGGTTGACAGCAGGCGATTGGCTTCGCGGGTAAAGAATCCGTTCGTTTCCATCGGTGCACGCATTGAATCAATCTTAGTGCCAAGCACATTGCTAAAAATATGTTCATTCCGCATATCAACGCCTAATGTAGTTTTACCTAGTTTCGAAACATAAGCAACAGTTGCTTTACCTCCCGTTACGTCAGTCAGATGATAGTTCCACCCGGCAGGTTTATTAAAGTCCAATTCAAAGCGGTCATGATGCTGACGCCAGTATGCTTGGGCAGTGTATTCAAATTTTCCTTTGCTCATTGTCCAGTTCAGGGCAGTAAGAAATGTTTTTGAGTTCTCATACTGGTTTGGAAATGCCAATGAATAGAAGCCGCTCGCCCCAAAGGCTTTAAACTGAGCTGCCAATTGTAAATCAAATTTACCGGCATTTTTAGTATTAAAAGTGGATTGCAAATACCCACTGCTTAAATCAAAGTCCGTATTAGCCGTATACCCGCTGCTGCTTTTATGCGATATAGATGCAAAGGTATGGAAACGATCCGTACCCAGGCTACCGGAAACCGACTGGGCAAAATAGTTATAGCTGCCTCCGGTCAGTTCGGCATTCAGGGTGTGCTTTCCTGTATTCCCGGTAACGATATTAATCGCTCCACTAAAGGCATTCGGCCCCAGTACCCGGGCAGAAGATCCTTCCAGAATTTCCACACGGCTGACATCCGACAAACTAAGGGGTATGTCGAGGTTAAAATGACCTGTCTGCGGATCAGTAATATTGATTCCGTTCAGTAGTACCAACACCTGGTCGAACGAGCCACCGCGGACAGATATATCAGCCTGAGCACCATTAGTACCTCGTTGTCGTACATCCAGACCTGTTACATAGTCCAGCAGTTGATCAATACTTTGTACCGCAGCACGGGTAATTTCAGTCCTGTCGATTACGGTAAGCACCCTGCCCATTTCAGAATAGAGCTTATTCCGACTGGCATTAACCTGTAGCTCCGAAAGATGTACGGCCAGTGAATCGGACTTAACCTGGCTACGCACAGATTGAAAAGTAATGAGAAAGATTGAAAAGAGAATAAACGTTTTTTTCATACTGGATAAAATAAAAAACGGTTGAGATGAGATAAACTCATTTCAACCGTTCAGATTAATAAAATAGATATTGGACACCTGATGGCACGCAGAGGCACGATCGGATGTTAGTTCGAGTAAAGATGTTTCTTGTAGAGAATTAATAGTTGCTTCTAAGTAGGATAACTCACTCAACTTATCCGGGGATTCGGATTCAGAAGCAAAAGCACAGATTGAGCTTTTAGAAACCCCGACAGCTTTTTGAAGTGATTTATCAGTAATGGAGATAGACACACAACCTATCGTAACAGCACAAGCCAGGCTACAAAAAACAGCATACCCTGCCCTGCTCCAACGACGGAAGCGAATAGAAGAGGCAGTATAGTTATTTTCAGTTTTCACCGGTATGGTTATTATTTAGAGGCGCAAAAGTAACAAAAAAAAATTATATTAACAGCTATATCACAAAAAAAGTGTTTCTGGACCCAGAAACACTTTTCATTAAAGCAATTTATTTTATTGACGTAAGAAGTTTTTACGGTTTAATTTGCCGGTCCAGACATCCGAATAAGAAGTTGAACCATTCTTACCACCTATGATGAAAATACGATTAGACTGAAGAATCTGTTGTTTCAAGCCATCAGGTTGTACGCCTTTAAGAGCCAATGGCTTAAATACAATTGCCGATTGGTAAGTACGAGGCAAGAGACCGGCAGGAAGCCTGTTAACCAGGGTATCAAGCAGTTTCCAGCTTAAACCTTCGTCGGTAGATACTTTATAGAAATTTGCACCTGTATCATTTCGTTTACCAAATACGAATAACTTGCTATCGTATGAAATAACCGAAGGTCCGGTAGAAAGAGAATCGAGGGTATGATTTTCAACAGCGAAATTCAACCAATAGTAACCATCTTCAGTGCTCCAGCTAGTTCGATTGGCACTTGTTGTTAAAGATCCCTGCAATACTAATGCCCGTGCTTTGCCGGTTGGAGCATTAAAGCTCACAGAAGCAAAATCACTGATTGGGAAATTAGCCGGCACTGCAACTTTATTATTAACGAACCAGGTAAGTCCGTCTTTAGAACCTGCAAAACGGTAAGACTGATCAGGCGATTGAACAACTGCCCGCAGACTGTCATTTAGTGTTACCAAAATAGCCTTGTAGGTGTAATTAACAGGAGAACAAACACCGTTTGTCCAGGTCTGTCCGTCAGTTGACGAATACATTTTACCATCTTGCAACAGAAATAATTTCCCTTTTAATTGCAACATAGTATTTAATGCAGCAGTCGTTGGTAAACCGCTAACTGAAGCCGAGCTCCAAGTATAGCCATCTAATGAGGTAGTTAATATAATTGAATTTCCATCATTTTGGTAATAGCAGAATTTATCGTTTATCAGGATAGCCTTTTGGGTTACTGAACTAACTGCATTCATGTTTCCACTTACTGATGCCCAGTTATACTTTTCCGGATCAACCTGATGTACATTCACTTTGACAGTATATTCTATAGAGTCTTTAGCATTAGCAGCATAATTTACTATCCGGATAGGCTGCCTGAAATCAATAGTATCAGTTCCTGTTATAAATGCAGAGACTTTTTTATATTTATATCCTGTAGTAGGGAAATACAATTTTACTCCTGCTGAACTTGTAAAGGTAAAAGTTGGGTAAACACTATCCACACGGGTTTTATAGGGCAAAGAATCCACATTTGTAATGGTATTACCCACTAATGTAAATACGGCAGTACTTAAATAAGGGATACTGTCATTCGCAGCAAATGTAAGAGAAACAAAAGTAGGATCAGAAGAAGAAACTGTCGTAGTGGAGGTTCCTAAACAAGAACTAAGTAAAGCGACAGAGGATAGAAAAAAAATCAGCCTGAAAGGATTGGATTTCATAAATACTACGTTTTTTTTTGAACTGACAAAGTTAAAAACATTTTAGGTCATCCTTACCGCACCTCCTAAGTTTTATTGTTTTTTATCATTAAAAACAAGTTTTTTTAAAGAAAGCAATATGAAATGATTTACTAAATTAAGAACTGCTTAAGAATTGAGGAATAAAGTGTTTAGTTTAATTCAACTACCACCGGACAATGATCCGAATGGATAGCTTCCTGAAGAATTGCGGCTGACTTTAAACTACCCCGAAGTGGTTCACTCACCCAATGATAATCGATACGCCAACCGGCATTCCGTGAACGGGCAGCACCCAAGTAGCTCCACCAGCTATATTGATCCGGACGAGGGTCAAATACCCTGAAGGAATCTATCATACCGGAGGCTTCATACTGGTCAAGCCATTCACGTTCCTCAGGTAAAAATCCTGAAACACCCTTTTGCCTTTCAGGATGGTTTATGTCAATAGGTTTATGGCATATATTATAATCTCCACAAACGACAATATTGGGTCTGGTTTTACGCAGGTTCGCTATAAATAAAGCAAACTCACTTAAAAACTGCATTTTAATAGCCTGACGAATTTCCCCTGAAGAACCTGATGGAATATAAACACAGACCACCGTAATATCCCCAAAATCCGCACGGATCACTCTTCCTTCTGAATCAAACCCTGCATGTTGCATCCCTACAACTACATTATCCGGAGCAATCCGGCTCAGTATGGCAACGCCACTATAACCTTTTTTTTCTGCTGAATGGAGATAGGATGTGTACCCCAACTTTGCAAAAAGCATTGTGTCGATCTGTTCCGGTTGCGCCTTAGTCTCCTGAAGACAAAGAACATCTGGCTTTTCAGACATCATCCATTCAGTGAAGTTTTTACTTAATGCAGCTCTAATTCCGTTAACATTATATGAAATTATTTTCATTGATTCACAGATTTTACTTGTTTAAACAATTCAGAAGCGAACACAAAATTATTCAGGGCTTCGTTATGCACATGAAATATATCCTTATTGTTCCCTTGCCATGCTTTTTCACCATTTTCAATAAAAATGATATTTTCTCCAATTTCCATGACTGAATTCATATCATGGGAATTGATAATGGTAGTAATTCCAAACAAATGGGTAATTTCATGGATGAGTTGGTCAATTATGAGTGAAGTCTTCGGATCAAGACCTGAATTGGGTTCATCACAAAAAAGATATTTAGGTTGCAGAGCTATTGCCCTGGCAATTGCTACCCGTTTTTGCATACCGCCGCTTATCTCCGAAGGAGCCAACCCGAATGCCTTTTCCTCCAGGTTCACCTGTTTCAGACAGAAACGTGCCCGTTCAACCATTTCTTCTTTTGTTGAAGGAGAAAACATTTCGAGAGGATACATGACATTCTCCATAACACTTAACGAGTCAAAGAGCGCTGAACCCTGAAACAACATCCCGACCTCTCGTCTCAGAATTCGGATATCGCTCATACGCATGTCCGGTAAATTCCGTCCATCATATTCAATCCGCCCATTATCTATACGGTGTAACCCGATAATACTTTTCATTAATACTGTTTTACCGGATCCGCTTTGACCAATAATCATATTGGTCTTTCCGGTTTCAAAAACAGCAGATACATTTTTAAGTACCTTATTTCCATCAAAAGATTTATCTACATTTTTTACTTCAATCATTATACCTTCTTTTCATGTCGTTTCACTTTCTATATAAAAAAAACAAATCAACAAATTAGCCTAACATTAAACTGGTAATCAACAAATTAAAAAACAGTACTAAAATGCTTCCATTTACAACAGCATTTGTACTGGCTTTACCAACATCGAGTGCTCCCCCACGTGCATAATATCCATAGTAAGAAGCCACTGAGGTTATGACAAAAGCAAAGACCAATGATTTTACGACTGAATAAAACACATAATATGGGACAAAGGCATATTGTATTCCGGTTAAGTAATCGGCTGTCGAAATAACATCAGTAAAAAGACTTACAAAATAACCGCCAACTAATCCAAGGGCCATACTGAAGATAACCAGAAAAGGGATCATCACTACAAAGGCCACTATTTTAGGTAAAATCAGATAATTGGCAGAATTCACACCCATAATTTCGAGGGCATCAATTTGCTCAGTAATCCGCATGGTGCCAATTTCAGAAGCAATATTGGAGCCCACTTTCCCGGCAAGGATCAGACACATAATGGTAGACGAAAATTCCAGTAACAGGGTATCACGGGTCACTAACCCGGTAGTATAGGTAGGAAGCAAGGGATTTGAAGAATTCAGTTTGGTTTGGATAGTCATGATGGCACCAATAAAAACCGAAATAATAATAACAATGGGCAAAGATTGCAATCCAAGCTTCTCAAGTTCTTTCGGAAACTGTCGAAAAAACATTCTCCAACGATCAGGTTGTACTAGGACCCGTTTCATCAGAAGGACATACATGCCGGTATCGTTTAATAGACTCATGGTTGATAATTATAAAGTTAGGAGTTAGATGTACATTTCCACACGTCAATAAGGAATCAGTTTGATCAAGGGAAATCTAAATGCATTCAAAATTGCAAATATACTCATTTTTTGAATAACATTAAAATGGATGAAAAAGTTGAAAAGAGCCTGTTATTCTAAGAACTTAAATTTAGATATAAGAAAAGAGAAACCCGCAAGTCCCTCTTTTCATATTTAAAAATGGAAATTACAGCCCCATTGATATCAATAACTTAGAGTGATAAGTTTTATCAATTAATCCTTCTTGACTTGTACAGTTAAGACTTGGCGAATATCTCCCGAAGATGCACCTACCAGAATACTGAATTTTCCTGGTTCAATTACCCAAGTCTGTGTTTTATCACTGAAGAAAGCCCAATCTTTCACCTGTAAATTAATTACTACCTGCTTGCTTTCTCCGGGTTCAATCATCACCTTAGAGAATGCTTTTAATTCTTTTATTGGACGAAGCACAGTTGATTTCACATCCGAAATATAAACCTGTGCGGCCTCTGCACCTTTTACTTTTCCGGTATTTTTGATCGAGAATGTTAGTTTCACAGTTTCACTCCCGGTATAACTGGTCTTATCGGTTGTTATTTTACCATATTCAAATGTAGTATACGACAATCCGTGTCCAAAGGAAAATAAAGGAGCAATTTTTTTAGTATCAAACCAGCGGTAACCTACCAGGATATCTTCTTTGTAGGTTTCATTGGCACCGACTCCAGGATACGATTCCTTTCCAAACGATTGAGCTGCATTATCATCGAGTTTTACAGGAAACGAGAATGGCAACTTCCCTGAAGGATTTACTTCTCCGGAGATTACATTTGCAAGGGCATTCCCGGCTTCAGATCCAAGATACCAAGCCTGCAGGATCGCAGGAACTTCTTTCACCCAGGGCATACCTACGGCATTTCCACTGTTTAGAATTACCACCACATTTCGGTTTACTTTCAACAATGATGCGATCAGCTTATCCTGATCAAATGGCAGATCCATTGACTTCCGATCATCCCCTTCACTATCCTGTAAATGATTCTTGTTCAACCCTCCTACAAATAAAACAACATCAGCATTTTTGGCTGCTTCGACAGCAGCAGAGGCTAAAGAATCAGTATTTAAATTAGAAGCTGATTTCTTTCCATATTCGGATTTTTCGGAGGAGTACCCTTTTGAGTAGCTAATGTGATCTGCTCCGTATTTCGAGATAAATGCCTGAAGTGGGGAGACTTCATAAGCAACTTTCAAGGATGAAGATCCACCACCGATAGTCAGGCTACGGACTGCATTTTCACCAATCACTGCTATCTTTTTATACTTTCCTGCTTGAATTGGGAGTAATTGTTTCTCATTTTTTAGCAACACAATTCCCTGTTCTGCAATCTGACGGGCAGCATCTGAATGCTCAGGGCTTACAAACTTACCAAACGGACGATCGGCACTCATGGTCGTTCGGAAAATGAGTCTTAATATTCTTCGCACTTTGTCATTGAGAACTTGTTCACTGTATTTTCCTGTTTTTAAACCTTTTAAAAATGGATTTGCCAGATAATATTCCGAATAAGGTGAAGTCCCATCTGTAGTCAACCCATTTGTCGAAGTTCCCATTTCAAGGTCAAGTCCATTATTGACAGCCTGGTCTGAATTATGCACGCCTCCCCAGTCACTTATGACAACGCCGTCAAAAGCCCATTCACCTTTCAGAATCTTATTCAGCAATAAATCGTTATGACAGCAATGCTCTCCCCTGAATTGATTATATGAGCCCATGATCGACCAGGCTTTTCCTTCTTCTACGGCAGCTTTGAATGCCGGCAGATAGATTTCCCGCAATGCACGGTCACTTACCTCGACATTGACTGACATCCTATTAACTTCCTGATTATTTAATGCAAAATGTTTCACACAGGCAGCTACCCCATTTTGTTGTACTCCTTGAATATAGGGGACTACCATGCGGGAAGAAAGATACGGATCTTCACCCATGTATTCAAAGTTCCTACCATTTAGTGGAGTCCTGTATATATTTACACCCGGGCCTAAGAGTACCGTTTTATTCCGATAACGGGCTTCTTCCCCGATAGATTTACCATATAGCAATGACATTTGTGGATTAAAGCTCGCAGCCAGGCAAGTCAATGCTGGAAATGCAGTACAGGAGTCGTTTGTCCAGTTGGCACCGCTCCATTTATCCCAAAAAACTTCTTCCCGTATGCCATGGGGGCCATCATCCGTCCATACTTCTGGAATTCCGAGACGAGGTACTCCTTTTGAACTAAACTTAGACTGGGCATGGCACATAGCCACTTTTTCCTCCAGGGTCATTTTCATTAGGGCGCTTTCAATTCGTTTATCAATAGGCTGATTGCCATCAAGATAAATTTCTTTCTGAGCTTTTACAGAGATATTGCAAAAAATAGCACAAAAAAGAGTAAGAAAAAGGATACTGTTTTTTTTCATCTTTAATAATTTGTTGTTTATTTGAATTTTACGAATGACTTGCTACAAGTTAATACTATTATTTCAAAAAGTACATCTGACATCCTGCCATTAAATAAGCTCCAACTCCATATACTTCGGTCATGTCAGCAGTGACACTCTTTGGATCGGCACCTATCGGCTGAACCCATCCCAGTTTTCCATCCGGGTGAACTGCCGAATTTAATGCTTTCCACGCCTTTTGAGCAATCGGTTTATATTTTTCGGCGGGTAGATATCCTCTGTTTATTCCCCATGCCAGCCCGTAAGTAAAGAAACCGGTACTACTCGTCTCAGGCATAGGATAACTTTTTACATCCAATAGACTTGAATGCCAGAAACCATTTTCATCCTGTAATGTTGCAACACGTTCCATTATTTCCCTGAAAAGCTGAATGTATTTTATTCGGGCCGGTTGATCTTCTGGCATATTATCAATAATCATACACAAGCCTGCTACTACCCAGCCATTGCCTCTTCCCCAATAGATATTTTCCCCATTGGCTTCTTTCATTGTTTTATATCGGGTATCACGGAAAAACAACTTTTGAGAGCGATCGTATAAAGTATCACAGGTTACTGCATACTCTTCATTCATAAAATCAAGGTATTTCCTATTTCCGGTAATCCTTGATGCAAGGGCATAAGCCGGTGGTGCCATAAACAAAGCATCACACCAACTCCAACGGGTGCTATTTCCTGTTCGGGTAAAATCAAGATTGCCGTACGAACGATTGGCCAACACAAAATCCATTCGCTTCAAGGTAGGTTTTATCATGGCTGAATCCTTATATCTGGCAAACAACTCCAGGTAGAGTTGACTCACACAAATATCATCCGCATGATATAATCTTGGCCCGGGATTAAAGGCTTGTTTCTCACCAATTGATTTTAAAAATCTGAAATACATATCGTCTTTACTTAACTGCGCCCAATCAAGCATTCCAACATACATGGCACCATTTGTCCATGACCAGTAGGCATGTGAGTTTTTAAACTGCAATCCTTGTTTTACCTGCTCTTCAAAATGTTTCAACTGCCAGTCGGCAACCCTCTGCATGCTCTGATAAATAGCATCTTTTTGCTGCACTTGGGCGTTGCAAAGCATTCCTGAAAAAATAATGATAAGGGTTAGATAATTTCGTTTCATAAAAATCAAGTTATAAAAAAATGTAAAACAGAAAAGCTATTTACAACAAGAAAAACAGATTATAGAGGATATGATAGTGAAGAAAATTACTAAATATATTCAACAAAAATAAGGTTTTATTCTTTAAGAATCTTATTTTCGATCATTAAACCTCGGAATAGTCTGTTTACCTAAAATCCCATCATCTTAAGTGTCTGTATTATTCCCGGGAGAGCAATGTGTAATACACAGCCCCATAGTCGTAATCATTCTCACTCTTCCGCAATAAAAAAAAAGAGAAACCCGTTTTCAGGATTTCTCTTTTCTTATTTCTTCTCAGAAGCCGATGCTTAGACGCGTCTTTCTTTGATTCTTGCTTTTTTACCGGTAAGGGCACGTAAATAATACAATTTAGCGCGACGAACTTTACCATGTTTGTTCACGGTAATGCTTTCGATAAAAGGTGATTCCAAAGGGAAAATACGTTCTACTCCAATATTTCCTGAAATCT
>Ga0302207_1001229_pt1 | contig 9861 bp, 6 predicted proteins | sample II_Fen_E2_2_FD_198792 | JGI IMG/M metagenome (GOLD analysis project Ga0302207, IMG submission 198792) | Peat permafrost microbial communities from Stordalen Mire near Abisko, Sweden - II_Fen_E2_2 | ecosystem: Environmental > Terrestrial > Soil > Wetlands > Permafrost | place: Sweden: Abisko...
TTCCTCTTTCAATATGTCATTTCTTACGCTTGCTTCCCTGTGGAAGCGGGTGCAAAAGTACTCTCTTTATATGTACCCTCCAAATCTTTTTACCTCTTTTTTTCTGGATTTTATTAGAATATTACAGCATTGTTACACAAGTTACTTATACTCTTTTATTTAAGCGACAAAACTTTTTTTCGCTTTTCGTTATTTATTTTCTCTGATATTGCTTAAGAGAACGGATTTACTCGTTACTATGACTTGTCTGCGTCGTTACTAAGAGTTGTTTGCGTCGTTACTATGGGTTGGGAAACTTGCAGTTATGGAGTGGGAAACTCGCTATTGACGGGTGGACAACTCGCAGTAACAAGTTTGAAGGAAAAAGACTTTGACTCATCCGTTGCATCCCTATAAGGTTATTTACAGAATGAAGGCTAAAGATTTATTTGCTTAGCATCATAGAAATTTTACTCTATCCCTCAAATATCAGAAAACTGTTTTTTCCCTTCATCCTTCACTTTCCCTTTATTCATCGGCCTTGCCGAATGAACGAATGAAGGCTCCGTTTCGTTTTCTCCCTTCATTTGTATCGTTCAAGATGGGGGAATTTCTTTATGTTTGCCGCTTTATAAGGTTGGCTTATCATTCATCCTTGCCATATTCGGGGAACCATATACATATATGTATACAGAGAGGATTTTCTTAAGCGAATGAAAGTACCCTTCATTTATCTTCAAAGCTACACCTATTATATAGGTGTGGTTTGGGAAACCTCCGCTTCCTTTCATGCACAATGTTTGCAAACTTGCCTTCACCTTCAAACTCGTTTACTATTAATGCGTTACGAGTGAATGAGTGAAGGCTACAAATTTTCTATCTGCCTTCACCTTCCTATTCTCAAAGGGCTGAGATCTTGACAAAATCAATGGGTGCTTTGATTATCTCAACTTGTTCGATTACTCAAATGAACTGTATGTTTTGGCAGACTCAAACAGGTCGGTTTATCAAAACATACAGTTCACTTTGACGGTTGCTCGCCTGTAATCCTGCAACTACTGCTCTGCTCTTACTCTGCTACGCGCCTGTAGTTCTGAAACTACACGCCGACTCTTAGGCAAACGCAGGCGGGCAGGAAGATGATTGCCCGCCGGTAATCGGAAAAAAGGATTTGATGAATGTGTTAATTTTTATCCATCCTTCAGTCGTTCATTCGTAAGTTAATGAAAATGTGATAGTTTGAAGGATGAAGGATACCTTACACTTTGTGTATTTTAGGTGTTATGGATCTTGCGATTCATTCAACCCAAGCAAAAGAGGAATGCTTGCCGATAACTGGAGATGAGGATTAAAATGAATGTGTTAATTTTTGTACATCCTTCAGCCGTTCATACGTAAGTGAATGAAAATGTGTGAGTTTGAAGAATGAAGGGTAATATGCACTTTCTGTATTTCAGGTGTTATGGATCTTGCGATTCATTCAATCCAAGCAAAAAAAATGAATGCCAGCCGATAACAAGAAATGAGGATTGAAATGAATGTGTTAATTTTTGTCCATCCTTCACTCGTTCATTCATAAGCGAATGAAAATGTATGAGTTTGAAGGATGAAGGGTGTTTTACACTTTCTGTATTTATTACAAACATTGATCCTATATGCCATAAGATATGGGAAAAATTAAAGCCTATAATTTATGCAATGTATATATAAAAAGGTGCTATCTTTGCATAAAGCTAAATGCACAAAAGATGATAGATAATTTCACCATAGAAAGAATAATGAACACTGCAAATATTGTAGAAGTGGTTTCTGAATTTGTCACATTACGGAAGCGAGGCGCAAACTATATCGGATTGTGCCCATTTCACAATGAAAAGACTCCTTCATTCAGCGTTTCTGCTTCAAAAGGTATATGCAAATGTTTCAGCTGCGGCAAAGGTGGAAATGTAGCACATTTTCTAATGGAACATGAACAAATATCATATTATGATGCATTAAGATGGCTTGCAAAAAAATATGGAATAGAGATAAAAGAACACGAACGAACACAAGAAGAAGAAAAAGCAGAGAAAGAGAGAGAAAGTTTGTTTATTGTCAACGAATTTGCTAATACCTATTTCCAAGAACAACTGAATTCATTTCCAAGTAAGGAACAAGCCGTCGGCTTAGAATATTTCCGTAGAAGAGGATTTCGGGATGATATCATAAAAAGATTTCAACTGGGATATGCACCTGAAGAATGGGAAGGACTATCGCAAGCAGCAATAAGCAAAGGTTATAAGCCTGATTTTCTAATAAAAACCGGGCTATGTAAAGAACGGAAAGATCATTCACTCTACGATACGTTCCGCGACCGAGTAATGTTTCCAGTACACACTCTTTCTGGAAAAGTGGTGGCATTCGGAGGACGTGTAAGAAATCCTGAAACAAAAGGAGTCAATCAAAAATACGTAAATTCTCCGGAGTCAACGATTTACCATAAAAGCAACGAATTATACGGATTGTATCAAGCTAAGCAATCCATTAGCCGCGAAAAAAAATGCTACATTGTTGAAGGTTACACAGATGTCATATCAATGCATCAAAGCGGAATTGAAAATGTTGTTGCATCGTCAGGGACTGCTTTAACTCAGGAACAAGTTCATCTTATCCATAGATTTACGAATGATGTCGCATTGCTTTATGACGGAGATGCTGCAGGAATAAAAGCATCAAACAAAGGTATAGACAAAATTTTGACAGAAGGTATGAACGTAAAAATCGTGCTGCTTCCTGATAATGATGACCCTGATTCCTTTGCGAAGAAGCATAATTCTACAGAATATCAAGAATATATCAAAACACACGAACAGGATTTTATTCTTTTCTTAGCCACTCAACTCAATGGTGAAAAAGCAAAAGACCCAATAAAACGCGCTGACCTGATTGCTAAAATTCTGAGTAGTATTGCTAAAATTCCAGATATAATAAAACAAGAAATGTACATTCAAGATGCAAGCCAAGTAATGCATATTGAAGAGAAAGTTCTTAAAATTGAAGTAAGCAAAAAGAAAAAGCAAATCAAGGAAGAAGAAAGAATCGAAAGGCAAAGAGAAGCATTAAGGCTTCAACAAGAACAAATAACAAGTCAAAAGGAGGCTATTGAAAATACGCCATTACCACCAAATATCCCGGTCACTCAGGAACAAATTCCACCTGAATTGGAAAAAGAATCAGAATCCGCTCCAGAGGCATTAAAGCCGAATTTAGCAACCGATCAACAAGAGCCAACGTCTCCAAATGAATTGCTAATAATGAAAATGCTTGTGCGTTATGGAGAAAAGATAATGATCAATATCCAGAATGAGAAAGGTGACCTTATACCTTTAACTGTTGCAGAGTTTATTGCCCAAGATTTAAAGCGGGACGAATTAATATTAAGCTCGCCATTACATCAACAAATGTTAGAAGATGCAATAAGCCACCTGCATGATGAAAACTTCTGCTGTGAAAAATACTTTGTAAACCATCCCGACATGGCAATAAGTTCACTTGCATGTAATCTTGCCAGTGACCAATACACGCTGAGTAAAATATTCACTCGAGGAGGAGGAGGTGTAGAACTAGCCACAGATGTCGACAATTTACATGAATTAATACCACGCGTATTATCTGATTACAAAATAGTAATCGTTGAAGATGAATTAAGACGCGCACAAAAAAGTCTACAAGATCCCTCTATCTATTCAGATATGGAAAAGTTGAGAGAGGCTATGATACGAATTAAACACTTGCAAAACATACGAAACCAGATCGCCCACATAGTGGGAGACCGGATTGTGATACCTGAATAATAATTCTATCTCATTCATGATGATTAATCAAATTCATAAACTCCTCACGAGTTTTTGACTGATTAAATGCACCTGTAAAATCAGAGGTAGTTGTTATCGAGTTTTGTTTTTCAACACCACGCATTTGCATACACATATGTTTGGCCTCCACCACAACCATAACTCCCATTGGATTAAGAGTTTCTTGTATACATTGTTTTATCTGTAATGTCATTCGCTCTTGAACTTGCAAACGATGTGAAAATATATCTACGACTCTGGCAATCTTACTTAATCCGGTAATATATCCATTTGGAATATAAGCGACATGTACTTTACCATAAAAAGGAAGCATATGATGTTCGCAGAGCGAGAAGAAATCAATATCTTTCACAATAACCATCTGGCTATAATCTTCTTTAAACTTAGCTGAAGATAGCACTTCATGGGGATTTTGACTATATCCTCGCGTTAAAGTCAACATTGCTTTTGCTACACGATTTGGTGTTTTTAGTAGTCCCTCACGTTGCGAATCCTCACCAAGCAATTCTAATATCCCAGAATAATGCTCCATCAATTGTTCAATCTTCTCTGCTTGTTCCTCTTCTTTAAATTCCATTTTCAAAATATTTATCAAAAAGGCTGCTAGAGACAAGATGTCTTCCCTCAGGCAGTCTTTTTATTATTTAAAATCACCGCTATGATGAGATATTAATTAAAAGCATCAATAATACCTTTAAAATCGGCTGCTTTCAATGAAGCTCCACCAATTAGGCCTCCATCAATATCAGGTTTTGCAAAAAGTTCTTTTGCATTAGATGCTTTGCAGCTTCCACCATATAGAATAGATGTTTCTTCTGCAACTTCTTTGCCGTATTTATCAGCTATAGTTTTACGAATATAAGCATGTACTTCTTCTGCCTGTTCACCTGTAGCAGTTTTTCCTGTTCCAATAGCCCATACTGGTTCATAAGCAATCACAATCTTTGAGAATTCCTCGGCAGAAAGAGCAAATAATGCATCATTTAATTGTGAGAAAACAACCTCATTCTGTTTTCCAGCCTCTCTCTCAGCTAAAACTTCACCTACACAGAAGATTGGAGTTAGCCCATTTGCAAGAGCCAATAGAACCTTTGCTTTTAATGTTTCAGAAGTTTCATGATAATAAGCACGGCGCTCTGAATGACCCAACACTACATATTTTGCTCCTGTAGAAGCAACCATCGCAGCAGATACCTCTCCAGTATATGCACCTTTATCTTTATCAGCACAGTTCTCAGCTCCTACTCCAATTTTCTTATCAGCAATAGGACTAACTGATGCTAAGTGGATAAAGGGAGTACAAATAATTACATCGCAGTTTGGTGTTGCATTAGCCAATACTGCATTTAAATCTTTAACAAGATCAATACCCTCTTGAAGAGTCATGTTCATTTTCCAGTTTCCAGCAACAATGTTTTTTCTCATCTTTTTATTTATTAATGGGTTTAATAATAAGTTTCTTTTCTTACGAAGAGTTCTTTTTATAAAGAGCAAATCCAACCAAAGCAGAATAATAAGTGGAATAAAGAACCATCCGATACATTGAGCAATGGTCTTTAAATCATCATCTGTCTGCACATGCCCCATAGGCAATTTACTTAGTTTGAATTTTTGATCCGTTTCATCAGGAATATTATCATGATTCCATTTATTGAGGATTGTTCCTTGCCGTAATAATAACAATCCCGGATTTGAACGTATTATAGTTTTTAAGACAACGTCGTCTGCAACAAGAAAAGGATATTCTGCTCCTGAACGATCGCACCATTGACGAATATCCTTTTCAGGAGAAGATGTTACACAATAAAACGGATATCCATTTTCACGAGCATAGTCATACATGGCATTGATCAAATCCAAGTCATCATCATCAGCTTCTTCCACTCTATTAGCTATCAATAAAAACACATATCGCTTATCCTGCAATATTTTTTGTGTCATATCATCACCCGTCTTCGGATCTTGTAAAAGAAAATCCTTTATTGGCGGATCATAACCTTTTTCAACTAATGTATTTTTTGAATCTATAAACTTCCATGTACTATCAGGATAATTATCAAGTGTGAAACTTTTCTTGACGCCATTTTTTTCTAAGAGGAACTCAGTCTTGTACACAGGAAGTTTCTCTCCTTTAGGAACAATCATTGATTCAGCTATATTTACACCTCTTCGGTAAGGCCTAAAATCTATTATTGGTAAATTTGACAAGCAATAAAGTGCCAACACTAGAGGATATGCTATCATATAAAGAGAAAAAAGCCAATGAAGCTTCTCACTAATGAACGAAATGATCTTAGGTCTTCCCAAAAACACTGATAAAGCTGCAATCAGCAATACAATATTTTTATAGAAAGTTTGCCAATTTGTAAGCTTTAGGGCATCACCAAAGCACCCACAATCAGTTATCGGATTCTTTAATGCCAAGTATAAGGTAAGAGGAGTAAGCACTAACATCATTAGAAAAACTATGGCTGTGCTCATTTTTCGCCTTACACCAAAGAGGAGGCATGATCCGATCCAGAATTCTAGTACAGAGAGAAATACCGCAAACGAAATTGTTGTAGTAGATGAGGATAATATAGAAAAATGGAATAATGAAAAGTACTCGTGAAGTTTATATGATCCACCGATTGGGTCTATCGCCTTAACAAAGCCGGAAAGAATAAACGTAATCGCTAGAATAAATCTACAAACATTTACCCATATTTTCTCTATTATTTTTTTATCTATGGTCATCAAACTCTATTTTAATCAAAGCAAAAACCGAATAATTAATCATATCCATGTAATTTGCATCTACTCCTTCGGAGATAAGAGTTGCGCCATTTAATGATTCAATCTGTTTGGTACGATGAATCTTCATCAAAATTATGTCTGTCAATGAACTTATCCGCATTTGCCTCCAAGCCTCACCATAATCATGATTTTTTGCCAACATAAGATCACGACTCTGCTTAGAGTATTTATCATAGAGTATGACAGCATCTTCCACGGAGAGGTCCTCATTTACGGTGTTTCCTTTCTCTAATTGAATCAATCCAATTATGCCATAATTTACAATAGCAATAAACTCTGACCTTATATCCTCATCAACCATATTCACTCCGGTTTCTTGGATAGAACGAATCCTATTTGCCTTAATCAATATCTGATCGGTAAGAGATGCCGGTCGAAGAATGCGCCATGCAGCACCATAGTCATGAAGTTTTTTAAAATAAATTTCACGACATATTTTGATGATCTGCTCAAATTGTTGTTTAGTATCTTCCATATATTTTATGAATAGGCTGCAAAGTTAACAAATTATACCCTAAAAAAGAAAAGGGGTATCTTAATTGTTTATAAGATACCCCTTTCTATATTGTTTTTTTATTAAGAGCAGCGTAACACTTGGCCAGGCTTCAACTTTGAAGAAGGTATAAGCCCATTAAGTTTGCAAAGTTGGTCAACAGAGATACCTCTTTCACGAGCCACTCTATATAGAGTATCACCTCTATGAACTTTATAGAACAATGACACACTTTGTACTTGTGATTCACGTATTGCTTGTTTCTCGTTCCGCACCAAGGCAGATCCATTATCTGCATTCCTAAATCCAAACTTATGATATGTATAAAAATCGGCAGTCACATCCTGATGAGGGAAATCAAACATTAAGGCAGGATTAATGGCAATGCCCAAGAATCTAGTTTCAAAGTGAAGATGAGATCCGGTGGAACGTCCCGTACTACCGCCAAGTCCAATTGGTTGACCGGCACGTACGACTTGATTTTGATGAACAAGCTGTGCTGACAAATGTCCATAAACAGTTTCCAATCCATTATTATGGCGGATTACGACATACTTCCCATATCCCAATGGTTCATATTTAACAACTCTAACTTTACCGTCAAAAGCTGCATGTATCGTATCCCCTAAATTTACTTTTACATCAAGCCCTGTATGCATACGGCCCCATCTCATAGCAAATGGAGATGTGATCTTACGGCTCGGTGTTGGCATATAAAAGCCTCTCAAATCAAAAGTATATTTTTCAGGAACTATAGCTGAGGTCTTATAAGTATTTACATAATTGTTGTTCCAATTAGGATATATACTAAGAGCTTTATATGAATTCTGTTCTACTCTTATTTCACGTCTAAGAGCTAATGAGTCAATACTCCTTAACTTACGATCAATAGGCGCTTGGCGAGCTATTAAATCTTGAGAACATATGCTGATGCTCACAAGAGAGAAAGTAAATAGTACTGCTGTTCTTATTAAATTAAAATTCATTCGTTTCTATTTTGATTGGATACCATTGCAAAAAGGAAAAAATCACAATAAGAATCTCCAATCGGGTTAAAAATCCGTTATGCTGTAAAATCTCTCCCTAGTAAGATATACAAGGAAAGCACTTTTACAATAAGGTGCTAATCTTAATCCAAAGCGTTTAAATCTGTAATGATTAATACAACTAATCTTCAAAGAAGTGCTCGCGATTCAAGAATTAACGAAGGTCATTACTAAATAAAGAGGGTAAAATCGATTGATTTTTATCACCTCATGCTGTAAAAACACTCAAATATAATATTTTTCCTGGTAAGTTATACTATGGGTTAACTATTTTTTAGAAATTAATCTACCTCAAACAAGACGAATTCTTATGGGAAACTGTTAGTCAGAAACATTTTAAGAGGGGCTTATGTTTTTGAACATACATTTGAAAATTAACGGAATATTTACATATATTCAGCTAATGGCACCCCAATTAAGATTTGTTTTTCTTAAAAGACGCAATTGTTGCCATAATACATCATTCTCCGGCATATCACATTTAGGATCTTTCTCAAGAATTTTTACTGCGATTTCACGCACATACTGCAATAATTGACCGTCTTTTGCAATATTAGCTATTTTCAAATCAATGGCAACTCCGCTTTGCTGTGTTCCTTCTAAATCACCCGGTCCCCGCAACTTCAAATCTGCTTCAGCTATTTCAAAGCCATCATTCGTTTGGGTCATGATATTTATACGTTTTTTTGTTTCTTCCGACAATTTAAATCCTGTAACAAGAATACAATATGATTGATCCACGCCACGCCCCACTCTTCCCCTTAATTGATGAAGTTGAGATAAACCGAACCGATCAGCATTTTCGATGACCATAACAGATGCATTGGGAACGTTCACACCGACTTCGATAACAGTTGTTGCCACCATTATTTGAGTTTCTCCTAAAGAAAATTTTCTCATTTCTTCATCTTTGAGTACTGATTTCATTTTACCGTGCACCATACTAACTTTACATGAAGGGAATGCTGCCGAAATATTTTCGTATCCATCTTCAAGATTTTTCAAATCACTTTTTTCACTTTCAGTAATTAATGGATAAACAATATATACTTGGCGTCCCAAAGCGATTTGTTTATGAAGAAATATATATAAACTTTCAACATGATTATCGTATTGATGAATTGTTTCAATGGGCTTACGCCCCGGAGGCAACTGATCTATTACAGATACATCCAAATCACCATACAAAGTCATGGCTAATGTACGAGGTATCGGTGTCGCTGTCATAACCAGAATATGCGGTGGTTGTATACTTTTGGTCCACAATCGAGCACGTTGAGCCACACCAAATCGATGTTGCTCATCAATAACAGCTAATCCTAATTTATAAAAGTTTACATTCTCTTCTAGAATTGCATGCGTGCCTATCAAAAGATGAATACTACCATCAAAGATTCCATCAAGAATCACTTTACGCTTCTTTCCTTTTACGGATCCGGTTAAAAGAGCTACACTTACATTCATGCCTTGAAGATATTCCTGAATCGATTCAAGATGCTGATTTGCCAAAATTTCCGTAGGAGCCATTATACACGCTTGATATCCATTGTCGAGAGCAATAAGCATAGCCATCAGAGCAACCATGGTTTTGCCACTTCCTACATCTCCTTGCAATAATCTGTTCATCTGACGACCAGATCCCATGTCTTTTCGAACCTCTTTAATCACTCTTTTTTGAGCATCTGTTAGACTA
>Ga0302207_1001237_pt1 | contig 9847 bp, 5 predicted proteins | sample II_Fen_E2_2_FD_198792 | JGI IMG/M metagenome (GOLD analysis project Ga0302207, IMG submission 198792) | Peat permafrost microbial communities from Stordalen Mire near Abisko, Sweden - II_Fen_E2_2 | ecosystem: Environmental > Terrestrial > Soil > Wetlands > Permafrost | place: Sweden: Abisko...
ACTTGCAGAACTGAACAATGCAAAAGTACAAACCGGTTCGCACAAAACGGGGCTGTTTGGTTGGGGAGGAGAGAAAGCAGATTATTCAGGCTTATTGGCAACATATCCTAAACTGATTGATGGTCAAGGAAAGCTAAACCAAGAACTGGCTCAATCGATTTTGGATAACAAAACGCTTGATGAAACGAGTAAAAAGGCTCTGCAATCTGCTTTGGATTATTCAAAAGAATATGATGATGCTTTACAATCATTAAGTGACTATCTAACTACCGTTTTTGGTTCATTAGGTACTGACATGATGACTGCAATAACAGACAATCTTAACGATACTCAATCAGCGATTGATAAGTTTGGTGAATCTGCTGCAAAGTCTATTGAAAAGCTAATGACTGATATAGCTTACTCAATGTTTTTGGCTGATAACTTTACGAAGTTATCGAATGACGTAAAAGCTGTTATTGCAGATAATTCACTAACTCCCGAACAGCAAGCAGCAAAGGATATTGCCTTATTAGGTGATTTTTATTCAAATGTTGGATCAGATGTTGAAGCAGCAAATAAGTTTCTTTCAGATAGTAAGGATGCAGCAGCAGCAGCCGGTTTTGACCTTTGGAATAAAACTACACGTGAAGCCACGACAAAGGGTTTTGCATCTATGAGTCAAGATACTGGTACTGAATTGAACGGTAGATTTACTCACATGGACGGTACCATGACAGAAGTATCAACCAATACTTTAAGAATTGCAGACAGTATGGATTTATTGAAAGCAAATTCAAGCAGTATTCTTGAAAATGTCATTGAAATAAAAGGTCATACGTCAAGACTTGAAGCCATTGAAAATGGGATAGGTTCAATGAAAATGAGTCTTGATTCAATTAATACTAAGGGAATAAATATCAAAGTAGGATGATAGCAACTTTATACATAGATGGACATGATGTATTTGTCGACTACGGCATTTTCATTACAGAAGGTGGGTATAATGGTTTGTTGTCATTTCCTAGTCTAAAAGAACCCGACAAAACCGATTGGGCTGAGCGTGATGGAATTGAAGTTGACTTGCTTAACCCGGTGCTTGATGCAAAGAAATTCTCTGTATCATTTGCTGTAAAATCAAACGGTGACTTCAATGGATTAATGGCATTGATATTCAATCAAGCCTATCACACATTCAATTTTGCAGAAGTAGGATTAATTAAGTCGTTACGTGTAGTTTCTTGTTCCGATTTCAAAGGAACGAATAATTCATTAAGGTTTTTTAGTTTAGAGTTCTCAGATGACTTTCCGTTGAGTGCATACAGTTATCAGGTGCCTGTTTCTACGCAAATTTCACAGCGAGGTTACGAACTGGACAGTAATGATTTTTCAAAATATGGAGTTGCAATACTGGAAGGATCGGATGCTGAAATTCTTAAGCCAAACGCTGTAAAACCAAACTTGACAGTTAATGTAAAGTATGTATCAGGTCAAACGTATTCGAATGATGGTGTTGTTTTTCAGTCGAAAGATGTCAAATTGAAATGCTTATTACTAGCTACTAACATTTCAGAGTTTTGGCGTAATTACAACGCTTTGCTGTTTGATTTATCAAAGTCCGGACTAAGAACTATCTACTATTCAGGACTAGGTTATAAGTGTCACTATAAGTCTTCTTCTGTTTCAAGATTTGATATGAAAGGCCGTATATGGTGTGAGTTTGAAATTAGTTTAGTGTTCACAAAATTAGGAGTTCAAAGATGAAAATTTTCAATAATAACATAGAGATAATCGATATAATCGTAAAGGATGAAAGTTACCGTTATCGTACTATAATGGGCGAAAACGCATTGACGTTGACGTTCTCACTTTCAACATTTATTGAAATTCCACGTGGTGCATACGCTGATTTTGAAGGAGAACGCTACACGCTTTTGAAACCTCAGGTTTTCACAGAAATCAGTTCGAAAGAGTTTGAATATACATTGATTTTAGAAAGTGCAAAAGCACTTCTAGGCCGGTACAAGTTCCGTGATAGTTCATCAAAGAAATTGAAGTTCGCGAATACTGCTAAGGCAAGTGCACACCTGGCAATGTTGGTTTGGAACTTAAATCAACGTGATTCAGGGTGGAGTGTTGGCGAGTGTATTGATTCAACAGAAAAGGTATTGAATTTCAATCACACCTACTGCGATGAAGCGTTGAAGATGATAGCACAAAAATTCGATACCGAATTTGAAGTTGTCGGGAAAGTTATTTCGCTTAAGAAAATCGAGTACAACAAAGCAAACCCTCTCCCACTTTCGTATGGTTTTGGGAATGGATTCAAGACTGGCATTAAGCGTGAAAACTTCGATAACTCAAAAGCTGTTGAAGTTCTTTTCGTGTCCGGGGGTGAAAAAAATATAAATGCTTCAACGTATGGATCAAGTGAACTGTTGTTGCCAAAAAATCAGACCTTGGTTTATGAGGGAAGAACCTATATTTCTGACGAAAATGGTTATTCAATCAGAAGGGCCGATAAGGAATTATTTTCTCATATAGAAGATAGTACTGATTGTTCACACATTTATCCATCACGTATTGGTACCATTTCTAGCGTTGTAGTAGTTGATGCAGCTAAGAGTTTCTACGATTTTATTGATACAAGCATTCCTGCAGGGCTAGACTATTCCGTTTGTTTGATGGATGGTGAGAAAATGACTGTTATTTTTCAGTCAGGAATACTTGAAGGTAAAGAGTTTGACGTAAACTATAGCCACTCAACTAGGAAGTTTGAAATTGTTCCTCAGGAAATTGATGGTGTTACAATGCCGAATGCTACATTTAAACCTATTGTTGGTGATACTTATGCAGTTTTCGGAATTAGTTTGCCTGATGCTTATGTATGTGATAATGCAAGCAAAACAGGAAGTTCTTGGGACATGTTTCGTGAAGCAGCAAAATATTTCTTTGAGAACGAAGACCCACGTTATAGCTTCACAGGTGAACTTGATGGTGACTGGACAAAAACAGATTGGGTGAATATTGGTGGTAAAATAGTTCTTGGCGGTTATGTGAGCTTTACTAACGAAAAGTTTCAACAAACACCTTTGCTTATCAGGATTGTTGGCGTTAAAGACTACATAAACAACCCTCATACTCCTGTCGTTGAACTGTCAAATATTACTGTAGGTGGTAATAGTTTGAGTAGCGAACTTGGACGAATTGATCAAAACGAAGTTGTTGTTGAAGAATCAAAGAAAGATGCGATCCGTTTTGCAAAGCGTGGTTTCCGAGATGCAAAGCAAACAACAGAAATGCTTCAATCGGCATTGTTGAATTTCAGCAGCTCCATTTCTCCGCTAACTGTTCAGACTATGCAGGTGATTGCCGGTGATGAAACACTGCAATTTGAATTTGTTTCTAGTTCAACCTCTACCACTTCAGTATCTCATAACGAAAACTACAATCCGGCTACGAAACAATTCAGTTCTGAAGCAGGTATTTTGCAGCATAAAACGCTTGGAGTAACTACGCTTTCAAGTTCGCACGCTGCATCAGAGTTGAAATGGTGGAATATGACCGCATTTGTTTCGGCTGTATTGGATGATAGTAGTAAGTCTTACTATTTGTATGCTAAAGTCAGTAAAACGGATAATACAGGTGTTTCCTTACTTTCCGAGAATGCAATAGCCCTCGAAAGCGTTGCAGGGTACTATCACCTTTTAATGGGAATTCTCAACTCCGAGAATGATGGTGACAGATCGTACAGTCAGTTTTATGGTTATTCAGAACTTACGCCTGCACGAATGACAGTGAAGAAAGTCGTCAGTCCAAGCGGAAATACTTTTTTCGATTTGGAAAACGAGGTTATCCAAGGAAATATCAAATTTCAGTCGGGGGTTACTGTTGAGACCGGGATAAGTAATGCCAAATCAGAAGCTGTTCAACTCGCTTATAACGATGCTACAGCAAAGGTCAATAATTTGCAAATAGGTGGTGAAAACCTTGTTGATGATAGCAGTTATGAAAATGGCCGCTCAATTCAAACGTATGGAGTAACACCATCAGGAACTGTAAGTGTAGATACATCTATATTTTTTGATGGAAGTAAATCTATGAAGCATACATTTACCAGAAACGCATCAAATGAACCTTGTGGGATATATACAATTAATTCGCAATATGATTTTTTAGACAAAATAAAAGGAAAACAGATTGTTCATTCAATATATGTCAAAGCATCAGGGTCGGCAATCGGTCGAACTATAGTACCATATTTATATTTTGGGGCTACCGATAAATATGGAGATAATTTCACACTTGATGGCAGCTGGCAGCAAATATGGATGACAGCGATTGTTCCTACCAACTCGACAGTGTTTTTGTCTTATATTTTTGGAAATTTTACTTCAGGTGACATAATTAATGTAGATTGTGTTTTTGTAGGATTTGGGAATAAGGTGACAGATTGGAAATTGTCAAAAAAAGATATAGATGCATTTACAATAGCGAAAGCAAATGCAGCCTATTTAGACGCAAAAAACTATGCAGATGCAGTTGGAGCAGATAAACAGGCTCAAATTGACGGTCAAATAATTAGCTGGTTCAGACAGGTAGATGCATTGCTGACAAATTCACCTGCATCAGATTGGACTACAGAAACGCTACGCAATCAACATGCGAATGATACTTACACTAATACCTCGAACGGCAAGTGTTGGAGGTATCAATATAATGGTTCAACTTCTCAATGGGAGTGGGGGGTTATTGCGGACACGGCAACACAACAGGCTTTGGCAGCAGCAGGAAATGCCACTACCATTGCAAATGGAAAAAGAACTGTATTCGATTCACAACCTAATACACCTTATTTAGCAGCGGATTTGTGGCTTAATAACGGTGATTTGTATAAGTGTACAACTGCACGCTCTTCGGGTAGTTTTATTTCGGGCGATTGGGATAAGGCTGTAAAATACACAGATGATACTGCTGTGAATAACTTGGTGATTGGTGGTAGAAATTATTTTTTGAAATCAGATTTTAAAACAACTGATTGCGTTAATGTTTATATAAACTGCACGTTAAGCGTATTAGATTCATGCGTTAGAATTCAGAGTAGTAATTCATATTCCTATTTGTCACCATATTCTATAGCATTAAAGAAAACAGACATTGTTACCGTTTCATTTGACTATAGAAGGAATAACAGCAATGCAGGCACAATACATTTAACCCCAAACGGAAATGGATATGCAAAGATAATCGAAGTTAATACGCAAGAGTGGAATAGAGCTATAGCGACATTCAAAAGCGAAGATTTTTCAGCAGGAGCTTCATTGGCATCTGTAAATTTTGAATTTTACGATACGAGCGGGTCAGCAATCATAGTTGATATGTCCTTGCGTAATTTAAAGCTAGAATTAGGAAATAAAGCGACAGATTATACAAAAGCCGACGAAGATATAACAGCAGCTATCCTGATCGCAAAACAAGCAGCAGATACAGCACAGACATCAGCAACGACAGCAAACGGTGCAATATCATCGCTGAATACTTATGTTGATGGTTCGTTTAAAGATGGCGTTATTTCAACGTCAGAGGCTCAGGCAATCGAGAAATATAAGAATCAGGTTACTAAGGATTTTAATGACCTGATAGCAGGATATAATGTTGTATATGCTAATTCATATCTAGTCGGTTCTGCAAAAACAGATTTACTGAATGCTAAAGTAACAATGTCGGGGGCAAAAGATAATCTTTTGACTTCGATAAACAATGCCATTGCTGATGGAAAAACAACCGTTTCCGAAAAAGCGGATGTTGATAGTAAATATTCAACTTGGGATTCATCTTACTCGACTTACAAGAGTAAATTAGAATTAGCGAATAAGGCAATACAGTCAAATTTAGATAGCTTGGCTCAAACTGCTGCATCTAATGCTCAAACTACTGCTACAGCAGTTGCAAATACTGCTCAGGGTACTGCTAATGCTGCTCAAAACTCTGCAAACTCTGCAAATACTGCAATAGCTAATTTAAAAATAGGAGGAAGAAATTACGTTCCTAATAGTGTTATATCTTCAAAAACGGGTTGGTCTATTGCTAATAATATAAGCTATTTAGAAGTCGAAAATTCAAATGAGCTTCGAATAAAAGGTGGTGTGAATGGATATGTATATACTCCATCTTTTCATACAAGTATTCCAATAACAGAAACAATTACATTGTCATTTTTAGTGAAGAATAACGCTGCGACACCAACAGTAATGGTTATATCAGGAAATGGAAATGGCTCACTATCTTGGTGTAGTTTAACTGCAAATCAGGGGTGGACTAAATATGTTTTTACGGCTCTGATAAGCACTGCTACAGGAAACCCACTCGCTAGACTTCTTATTGAAAATTACCCAACGGCTACGTTCGACATTTCTATAAAGCAGGTAAAACTTGAAATAGGAACAAGAGCAACTGATTATACTGAAGACCCGGAAGATGATTATGTAAAGAAAGCAATCAAAGGATCAGCATCAATCAACGGCGGTTTAGTACTCGGTAACGTAATGGCTGTTACTGATGAAAACGGCAATGTAATGGCGGGTATGAATGGACTTGCCGGTGCACAATATCCGATATGGTCGGGAGCAGCCGATGCAGCTAATGCAAATTTTAGCGTTGATAAATACGGTAATATAAAAGCAAATGGTGGTGCTGTATTGGCTAATGGAGCAATTAGCTATAATTCGGATGGAACTGGTCAAATAGGTAATGGTGCAATGACATGGGATGCATTGAAACGACTTATTGTTAATATGACAAATTTCAAAATTGATGTAAATGGAAATGTTAGTGTTTATGGAAATTTACTACAGCAATCAACATCGTTTGCAATTGACTCTTTATCAAAAAGCTTAAGTGTAACTAATTTTGCATATAGATGTCAGAGAGTTTATGGGTATCATGCTTCCCCTGCCGTATTCACACTAAGCTTCCCTGCCGGAATAGTCAATGGGACTAGATTTTCAATGTACATCAACAATAGAATTGTTGTAGATGGCTCAGGCACTAACGTAAGTGTATCATCCTACTTGTTGGTTAATTCAAATATAAATCTAATATATAAAAATGGGGTTAATGGGGGTCAAGGAAATATAATAATAGCTGCGAATAGTATGGCTATACTAGAAGGTGTTTATGTTTCTGACTCATTAGGGATTGGAACAAATACTCCATCATTTGTTTTGGGGACTATGACAGTAATGACATTTTAATTTCTATTTTCTAATTTTAGCCGTCTCCACTCTTTTCCAGTGATAGGAACATAAGTGAACTCGGTAGAAAATAATTGCTTACACTCTGAATAATTTTTGTCAAAATAGGCTGCATCTATTTTGGATAATCCTTTTATCATTGTGGAGTTTGGAATGTAAGCTATTGTATCAGAAAACAATTTATCGTATTTGCCTGCTTTCATTGTGTATGGATTAAATAAGGCAGTATCTCCTGATTCTTTTACAATAAATGTCCTTTGAAATACAATGTCCTGAGCTCTTGAAAGTGGTCTGTTTTGATTTCCGTTTTTGTCCATAAAGTCCAATACTTTTAGCTTTAAAGATGACGCTAACGTATCGACCGAAAAAGAACTTGAACTATATCCTGATGGTTGACCTCCGGCTAAGTAGTAGTTGTAGAATCTCAAAGCAGTTGTTTGAGTTGCAATTTTGAAAGCCTCCGATTTAGATACTTCGGAGTTTGGTTTAATTAAAACAATATCGCTAAGGTCTATATCTTGGTTAATTGAATCATTATTCTCGCACGATACAAGCGAAATTGCCACTAAGGCAACAAATAATAACTTTTTCATAATTGTATGAATTAAATTTCGACAAAGATATAGATAATAACATAAATTGAGGTTTGTTTTTTAAAAGAATTTGATAATTGACACTCTAATGTTATCAACATTAGAAGTATTAAAAGAAAAGAATAAGATAAAAATGGAATAAATATATTTATAGGGGGGGGTAATTAAAAGCCCCCGGTCATACAGGAGTCTCTACACTCCTATATACAAATGCGAACGTACCGCAAACCCGAGGGCATAATATGTCCTTTGGTGCGGTACGTTCGCGTTTTAGTTTGTAGAGGCTGCAAAAATAGGTATTATTAATTATATACGAAAATGAAAACAAAAAATTTCAATCAAAGTCCTTTGCCGTTTCAAGGTCAAAAACGGAAGTTTCAAAACGATTTTAAGACTGCATTAAACCAGTTTAGTGATTCACCTTTATTTGTCGATTTGTTTGGAGGAAGTGGCTTATTGTCTCATTGGGCTAAACAGCAGTTCCCAAATGCAAAAGTAGTGTACAATGATTTTGATGATTATCATCTGCGCATTGCCAACATACAGCGGACAAACTCACTGCTTGCCAAATTTCGCATTATTTTGGGAAACGAAACACTTGATAAGGTAATTAGTAAAGAATCGAAGGAAAAGGTTCTTAGGGCAATAAAACAAGAGGAAACAGAGACTGGATATGTAGACTATGTTACTATTTCATCAAGTTTACTATTTTCTATGAATTACGCTATGAATTATGATGATATGGCTAAGCAGTGTATGTATAATTGCATTCGTAAGAATGACTATGAAGATGCAGTCGGTTACTTGGATGGCATTGATGTAGTGAAACAAGACTATCGTGATTTATTTGAGCGATATAAGCACATACGCGGTGTCGTGTTTTTAGTTGACCCGCCATACTTGAGTACTGATTGTACAACGTACAGCAGTTACTGGCGGTTGGGCAACTACTTGGATGTACTGAATGTTCTGAAGGGAACGAGTTACTTTTACTTTACATCGAATAAAAGTAGCATATTGGAGTTTACGGACTGGGTGGAGCGTAACTTAGGGGCTGAAAATCCGTTTTTTGGTGCAACCAAGAAAGAAGTGGCTGCACGAATGAATCATAATGCCGGTTACACGGATATAATGCTTTATAAAAGGAATATATAAATATGAATAAGTATCACAGCGTTTTAGATAAAATTCTGAATAAAAGTAAGATTCAGAAAAATAAGAAGGGAAATATCCTTTATCTACTAAATGAACAATTGACACTACAGGCAGATGACTTACTCGACATTTTTGAGGGTCACTCTATCGCTCGTAATAAGTTACGAAGCGAACTGCAGCTATTTATGTCAGGTGAACGGCTAACAGAGAAATATCGCGAAATAGGTGTGAACTGGTGGGATTATTGTGGTCCGATATTGGTCAATAGCTATCCAACCTACTTTGAAAAGTTACCGCCGTTAATTGCCAAAATAAATAGAGAGCGGCGTAATAGCAAAAATTATGTATTGTTTCTAGGCTCAACAGATGCCGAAAGTAATCAATCTCCTTGTTTAAGCTTAATTCAATTTCAGATAGATGATGACAAGTTGGTAGTGAGTGCTTACCAGCGCAGTTGCGATGCCAATCTTGGTTTACCAGCTGACATCTATCACTTATATTTAATATCAAGGCAGATAGATTTACCGCTTAAATCAATCACGCTGAACATCGGTAACGTTCATATCTACGAGAATAATGTAGAAGCAACTAGGATGCTGTTGAGAGGTGAACAGGTGAGGTTTGAGTTGAATGTGTAATAAAACAACGTTTAAAGGTAATTTAAAAGGCAATTCAGAATTGAATTGCCTTTTTACTATCTTTGTGTGATTCTTCAAAAAGATGTACTTTTTGTTTTAGAAAGATGTACTTTTTGATTTTTCGATTATGTATTCATTTAGCTTCCTGATGACTCTTGCCGGATTTCCCACTGCTAAGGTATCGGCAGGAATATCTTTTGTAACTACCGCTCCAGCTCCAATTACCGCT
>Ga0302207_1001250_pt1 | contig 9773 bp, 10 predicted proteins | sample II_Fen_E2_2_FD_198792 | JGI IMG/M metagenome (GOLD analysis project Ga0302207, IMG submission 198792) | Peat permafrost microbial communities from Stordalen Mire near Abisko, Sweden - II_Fen_E2_2 | ecosystem: Environmental > Terrestrial > Soil > Wetlands > Permafrost | place: Sweden: Abisko...
GTTATAGAGATTTGAGTATAATTGCGGCAATTGGTTGTTATGCATTGTCAATTGTAGATGCTTATGTTGATGCACAGTTGTACGATTTTGATATCAGTCCGGATCTGTCTATGCGCTTTCAGCCAATAATGATAAAAAATGGCTACAACAATACATTTGCAATGCAGTGTAGTTTTAATTTTTAACAAGTTGATTTATAAAGATATATATATAAGATGAGGTTTCAAATACTATTTTCAACCGTTTTATTCTTTCTAATTAGTTCAGCATGTGTTCATTCACAGGTTAAAAGTAATGTGCATAAAGATAAGTCGGCCAATGAGTTGGTGTTTGATTCCACATTGAATGCTCCCCTGGAATTTGATAATACGTTGGATTATATGCTCCAGTCGTGGGTTATACAACGGGCAAGCACCTTAAATTGCAACTCAAGTGATAATGTTGTAGCAGTTTCTGATTCGGTATATAAACTTAGGTTATCCAAGATGCCCTGCTTAATGGAGATGCCGTATAATCCGAATGTGCGTTCGTTCATCGAATTATACACTGTTCGTAAACGACATCAGGTAGAGTATATGCTTGGGATGAGTAATTATTACTTTCCTTTATTTGAGCAGGTACTTGGTGCCAATAATTTACCACTGGAACTGAAGTATCTTTCTATTATTGAATCGGCTCTTAATACCACTATTGTTTCCAGAATGGGAGCTGCAGGTTTATGGCAGTTGATGATTGGCACCGGTCGCATGTACGGGCTTGAAATAAACAGTTTGGTAGATGAACGACTCTCGCCGGTAAAAGCTACAAATGCTGCCGCAAAATTTTTGAAGGATTTGTATGCTATTTATGGTGATTGGAATCTTGTTATTGCATCTTATAATTGTGGTCCGGGGAATGTAAATAAAGCTATCCGACGTGCAGGAGGCAAACGTGACTATTGGGCTATATATCCTTATTTGCCGAGAGAAACAAGAGGTTATGTTCCCATTTTTATAGCGGCTAATTATTCGTTGCATTACGCTTCTCAGCATAATTTATGTCCCGCCATTGTAAATATGCCTACGTTGACAGATACTGTCATGGTGCATCAACGCGTACATCTCGAACAGGTTGCTGGTGTTCTTAATCTCCCGATTGATGAAGTCCGCTTACTTAATCCGCAATATAAAAAAGATATAATTCCTGGTGATATTAAGCCGTATGCCTTATGCCTGCCTTTGAACTCTATTAATGCATTTATTGCTAAATTTAATGAAGTAATTTCGTATAAGGCTGATGAGTTGATTAATAATCGTCGTAGTGAGATTGAAATTGTTCAGGCTGCATCTACTATTACTCCCGGAGGGTCAGGAAGAGTAACTTATCATAAGGTAAAGTCCGGTCAGACTCTAAGCGATGTCGCTGATAAATATGGTGTTTCTTTAAAAAAATTAAAGAAATGGAATAACATCAAAGGATCAAAAATTATGATAGGTCAGAAACTGAAGATTATTAAATAATTGACTTACGAGAAATATGGAAAAACTTTTTTATTCCATCTCTGAAGTTGCCAAAATGTTCGGCATCAATCAATCAAACTTGCGTTTTTGGGAGAAAGAATTTAAACAACTTAAACCTAAACGCAATGATAAGGGCACGCGATTTTATACTCCAGATGATATACAGACTATTAAACAGATTATCTATCTGACTACTGAGCAGAAGCTAACCCTAGATGGTGCAAGGCGTAAATTGGGTCAAAAGAAAGATACAATAGCAAAGCAACAGGAGGTTGTAGAACGCCTTAAAGTTATCAGAAAAGAACTGATAGGAATTTCTGATGCACTTTCTTAATGTTGTATTTCCTGCTTTTGAGTACAGGTTACACTTGATAAACAATATTTAGAACTTTCCAATTATCTTCTACCTACTTTCCAACCAGCAATTAATTGTATTGACTCGAATCCAATGACCAGCGCTGATAATTTATTCCATATAGATAAATCATCTTTTTTAGCATAATTTTCGACAATAATGAATCATGGGAAGTATAGAACAAGAGAAGCTCACAGTTCAGAAAATGATAAATTTGTATTGCAGAAAAAAGCATCGAACTGCTCAATTATGTGAAGAGTGTAGTTTGCTAATGAAATATGCAATAGAGAGATTGTCTAAATGTCCGTTTGGAGATGATAAAGGGAAGTGCGCCAACTGCTCTATACATTGTTATAAACCGGACTTAAGACTAAAAATTAAAGCTGTGATGAGGTTTTCGGGACCAAGGATGTTTTTATACCATCCTATTGATTTGATAAAACATCAGATAAAAAAACAGACTTTGAAGAATTAACTTCAAAGTCTGTTTTTTTATTGTAAAATAAAAGCGGCTTATTTTAGAGCTAATTTTTTCTTAACTAGCGCAGTAATATCATTTGATTTTGGAGATTGATAGATGATACTTTGTGCTCCAAGATCGAAAATATAAAGATATCCATTTTCAGCACCGACTTCATTAATTGCTTTTTTGACTTTTTCAATTACAGGAGCAAATAAGTCCTGTGATTTTTTTTGTAAATCAGTTTGAGCATTTTGGTTTGTAGTGCTAATACGTTGCTCCATTTCTGCAATTTCGCTTTGACGAGCTTGTTTAATGCTCTCAGGCATTGTAGCTTGTTTTTCCTGATATTCTTTTGTTTTTGCAAAATACTCTTCACGCATTTTCACTATTTCTTTTTCCCATTGAGATTGTAAATCACTAATGGTTTTTTCGATTGTAACGCGTTCAGGCATTAATGTTAGAATCTCCTGAGAATTGATGTGACCTAATTTTACTTCCTGTGCCATTAAACTGAAAGGAAGAGCGCAAAGCACTAATAAAGCAATTTTCTTAAACATATTATTTCTATTTTGAGTTTTATTTATTTGAAAATGGACTGCAAATGTATAAATTTATTTTGAATATCCCAATTTTTTGAGAACCACATCACTGACATCTAATTTTGGGGAAGTAAATATTACATTCATCGAAGAACTTTTGTCAAAAACGAGTTCTAAACCTTGATCCTTACTTATCTGTTGAATGGTGGAATATACTTCGTCCTGAATAGGTTTCATTAAGCTCTGGCGTTTTTTAAAGAGTTCGCCTTCAGGTCCAAAGTAGGTTCTTTTTAATTCCTGAGCAGCTTTTTCTTTTGCTACGATTTCTTCTTCCCTTTTAGTTTTCATTTCATCCGAGAGAAAAACCAGCTCAGTCTGATAGTTTTTATACAACTTCTGAACTTCCTGCAATTTTTCTTCTACTTCAGATTGCCATTTTTTTGATATCTGATTTAACTGATCATTGGCAGTTTCGTAAGAAGGAATATTTTTCATGATATATTCCATATCTACCATTGCAAACTTTTGTGCATTCCCAGTAAAGGTTATTGCTGCCAATAAACAAAGGGCAATAATTATTTTTTTCATGTTTTTTTCATTAGATTGTTGAACAATAATTTCTGATTTCAATTATGTATTACAAAATCTCTGCCAAAATATAACCTCTATTAAGAATACACATTAAAGCTCTTGTCCAAGAACGAAGTGGAACTGGCTACCACTCTTTTTACCGGTATTATCTATGTCAAAACCATATCCCCAGTCAACCCCCATCATCCCAAACATTGGAAGGAAAATACGAACACCAATACCTGCCGAACGTTTCAAATTGAATGGGTTGAAGTCTGATATTTTATTAAAACAGTTTCCCGCTTCAACAAAAGTAAGCGCGTATATCGTTGCAGACTGTTCAAGTGATAGTGGATAACGTAATTCCATTGTGAATTTATCATACAAATATCCAACATTAGTGCCAATTTTAGGATCGTATGGGGTTATTGAGCCACTAGTATAACCTCTCATCGAGATATAATCTGTTCCGTAAGTGGTGTAGTTTGACATTCCATCACCTCCCATTACAAATGTTTCAAAAGGAGAACGGACGTTTTTATTGTAGCTTCCAAGATATGAGAACAATGCTCGTCCCATCAATACCAGTTTATCGCCAGCTACTGGCGTAAATGTTTTTCCGGTAAATGTCCATTTATGATATTCTAGGAACTTATAACGTTCGGCATTAGTCATATTCGAGCTACCATAATCTTTCCCATTTATCAATGAATATGGTGGAGTAATCTTTAATCCTAAAGAGAATGATGAACCGCTACGGGTATAAATTGGATTGTCGATAGAATTACGACTTAGTGTTAGGTTTACACTGAAATTATTGTAGTTACCATCGGTCAATGGAGGCAAATAGTACCATTTGCTCAGCATGAATAACTGATATGAAAGTTCTCCCTGAAATACAAAATAATCATCCGGCCAGCTAAGTCGTTTTCCGTAACCAAGTGATGCTCCTATGGTTCGCATGTATTTAGTTGGGTCCATCTCGCTTTGGTATTGGGTGCTATAGCTATTGTTTCCATAACCACCGTATCCGCTACCGTATCCGCTACCATATCCACCTCCGTATCCGCTATACATTTGGTTTATGTAGTTGCTATAGTTTGCGGAGTAACGATCACTTACTGTTGATTGGGTGGAGTAGTAAATAGATGCTGACAATGAGTTTGGGCGTTTACCGCCAAGCCATGGTTCCAAAAATGATAAGCTTACTGATGAATATGATTGTCCACTAGTTCTACCGTTTATCGTAAGCGTCTGTCCTTCTCCTTGAGGTACAATTCTGTATGTATCAGGCTTGAATAGGTTTTGTATAGCGAAGTTGCTGAATTTTAATCCAATACTACCAACTACACCAGTTGAACCCCAACCTGCAGAAAATTCCACTTGGTCGCTACCTTTTGTTTCAAGTTTATATGTTATATCCACGGTTCCGTTTTCGGCATCAGGCTGTACATCAGGCACAATTTTTTCAGGATCAAAGTGACCCATTTGAGCCAACTCGCGCATGGTACGCATAATATCATCCTGACTGTATAATTGGCCCGGTTTTGTGCGTAATTCTCTTCTTATTACGTGTTCGTAAACGCGGGTATTACCTTTTATTCCTATTTCGTTAATAGTGGCAGGTTTCCCCTCTATTACTCTCATTTCAAAATCAATCGAATCATTATCGACTTGCACTTCTACCGGATCAATCTGCGAAAACAAATATCCGTTGTTTTGATAAAGTTTGCTCACTGCATCGCCTTCATCTGTTACTAGTCTGGCCATCAGTTTTTTGTGATTGTATATATCACCTTTCTTTATCCCTAATAAGGCTTCAAGCTTTTGGTAAGGGTAAATGGTGTTACCTATCCATTTGATATTTCTGTAATAATACTTCTTACCTTCATTTACGGTTAAATATACGTCTACAGTTTTGTCGTCATGGCGTACTACGCTATCTGAAGCAATAAACGCATCTCTGTAACCAATTTCATTGTACTTTTCTATAAGAGCTATCTTATCTTTTTCATACTCTTCACGAACAAATTTCTTGGTTCTGAAAAAATTTCTCCAATTATTATCATTGGTTTTTTTCATGGCTCTGTTTATCTGATTATGGCTCAAAGCAACATTTCCAGTGTAATATAATTTGTGAACTTTGGTCTTAAGCTTTTTATCCACGTTTATATCTACTATAACATAGCCAGGTTTGTTTGGATCATTACGTTGATATACAGTAACTTGAACGTTAAGGAATCCTTTTTCTTCCATGTACTTGTCAATGACTTTTTTCGCTATGTCAGAGATGTTAGGAGTAATCTGATTTCCTTTTGTGATACCAACCCGTTGTTCAAGGTCTTCTTTTTCGCTTTTCTTTAGTCCGTTATAATTTACTTCCGATACACGGGGACGTTCTTTTAAATCTATGGTTAGCCAGACTTTCCCATCTTTTATTTTGGTTGCCAAAATTTTAACTTGAGAGAACAAACCTTGTTTCCAAAACTTCTTCACTGCATTTGTGATAACAGTTCCAGGCACATTGATAGTCTGGCCTACATTTAAGCCTGAGTAACCAATAAGAGTAAGGTCATCGTAATTACTAGCTCCAGAAACCTTTATTTCGGCTATTTCATACCTTGGTGTGGTATTGGCGTATTCTATAATTGGTAAATTTGTTGTGTCTTGTACTGAAACAGTTTGCGCTACAAGAAGTTGGCTAAAAACAAATAGCAGGGAAAAAGTAAAAAGCGTTTTGTATTGCATAATTTATTTGGAGTGTCGAGTTACGATAGTATTTGGTGTAATTTTAATTATTTACCAAAACGGCGTTCTCTTTGTTGAAATTTATAAATAGCTTGGTAAAAATTTTCATTTCGGAATTCCGGCCAATGTGTTTCTGTAAAATATAATTCTGTGTAGGCAATTTGCCATAATAAAAAATTACTGATACGTTCTTCTCCACTGGTTCTTATTAGTAAATCCGGGTCTGGTATTGAATTGGTAGTTAAATATGTACTAATAAGATCTTCATTAATATCTTTATCACTTACTTTTCCGGCAGATATATCTTTACAAATGTTTTTTAGAGCATTTGTAATTTCCCAACGTGAAGAGTAGCTTAAAGCAAGTACAAGGGAGAGACCTGTATTATTAGCTGTTTGAAGAATGCAACGTTTAAGTTTTTCAGTGGCATTTCCTGGTAATCTGTTAATGTCACCTATAGCCAGCAGTCGCACATTATTTTTATTTAGCGTTGGTGTTTCTTTCTCAATGGTGTCTATTAAGAGTTCCATTAATGCATCTACTTCATACTGTGGTCTTCCCCAGTTTTCGGTAGAAAAAGCATATAGAGTAAGATACTCAATTCCTATCTCAGCAGCCGCTTCAGTCGTTTCACGAACAGAAGTAACACCATTCTGATGTCCGAAAATTCGATCATATCCACGTTCTTTAGCCCAACGCCCATTTCCGTCCATTATGATGGCAATGTGTTTTGGAAGTCTGGATTTATCTATTTTTTCAAAATATGATGACATATATTATTTGATGGTGAATTTATTTATACGTATTATTCAGGCAATTACATTTCTTTTTCCAGAAATCGAAACTCACACCAACAGTAAGTGTCGAGAGCAAATCATTATTAAATATGTTAGAACCATTCAGGTTCTGAGGATTGTTATACTTTGACATATTTTCCATATTATCCGAAGATAGCAGCAATTTATTAGACCATTGAGCTGTTAAGTTCCAGCGTTCTGCTAATTTTACTTTCAATCCGAATCCAAAAGGAATAAAAGGTTCCGGTTGTTTTTGTTTTATATATAAATCAGTCATCATTCCGGCTCCTACAAATATGTATGGAGAAAAAAAACGACTGTTTCTTTTATAAGGATCATGTTCCAAATCAAAAAAATTGAATTCTAAGCAGAGATCACCAACATTGATTGTATCGTTCACAAATGAGTTGTTTGGTCCTACAATTTTAGAGATTCTTGAAAACTCTGCTTTAACTGCAAAACGAGTGTCAATTCTGTATCGAATAAACGCACCGTATGTAAACTGCATATTATTGAAGAGCTTACTGTTTGCATCACCTAAATACGATGACCCACCGCCTGATATTCCTATCTCGGCACGATATAAATATTGAGCTAAAGTGTTGACGTGCATTGTTATACAGGCAACGAATACACAAAGTTTTATAAGTTTTATATTCATAGCCATTCCTAAATAAGAATCAGTAATTAGAGACTAAAAGAGTTTCTTAAGATTAAATCTAGATGTTTCAAACAGAATACAGCAACAAAAGTAGTGATAATCTTTTAATGATAATAAAATGCCTCCAAAGTGAGGGCTATATTTAACATATTATTGCAAAAATAGTGAGTTAATAGCAGAACTGGTTTGATTAATGATAAAGAAGCTTAAAATGCTTTTAGATAGACAAAGTTTGAAGTGCCAGATTCTCTTTATTTGTCATTTCAGCTCTTAATTCGGGAGTATTGTCGGCCTGTCCGCAGAGGTGTAAAATGCCATGAATCAAAATTCGTTTAAGCTCATCGTCAAAACTCACTTTAAATTCTTCAGCATTGCTCTTTACAGTGTCAATACTTATAAATATATCTCCTGAAATAACAGAGGATTCACTGTAGTCAAAGGTTATTATATCTGTGTAGTAATCGTGATTCAGATATTGTTTGTTTATTTCCAGTATGCGCTTATCAGAACAAAAAACATAAGCAATTTCACCAACTTTTTTTCCGTAAAAAGCTGCTGTATTTTTTATCCAACTATTGATTTTTTGCTTAGGTATAGAGGGAGCTTTAATGTCATCAACAATATATTGAATCATGTTCTCGGGTTTTTAAAATACAAGTTTTAAAATCAATGGAAAAATAGATATCCGAGTAAGATGGCTGCTATAATTCCAGCCAGATCGGCTAAAAGGCCACAAGCCAAAGCATAGCGGGTATTTTTGATATTTACTGAGCCAAAATATACGGCTAAAATAAAGAAAGTAGTATCAGCCGAGCCCTGAATTATGCAAGACAAACGACCTACAAATGAATCGGCACCATGAATTTTCATTGCATCAACCATCATGCCTCTGGCACCGCTTCCACTCAAAGGTTTCATTAATGCAGTCGGCAGTGCCTCTACAAAATCAGTATTAATTCCCGTAAGCGAAACCAGATATTTTATTCCTAATATCAAATAGTCCATAGCGCCTGATGCACGAAACATAGCAATTGCGACTAATATACCAATAAGATAAGGAACTATTCCTATTGCCACTTGAAATCCTTCTTTAGCTCCAACTATGAATGACTCATATACATTGGTTTTGCTTCTTAATGCTATGCTAATGAATATGATAATGATGCTGAAAAGAATAAAATATGCAGCAAAATTCGAATATTTAGAGATGTCTGCTTTGGGAAGTCTGCTCAGAACATATATCAACGTACCGATTAACGTGATCATACCCCCGAGGGTTAAAAGAACAACGCGATTCAACAGATTGATTTTTTGGATAACAGATACAGTTATAAGACCGGTTAGTGCAGCGCAAAAAGTCGCAATCAGTATTGGTAGAAATACGTCAGCCGGATTAGCAGCCCCCAGTTGCTGACGAAAAGTAAGTATGCTTACAGGCACCAACATAAGGCCTGCAGTATTAAGTACCAAAAACATGATCATTGGATTAGACGCTTTTTCTTTGTCCGGATTAATTTCCTGCAGTTCGCGCATGGCTTTTAGACCCAGCGGAGTAGCAGCATTGTCAAGTCCGAGCATGTTGGCCGAGAGATTCATGAAGATGCTTCCCATGGCCGGATGTCCTTTGGGAATGTCGGGAAATATTTTTGAGAAAAATGGAGCGACCATGCGGGAAATGATATTGATAGCTCCACCTCTTTCGCCTATTTTAAGAATGCCTAACCATAATGACAGCATTCCGGTTAATCCAATAGAAATTTCAAAACCTGTTTTAGCAGAACCAAATGCAGACTGCATGACGTCCATAAAGATATTGGTATTGCCGGTAACAAAAAATTGTATGCATGCTACTACGAACGCAATGAGAATAAATCCAATCCAAATGTAGTTTAATATCATAATCAATAAATTCCTGTCGTGTTAACATTCCAAATCAAGTCAGACCCACAAAGTTGCAAAAGTACGTTTTTTTTTGTTTTGTTCAACAATTATTCAGATCAGTGATTATTTCTTTTAAATCACAAGTCTAAACCAATTTTATACTAGCTAGAATGTGCTTTAAAATAGTAGCAGACTTTTATATCTGATTAAATAGCATATAATCAGATAGTTGTCCGTGAGCTGGATTTTGCATTGAAATA
>Ga0302207_1001251_pt1 | contig 9770 bp, 6 predicted proteins | sample II_Fen_E2_2_FD_198792 | JGI IMG/M metagenome (GOLD analysis project Ga0302207, IMG submission 198792) | Peat permafrost microbial communities from Stordalen Mire near Abisko, Sweden - II_Fen_E2_2 | ecosystem: Environmental > Terrestrial > Soil > Wetlands > Permafrost | place: Sweden: Abisko...
CATGTCGAAATACCTGGCAATTTTATCACTAATGTAACCTGAATCAGTTGATTTTGCGGTGTCCAGATAAGCCGGAAATACATTCATAGTATCTTCTTTGTATTCGATGCCTTTTATTTTCTTTGTACCCGAAAAGGCAATGGCAATTCTGAATGGATTTCCTCTTTCTTCAAGCAGTTTTATTAATACATTATAATAATTGATAGCCGATTCAATGCTTTGAGTGGCTATGATAGCTTTTGCTTTCCCTTTTAATTTTTTGGTATTGACAAGCCTTGTTAGAAAGTGGTCCAACATGATATCAGCCTTTGTACCTATAGTTTGTTCGTGACTTTCTACAAAAGCTTTGAGTTTCTTTTGTGCTTTTACAGTATCAAACTCAGGATTATCCTCTATTGATTTTTTTATTTCGTAGTAACTCTTGTAGGTCGTATAATTAGCCAGCACATCCAAAATAAAGCCTTCTTCAATGGCTTGCTTCATGGAGTATAAATGAAATGGTTTAAATTTACCGTCCTTTTGCTTGTTACCAAACTTTTCAAGAGTATTGGGTTTGGGCGTTGCAGTAAAAGCAAAATAGGAAGCATTCCCTCTCATTTTGCGGGAACGCATGGTTTCGAGGATTAAATCCTGTGCATCGGTATATTCTTCTTCATTGTTATTATTCCCCATAGCCCGGTTCAGAGTATCTGCCGTCCTTCCGCTCTGGCTGCTGTGTGCTTCGTCAATGATTACGGCAAAACGCTTGTCACTCAAATCTGCAATGCCATCCACAATGAACGGAAATTTCTGAATGGTGGTAATGATAATCCGTTTTCCGTTTTCAAGGTTTTCTTTCAGCTCTCTGGACGAATAGGCAGGAGCCACAATGTTTTTCACTTCCGAAAACTCTTTGATATTATCCCGCAGTTGTTTATCCAGCAAGCGTCTGTCGGTAACCACAATCACCGAATCAAACAATGGGTTGTTTATGCCTTTACATCCCGGAACACTATCGCTCTCCGGATAAGTCTCTATCAGTTGATAGGCTGCCCAGGTAATGGAATTTGATTTCCCCGAACCGGCTGAATGTTGTATCAGGTAAGTCTGACCAACTCCATTCTTAGCGGAATCAGCAATCAGACGTCGCACTACATCCAGTTGATGATACCGTGGAAAAAACAGGTTTTTCTTGCTTAGCGGATCTTTATCTTTCCCGTCAAACCGTACAAAATGCTGGATAATGTTGGCGACACTTTCACGGGTAAGCACTTCTTCCCACAAATAAGATGTTTTATGTCCGAAAGGATTGGGCGGATTCCCTTTCCCGTAATTATGCCCCAGGTTAAATGGCAGGAAGAAAGTATCTGTACCATTTAACTTTGTAGTCATATATACTTCGTCGGTATCCAACGTAAAGTGTACCAGGCATCGCCCGAAATTCAACAAGGGTTGTGTAATATCCCGCTTCAGTTTGTATTGGTTCTGTCCGTGGACCTTGGCATTTTGTCCGGTCCAGGCATTCTTTAGTTCCATGGTGGAGAATGGCAGCCCGTTTACAAAGAGCACCATGTCAATTTCTTCCAGTGGATTTACTAAGGAGTACTGCAACTGACGGGTGGCACTAAACTGATTGCATGCAAAATTCTTTTTAATGGAATCACTGCTACTCGCCATGGGCAACTGATAGAACAATGTGAAATGTGCGTCCTCTACCTCCAACCCTTTCCGCAACAAGGATATGATGCCATTCTTACGGATCATTCTGTCCAGCCTTTCCAGTATCCTCAGCTTCCAGTCGCTTTGCCTTTTGAGTCTGATTAGTTCTTCCGGCTGTGTTGCTTCCAGAAAGCTCCAGAATTGATAAGTATCTATCGCATACCGGGCATTGAAATCGGTAGGATAGCCAATCGTATAGCCATTACCACCAGGCATCAGGGGTTCTCTTTCAAATACTACCGAATCATTGACTGCTTGTTCTTTAAGTTCTTCAAGGCTGGTTCCTGTTAAGCATTTCTCTATGGCTGCTTCAAGCGCTTTTTCGTTGGTCTGGCTGGTCATCGTATTTTATTCTCCGGTTTCGTATTTCAGATTTATCTCATCAATCAAATTCTTAGATTTACCTGTCAATTCTTCAACAAGTTTATACACCATGGTGCAAGGATTGTAATTCGCATATTGCTGTACAACATAACTTTTGCTCAATGCATCTGCCCACTTAATTGCATTTACCTCACTTCCATAAATTTGCAAAGTTTGATATATGTTTTTGTCGTTTTTCTTATATTTAAAAGGATCAGATCTCCTCGCTGGACTGGCTGTAATTTTCTTGTTTACTTCACGCTCTAATGTTTTTTTGTATTCGTCTCTACTCATAGCAGTGATTCTGTTTACAAAATGAAGCAAATACCATAATTCAAATGCCTCATTACTCCATGCACATGAAATATCTTTTGTTTTGCCGTAGATAATTGCCTTGTTGAAATTAACAGGCAGGAAACTATCTTTATCGAATACCGCCCATACCCTGTCGTATTTTTGAGCAGATTTATCGCGTAACTCAATGGCTTTATCAACCACTTTAGTAGTGGAAATACCACCACCATCAAATATAAGGTCGTAAACGATACTCCCATTGATTTTAGGAAAAGATTTAAAATAATTAGGTTCAGTTTTTTCTCCTTCACACACAATCAAAAAGAACGCTTTTAATTCACGTGTTCCTTCTTTCTTCTTTTCTGCTTTGGCAAAGTTCTTCTGAAGAGCATTATCAATTTTTATCTTTCCTGCCATAGTTATAGTTCATTAATATAAGGTATTGCCCCGTAGCGACCTCTGATATAATTTTTTTCAAGATTACTATCGTTACGTACTTTCGTACCATCAGGAAGTTTGAATTCCACTAAATTATATAAATCGGTTTGTTCGAACTCATCTTTTTCAGTAAACCAAATCTGATCCCGTCGAAACAAATCAGCATTTAATAAATTAGTATCGTGGGTAGCAAACAACAATTGCGAATTTTTGGGATTGGTTTCTTTCTTATTAAATAAATTTACCAGTTGAATTGTAAGCAATGGGTGCAGCTTGGCATCCAACTCATCTATTATTAGCATTTTTCCTGTAAGCAAAGAATCAAAAATTGGTCCTGTCAAATCAATAATCTTCTTAGTACCTTCCGATTCGCTTCGGTCTTTATCGAATGCTACTGAGTCTATAATCAGACCCTGAGAATCATATTTATTATGCATTGTTTTAATGGAAAGCATCTTTTTACCGGAATAATCCTTACTTAACTTACTCTTTACACTATCCGGAAAATCAATGGGAAGATCTGAAACATTGAATTCAGATTCTTTTACCATTAATTCCTGAAACCCAAGTTTTAATTTCTGGAACAAAGACAGAGCTTGTTCGCACCCTTCTTTTTTATCGTGAAGCATCCGCATGGTAAAACCATTATATTCCTGATGTGCCAATCCCGATATTACATTATAGCTACGAAACCATTCTATGATTTGTTTGGATATTTTACCTCCTAATTGTGCCACCAGTGAAACGAACAACCTATTGTCATTGGTCGCTTCTTCTTTCCCTTTCCCTTCTACAAATTGATCAGTTATACCTATCCCATCTTTAGTTCTGATAAAAAGAGTTGTTTCCTTTTTAGTCATACCTTGTTTTACAAACAGCCACTCATTTACAATGCTCTCTAACGTATACTCAAAACCATAACGATAGGTTTTACCTCCTATCAGAAACTCTGTTTCGAAATGAGTGGGTGCATGCTCTGATTGTTCTGAAAGCAAAAAAGGCGTGTAATCTAATGGATCTTTATCATTAAGTTTTACAGAGTTAAGAAGTATATTCCGCATCCCATCCAGCGCTTTAATCAAATTACTTTTTCCACTTGAATTTGCGCCATACACTACAGCCGAACGTAACAACCTATAATTATCAATTGTAAAAACATTATCAAGGTCAGATATAGCTGCTGCTTTAAAGCTTAATGTTCGCTTTGTATTGAAGGAAAGAAAATTTCCTACTGTAAATTCTATTAACATAACTTGATTGTTTTGTTTATTGTTATTTGGATATACAAAGATATTACATTTTATATATTTAACTGTGTATATATGAGATTATTTCTCATATATACAATAAAAAATAAGTATTGTATTGTTTAGCTCGGTATATATGATATATTATCTCAAATCTCAATCATAGAACTTAGATATTACTTCTCCCTACTCTCTCAACAATTTAAAAGAAGTGCTCTCAATAACTGAATCAAATCAGCCATGTTGCTTTTATAATTCAAGATTGAATTTTGTTAAGTATTTCTATATATTGCTTAAAGCACTTGTTCATTGGTCTAACTGGTCATATTTTTCTCTTCAATTTTTATTCAGGTTGATTCCTTTTATTGTTTACCGGTATACTTTGTCTTTTAGGGTTAAACTTATACCATGCAAGTTTTCTCAATCTCTAAAATCAACGTCTTTAATCTTTCATACCCATTTTCAAATGATGTATGTTTCCAATCATACCACCATGATGTACTTTTAAATCCACCAATTTCTTCAAGAATAGGAGCAACCATATATGCCACTTCTTTTAAAAGTGTTTCACTACATTCATGACGTCCTATACCATAATAGATATTTGTTTCCTGCTCAATGCATACAGCAAAATCTACCCCTTTTGCATTAATTATTACACCAACTTTTGGAAAGCTAACTTCATCAGAATAGTCAATAAGTTTATAGTTTGGAAAATCTACCCTTAGTTTATCTAACCAGTAATTCCAGCATTCTTTTTCTGTATTCGCTTTCAGACTGTTCAATTGATTGACTACTTTGTATAAAGCTCTCCAGAATTTCATATTTTTTGTTTACATTCTGTTTTAATAAATGAACTAATATCCTACTATGGGCATTCTCATTAGCCCACAACAAATCAATCACATTAATATGATAAGGTTGTTCTGCTTTAAGTTTCCGATATGATTTAATAAAAGGTAAAGTAAGTTCATTACTATTATTGAACTTCCTAATATCAGATTCAACCTGAAATAATCTTATTTGTTCCGTTAATCTGAATATGTCATCAATTGTGCTTGTCATCATAAGTGATTATATTAAAGTTTGATTCTGTATAATTTAAAATTTACAATGAATAGTAATACCCTTTAATTTTTGCAGCCATAAGCTTTCTTCTTTCTAAAAGAAACTCTTCGTAATGCTTGTAATCCATCGACACAACATTCTCCGGTATACAGTTGCAAGATAAATTTAAAAGTAATTTTTCTTTATCGTTGATATTACCGTACACATTATCTCTGGTTTCACATTGATTAAATACAATGCTGAAATAATCGCAAGGTGGTTTATTTCCAATGGCAATGTTGGTCGTTGTGTCCAGATAAGTATAATTTGCTATTTGATTGTATTTAGATTTGTCAGTAATGCCATGGTTTACCAAATGATCTTTAGGAAATATATGATGGATATCACCCATAATAGTAATAAGTTCAACTACTTTCATGCCATTCATTAACAAAGAGTTATCGGTACTATGAACCTGTGCTGCCAGGAATGTATTGAAATAAGGACTATTGATGGCCGATGTTTCCAGATTTTGAACTAAACCAATTGTCCAGAATGTCTCTGATAATTCAGCTGCCTCTACTTCTTTGTAAAACTCTATAAAACCTCTTTCGGCAATTCTTCGAATGTCTTTATCCATGGCTGACTCAGGAGATGTGATATAACGGCTGGTCAATGTGCTTAACACATACCATTTCGATACATAATGTTTAATTTGTGTCTTTTCAATATCACTATCGGCATTTAAGAGCAAGTAAAGCGTATAGGCGAAATTTAAAGTCATTTGTGAATTAATCAACCTACTCGATATAAATCCTGCTGACTTAATAGCCAACACAAAATTGGAGAATGAATACTCATTAATAAAATTATAAATACCTTGTGTAAGATTGGCAAAGGATTCTTCAGCTATTTCTTCTTTATAATCACGTGTAACAAAATCACGTCCTCCTAATAGACTTACTAAATCCTTCATTTTACCTCTTCCGAATTTATGCATCAAAGCTACACGGAGTATGTCACCATAATCGGGATCATAAATATCACCAATATCATCTTTTAACCATTTTATTTTAGGTGAAAAAGGAGAATTCATAAACTCTTTATCTTTGCACATTTCCGAATACCATTCGGGCTGAACAGCCAAATGCGAAAAGTAATCAATCGCTTTACGCAGCATATTTCCACCATATATTGTATTGGCTGCAATTTTCGACATTGCAAAGTCTGCCTGATTCAATTTTGCTCCCTGACTATTAATACGAATAAATATTTCAGTAACTTCATCAATGGTCAACTCTTTATCCAGAGTAATTACTCCAATCTGACGATTTCTGATATCGGTCAGTTTCATCAATATCTTATTTAAATCGCTTCCATTTATTTCATTGTTTTTTTCGCAATATAGATTTACAAATTTCCAGGCATCAAAAGTGGACATAAACACTTCTGCAATATCTGGAATCCATTTTTTATCTCTTAAAATGGCATTGTCCTGAACCTTAAAGATTTCTTCATCCTCCTTGGCAAGTGGGTTGAAAGCTATCTTTATGCGCTTTTTCTCAAAATCTGAATTAATCACTTCTTCTCCAACGATAGCAGTCATCAAGGCAGTGATTCGTTGTTGTCCATCAATCATAATTTTCTTGCCTTCCGATAAACTTCCGTCTTTCAATCGCATATTCGGACTTTGGGATATTATGAGATAACCTGTAGGATAACCTGTATACAGTGAATCTATTAAATCACGTACTTGTTTTGGCTTCCATACAAACGGGCGTTGTATTTCAGGTATTGCTATTTCATTCGATTTGATTAAATTAAGTATTTGCTCTATACTTACATTTGAAGATTGATATTTTTCTGCCATAGTATCTTGTATTTTGTTCTGATATTCAAAAGTATATATTTTTTTGGATTAATATCACTGTTTTTAAAGACTAGTCATCTAATTTCTAACACGATTCTTGTATGTCATTTAATTTCATGAATCATAGTTCAGACTATCTTTATCTTCCCCGTTACCGCCTCATTAATCAATACACTTCTATACTCCTTCAGCTTCTCTATCTCTTGTTCCTTTAATGAAATGGCAGTAGCAATTTTAATTGTAATATTTTCAATATAAGAAACAATATCTTTTTGTTCTGATAAAGGAGGAAATATAGTTTTTAGCTGCTTAAATTCATTCCAGTATAGTCGTTTTCGAAAATCTGTAATTCCCTTAGAATGTCTGTCCATTTGTTGAATAAAACCCGATGTTCGATACTGATATTCAAAAAAATCAGCATCAATGTTTCCTGTTGGTTCAGCTACTACATAAGCAGGACTTACCATGCCATTGACATGTACAGCCCCAATTCCACCTTGCCATGCACGCATCATATTATATACAATGTCATTGATCTTAACATGCTTATAGTTACTTTTATCGTCTATTCTGTTTTTCCCTCGAATGTTTTTTTCTTCACTTAATTCCTCGGATGAAACACCAGTATGTATTGAAACAGAAAGTATTGTTAAGCTTTCATTGCCCGGTTCGTTCCTCTCTTTAAATTGAGCAAAATTACTTACAGCTTCCCAATGCACCGGTATCTCTCCAATCCACTCCACACCACTGTCTTTTAGTTTTATTTCAGCATTTAGTCCACGCGTAACTGCACGATGAATCAATATTTGTCTACGTTCTTTGAGTAGTTCTATTTGTTTTTCTTTTAATCTTACGGTATTGTTAATTAAAGACATTTTGCAATCTAGAAAGTTTGAAATGCTAATTTGCTCTTTAATTGGTGGATATGTTATAGTGAAATTCTTTATACTGGATATCGCAACTCCTCCAATAATTCCTGACATTGCTATTCTAAACTGTGTTTGAAATAAATCAGATTTTAAAGTGTAATAAATATATTTTGAAGATTCTTTTGTCTTTGCATTAAAACAAGCAAGTTTATTTACAATACATACTTCTTCTTCAGTAAATGCGATTTTTCTACCAGCGCTTCCACCTTCGATACAAAGTATTGCAGAATATTTTGGTACTATCTTTAATTTGATGTTTTCTTTTGGTATTTTAAGTCCATTATTATATGTAATAGTCGAAAAATGAACATCAACATCTTTAGAAGAAATATATGGTAAATCGTTCAATTCTTCAGATTCATATTTTTTCTTTTGGGAATCATTTAAACTATCCCCATTAAAAACACTGGTTATTATTTTATATTTTAATGTTTCCCAGTGTTCAGGAATCTCTCCCAGCCATTCCACTCCCGAATCTCTATATACAGGATATTTATTCATCTCAATTTTCATATTTGATATTTAGAGAGTATTGCAATTATAATTTAACAGTATCACACGAAGGGTATTGGTCATTAAACAGAGAAATAGAAATAAGTCTTATCAACTAATTTCTCCAACCAATGGTTGAATTTTATATCTTTTTGATCGTATTACTATGTGTTTTATCCGGTAAATTTCTCGAACCAATGGTTCGAGATTTGCATTAGTATGATATTTAGAATAAAACTTGGAATTATACCTTAACTTAGTGAGACTAAGTTTCACTTCATTGCTAAGGCAATTTTCTTGTTTTTCTTATTAGCTCAAAGAAAGAATTTCTGCAATTAGTCCATCACTTTCGCCTTCCAGTGCCAGTATCTCAGCTGATACTTCCTCCAGGCTCCGCAGTGGTTTATGTCGGTAGAAGTATTTATTAAAGCTGATTTCATACCCTGTTTTTGTGGCATCCAGGTTTATCCAGGCTTCCCCTACATGGGGTTTTACTTCCCGCAGGAAATAATCATGTATATTCTCTTTTAGCGGCACGTTTTCGGTATCGCGCAGGTCACTTTCGGTTTCATATTCCAGGAACTCACCTTTCTTTGAAGTGACAGTATACCCGTAATCAGCCAACTGACTTTCGGTGCATCCCAAATGATTCAGTAATTTTATCAATTTATCACCGGTAAGCTTGATTGTACCTTTTATTACTTTTTCGGCGGTAGCATCATACGTACTCACTGCATTCTGAATAGCATTCTTTTCGGAAGCGGATAGTTTAAGCTTGAGTGTTTTTAGTGCTGTGTCTACCTTATTTTGGAAGATGTTGAAGTCCATGTATATATCAGTACCTACAGCTTTCATGAGTTGGGTTGCTGCATTGAGTAAGTCCAGTTGCTTTTGCCACAGGGCTGAGCTAACCAATGTTTTGCTTTGTCTGGCATTCAGGTTAAGTTCCTGCTTTTCGGCCCAATCCAGTATCGCTTTTTCGTATTTTGCCAGGTTGGTATACACTTCATTTCCGTAAGTTTCGTACGCCCACATCATGGGTTCCCGAAGGCTTTTATCAAACCGTAATTCGGCAATGCTTTCTTCGTTAAACTGTGCCTTTAACCGTTTCGGGCGTTCTACGGTCACTTTGTAATACCCAAAGTCTCGGTTGTCGAATATCTGTGCCGAGATAGTGCCTGTAGCATTGTCAGTTACAATCTCCTTGCTGTCTACACTTTCCATAGCGGTATAAACACGCAGGATCTCGGTGATATGTTCCGGTGCAAATTCACAGTTTTTGTTTCCAAGGTTCTTGCGGAGCTTGCGGTAGAGTTGTCCGGCGTCAATCAGCTGCACTTTCCCTTTACGTTGTGGTGCCTTGTTGTTGCTTAGTATCCAGATATAGGTAGT
>Ga0302207_1001252_pt1 | contig 9764 bp, 9 predicted proteins | sample II_Fen_E2_2_FD_198792 | JGI IMG/M metagenome (GOLD analysis project Ga0302207, IMG submission 198792) | Peat permafrost microbial communities from Stordalen Mire near Abisko, Sweden - II_Fen_E2_2 | ecosystem: Environmental > Terrestrial > Soil > Wetlands > Permafrost | place: Sweden: Abisko...
CGAGAATCCCGAGAATGACTCCCATAATGGCAGAAGAACCTGTTGCCAAACCATCCAAACCATCAGTTAAATTGGCACCATTCGAAACTGCTGTGACAATAAATATGGCCACAACCACAAACAAAATCCAACCATAATCCTGCGCTTTTTTGCCTGCCCATTTAAATGCATCAGCGTAATTGAGGTTATTGTTTTTTACAAAAGGTATGGTTGTTTTCGATGATTTTGCTTCTTCCTGTGAATAAGTTACGCTTTCAACCCGGTGAGTTTCTCCTTTAATTTCCCGGTTCTCACGAATTACCACATCATTGCTTAAGAACATGGTCAAACCAACGATTAATCCCAAACCAATCTGTCCGAAAATTTTAAAACGGCCACTCAGCCCTTCTTTGTTTTTGCGGAATACCTTAATATAATCATCCAAAAATCCAATCAGACCTAACCATACCGTGGTAATAATCATCAAAAGAACATACGTATTTGTCAGACTTGCGAGCAACAAAGTAGGAATCAGAATGGCAATAATAATGATAATTCCACCCATAGTCGGAGTTCCTTTTTTGCTCATTTGTCCTTCCAGACCCAGATCACGAATGGTTTCGCCAATTTGTTTTTTCTGCAAATAATCAATAATTCTTCTACCAAACATAGTCGACAAAAGCAAGGCAAGTATAAATGCCAAACCGGTTCGGAATGAAATAAAATTGAATAATCCACCGCCGGGAATATCAAAATGTTGATCTAAATAATGGAATAAATGGTACAGCATATTAATTCAGAATTAATAATTTATAATTCACAATTTATTTTTCTTTGTATGTATATTTTAAAAACAAGCTCTTACTTCTTCGCGGTCATCGAAATGATGTTTTACGCCCTGAACAATCTGATAATCTTCGTGTCCTTTCCCGGCAATAAGTACAACATCACCTTGTTGAGCTAATGCACAAGCAGTTTTAATGGCTTCGCGACGATCAACAATCATTAAACTTTTTCCTTTTTCCACCACATCCAGACCGGCAAGCATATCATTCAAAATGTCCTGAGGTTCCTCAAAACGCGGATTATCCGATGTCAGAATGGCTTTCCAGCTTCCGTTTACTGCTTCACGCGCCATCATCGGGCGTTTGCCTTTATCACGATTTCCACCACAACCTACAACCGTAATTAACCGGCCGTTTCCCTGCAAAATTTGATTAATTGTTGAAATGACATTGTTCAATGCGTCCGGTGTATGAGCATAATCAACGATTGCCGTGTAACCTGCAGGTGCATGCAGCGTTTCAAACCGTCCGGAAACTGAATGCAGCGAACTGATAATCCGAAGCACTTCCAGTTCATCCTGTCCGAGCAAAACAGCAGTTCCAAAAACTGCCGATAAATTACTGGCATTGAATTTTCCTATAAATGAAACATTTACTTCTCTGTCATTCATGTCGAGCAACATACCTTCAAATCCGTGTTCCAGAATTCGTGTTTTGAAATCGGCCATAGCACGAAGCGAATAGCTGTATTTTTTTGCTTTTGTATTCTGAACCATAACCAGTCCGTTCTTGTCATCAATATTAGTTAATGCAAAAGCATCGGCATCCAACTCATCAAAAAAACGTTTCTTGGCTTTCAGATAGTTTTCGAATGTCAAATGATAATCAATATGATCGCGGGTTATGTTGGTGAAAACACCTCCGTCAAATTCCAGTCCTGCAATCCGTCGTTGGTCAATCGAATGAGAACTCACTTCCATAAATGCGTACTCGCAACCGGCAGTAACCATTTGCGCCAGCAATTCATTCAGAGCCAATGCGTCCGGAGTGGTGTGTGTCGCTTCAATAGCCACATCGTCAATATAATTACAAACGGTTGAAAGCAATCCCGATTTATGACCCAATTGTCGGAAAAGCTGGTAAAGCAACGTTGCAATGGTTGTTTTTCCGTTTGTTCCTGTTACTCCGACCAAAATAAGTTTTGACGAAGGAATACCAAACCACACCGAAGCCATTTTTCCAAGAGCATCCGAAGTGTTTTCAACTTTTATATAGGTTGCGTTTTGATTCAATTCGTTCGGAATCTCTTCGCAAATCACAGCCACAGCACCTTTTTCAATGGCCATTGCAATGTATTGATGTCCATCCGATGCTGTACCACGCGTTGCAACAAACACCGAGTTTTGCTCTGCTTTCCGCGAATCGAATTGAATATTGTCAATTTCAATTTCTGAATTTCCGATGGTTTGCAGCAAAATCACATTTTGCAATAGCTCAGATAAAATCATATTCGTCAATTTTCAGTTTTAAATCTGTTTTTTCAATCCAGTTGAAGTATTATTAAACTTCCTTTTCGGGCAATAGTTCTGGGTGCAATATTTTGCGAAATAACTTTTCCACGGCCAAAAACCTGAACACTCAACCCCAATCGCTCTACCAGAAATACAGCATCTTTTGCACCCATTCCTTTCAGATCAGGAACAACGTTTTGCGGAATAGAAACTGCTTCAATACGATTTCCTTTGTCTTCTGTAAAAGTATTCACCCAATCAGTAGCATTCGCTGCAATCGGCTTTTGCAAATGGTTCATTACCGTTTCTAAAGCTTTATAGTAACCAACTTTTAAATACGGTTCTGTGGGATATTTTGCAATCGTATCCGGTTCGAAATTATTGGGTTGGCGGTTCGACTTTAAAGCCATAACCCGTTCAGCAATATTTTTAAAAACCGATCCACTCATGTGGCCGCCCGAAGGATAACCTTTTCCGGGTTCACGCATGACAACGATACACGTGTAAAGGGGATTTTCGTATGGAAAATAACCACAAAATGCAACCTGATGCTTCGTTTTACCTGTTTTATATCCTCCTTTTCCCTGTGAAATCTGTGCTGTTCCGGATTTTCCGGCGATGCGTACATATTTTGAACGAACGTTTTGTGCAGTACCCATTTTATCTTCCAATACACCTAATAAACAAAATCTTACATCTGCCAATGTTGATGGTTTGCAAATAGCTTCGTTAATGACTTCCGTCGGAAATTGTTTGATAATCTGTCCGTTCTTACTGATGGATTTTACAAACATCGGACGAATTAATTTTCCATTATTGGCAATGGAATTGAAAAATGCTAACGTATAAATTGGTGGAATTTGCGTTTCGTAACCAACTGACATCCATGGCAATGTTGTATTTGACCAGACATGTGATTTGTCATTCGGGTGTCGGATAAAAGGAGCAGCTGTTCCCGGAATTTCAAGATTCATTGCTTCATTCAGTTTCATTTCATACAATTTGTTTACAAATGCAGCCTGATTATGTCCGTATGCTTTTACGATGGTACGTGAAATACCAATATTGGATGAACCATAAATGGCTTGTGCAACGGTAATTTCATGAAAACCGCCTTTGTTAGCATTGTGATCGGTCATGGTGCGGTTACCATAATTATACATTCCGTTATACGTATTCACTGAGTCGGTTATTTTTGCTTTTCCATCATCCAGAACAGCCATTAATGACGCAACTTTAAATGTAGAACCCGGTTCAACCATGTCAGCAACTGCTCCATTACGATTTTCGGTGTATGATCCGTCTCCATTGCGTTGCATGTTTACTATGGCTTTAACTTCGCCACTTTTCACTTCCATTAAAATAGCATAACCCACCGCTGCATCAAATTCTTTCACGCCATCCAATAATGCTCTTTCAGCAATGTCTTGCAAATCAATATCAATGGTAGTAGTGATGTCCATTCCGTCGATAGGCTCAACCTGAACGGTTTCCATATAACTATTGGCCACTTTCTGTCGGGTTGAAATGCCCGGTACGCCGAGTAATTCTTTATTGAAGCTTAATTCAATTCCGTTCTTACCACCTTTCGATTCATCGGCATAAATATCACCAATAGTGCGGGTTGCGAGTGAACCGAATGGTTTAACCCGACGGAAAAGTTCTTTGGTTATCAAACCACTTTTGTTGCGTCCTAATTTGAATAACGGAAATGTTTTGAGTGTTTTAAGATGGGCATACGAAATACGTTTAGGATACAACTGAAATTCACCTTTGCCGGTATTGTAAGCATTCAGTATCATCGATTTGTACTCGTAAGCTGTTTTATCACGAAAGAAAGCCGATAAATAAATAGCAACCGAATCGAGATTTTGTTTGAATAAAATGCCGTTTTTTTCGTGTAAAGCCGGCACACGCAAATCCATATAAATATAATAGGTCGGAATGGAGCTTGCCATTAACCTTCCGTCGCAAGCGTAAATGTTTCCGCGATTTGGCTTAACAACAATGTCTGTTTTTTTGCTCAATGCAGCCAAAGCCATCCATTTATCTTTTTCAACAAATTGAATGACAACGATTTTATAAAGTACCAGCAAAAAGGAAGCGCATACAATAACGTATACGATTCCAAAGCGAAGTACAATATTTTTTCGTTTGTCAGCCATTATTTTTTTGCTAATGAGTCGGTTATTACAATAGGTGGAGTAACAGTTTGCTGTAAATTCATACCGCTGGCATTTACCAGACTAAGCACATTTGATTCCCTACTTAATTGCATGAGTTCGGCTGAAATAGTCAGCGATTCATACTTTACATCCTGAATTTTCTTTTTCAGTTCAATTTCTTTGGCCAGTTGCGTTTCGCAATAAAAGCGGTTGTCGACATACAGAAATGTCAGAGCGGCAATCATAATCAACAAACCGTATTGTTTGCGTAAAAAATTCTTGGTCAGAATGTTTCCGTTCAGAATATCTCTGAACGTGCTCGACTTAATATCCGAAAAGTCTTCACTTCCCCGAATCGCATCAATTATTTTCTTAAACCAACTCATTTTTTAATTACCAATTAATCAATTTCCAATTGAATTTATTTTATATAAGAATCAACCAACCTTCAATTCCGCAATTCTCAACTTTGCACTACGGGCGCGTGGATTCCGTCCAATTTCTTCATTTCCGGCAATAATTACTTTATTATTCACCGCCTTAAACGGAGATAATACATTTCCGTAAAAATCTTTCTCAATATTACCTTCGAAATTCCCGCTGCGGATAAAATTCTTTACCAACCGGTCCTCAAGTGAATGATAGGTAAGCACCACCAAACGTCCTTTAGGATTTAGTACTTCGAGACTTTGGTCCAGCAATGCTCTCAGAACATCCATCTCTTTATTCACTTCAATGCGCAAGGCCTGAAAAACCCGGGCCATATCTTTTTTCTCTTTTTCCCGTCCGAAAAAGGGTTTCAATACTTCAATAAAAGGAAAAATCCGGTCGAAAGGTGCATTCGTTCTCGCGTTTACAATGGTTCGGGCAATCTTACGTGAATTATGCAATTCGCCGTACAGATAAAATACATCAGCCAGCTTTTCTTCGGAATACGTATTCAGCAAAACCGCTGCTGTCAGAGGTGATTGAGTGTTCATTCGCATATCCAGTGCGCCATCAAAACGAAACGAGAAACCGCGATCTGCTTCATCGAAATGATGGGAAGAAACTCCTAAATCGGCTAAAATTCCATCCACTTTTTCTATATTATGATACCTTAGAAAGTTTTTCAGATATTTGAAATTGCTTTTTACAAAAATGAAACGGTCGTCTTGAATGATATTTTTTACTGCATCCTCATCCTGGTCAAAACCAAGTAATTTGCCTTTGGCACCCAAACGGGTTAAAATCTCTTTTGAATGACCTCCGCCACCAAATGTCACATCCACATAAACGCCATCAGGTTTGATATTCATACCTTCAATGGTTTCATTCAGCAATGCAGGAGTATGATAGACCCCTAACCCCTGAAGGGGAACTGAATTAGCATTGTCTGAATTCTTTTTTTTTAATATCTTGCCCATTTCGAATAGTAAAGTGAATTTGCTTCAGTTGTTATTCCCCTTTAGGGGCTAGGGGTCTCATCATTCTTTCTTTCAACATAGCAGCGAAATCAGCCGAAGGCATTTTTACCTGTTCGTAACGGGTTTTGCTCCAAACCGCAAAACGATCAAGCATTCCCACAAACAACACTTCCTGATTTTCAATTCCAATGAGTTGAAGATTCTTTTTCGAAATCAGTACACGGCCCTGAGAGTCAATGTCCAGCCATTCAGCATCCGATACGAACTGCATCAACAAAAGTTGGTCAGCCGGATTCCATTCATCGAGGTTTAATTTAAAGTCTTCCACTTTTTTGTTCCACACATGCTCCGGATAGAGAATCATGCAGTCATTTTCAGCGTCTTTACGCATAACAATGCGTTCCCGCTCGCCGTCCGGCAATAGTTTACGGTACGATGAAGGAATGAAAATTCTCCCTTTCACATCGGCCTTTGCTTCGTATTTTCCTATAAATGTTGACATATTGATTCAAACCTGATTTTTCAACGGTAAAAGTATAGAATTAATTTCAAATTCCCCACAATAACCCACAAATAATTTATCAACAATTTATAACGGTTGTTTTGGTTGGTTATGAATAGGTTTTCAACATGTTTCCAACAATCTTGTTTTGAATTTCCAAAAGCATAATAATTTAATAAATAAGTAGTTATAAAATTTTAATTTAAAAATTTTAATTTTGACATGAAAGTGGGGGATATATTTTCAATATCGTAAAATTTGCGACAAAATTTAAATTTTACGGGACAAAAAAGAAATAAATTCAGTTTCGCTCATTTCAGACTAATGATGATATCCGGTATCTCAGGAATTATCGTATTGATATAAAAGCTATGATAACAGAATCACTACCAATGATTCATGGTGCTAAAGGAGCTAAATGATTATTGCTTTTTAAATATTTAATCATTTTTCGTACATTTGCACTTTACAGAAAATAAATAAAAATGAGTGAAAAGGAAGTTATTAAGATTGATGTTGAAAAAGTACTGAAAAGCAAAGCTCCAAAAACAAAGGTTCCAAAATTTATAATCAACATTTTACGTCGCATCGTTCACGAAAAACAATTTAATCAGTTATTCGAAGATAATGCTGAAGTCAAAAATCTGGATTTTATTGAAAAGAGTCTTCAGATGTTTAATATCACCACAAGCATTACGGGAAAAGAAAACCTGCCACCTGCAGGCGGTAAATATATTTTTGCCAGCAATCATCCGCTTGGTGGACTCGATGGTATGACAATCGGTTTAATGATCGGACGGGAATACGAAGGAAAAGTAAAACTTTATACAAACGATTTGCTTATGTACGTTGAGCCTTTAAGCGAACTTTTTATTCCGGTAAATAAAGCCGGTAATCAAGCCAAAACGTATGTTGAATCACTTCAGAATTTCTTTGATTCCGACGATCATCTGATTACATTTCCGGCAGGAATGTGTTCCCGAAAGATAAATGGAAAAATTGTTGATCTTGACTGGAAGAAAAACTTTATAACCAAAGCTATTCAACACAAACGTGACATTGTTCCTATTTATTTCGAAGGACGAAACTCATCTTTCTTTTATAATCTGTCGAATATCCGCAAAATGCTGGGAATAAAACTCAATATAGAAATGCTGTTTCTGGCCGATGAAATGTTTAAACAAAAAGGGAAACATTTTACTATAAAAATAGGAAAACCTATTCCGTGGCAAACGTTCAACAAATCGAAAAGTCAGACCCAGTGGGCTCAGTGGATGAAAGAAATTGTTTATAAAATAGGCCTTACCTAATCTGTTTTTTAATCTGATTCGCTTTAAATTAACCATTACCGATAAGCCATGAGTAAAGAAAATATAATCCGGATTGATGTTGCCAAGGTGCTGAAGAATAAAGCTCCGAATGCGAATGTCCCTGGGTTTGTAGTCAATTATTTAAGGAGGATTGCTCATGAAGAAGAGTTTAACCGGTTTTTCAGTCAAAATCCGGATCTGAAAAATCTCGATTTCATTGAGGCTGCTTTCAAATACCTCGAAGTAAAAACGGTAATTGAAGGAATTGAGAATCTTCCGCCCAAAGGAGGGCGTTATATTTTTGCCAGCAACCATCCATTGGGTGGTTTGGACGGTGTTGCCACCGGTTATTTGCTTGGAAAGGAATATGATGGCAAAGTTCGTTTTTTCTCCAACGATTTAATGATGAATCTTCACCCTATGCGTGAAATGTTTGTGCCGGTGAATAAAACGGGAGCACAAAGCAAGGATCATGCAGAAAAAATGCAGGTGTTGTATGAATCGGATAATCATTTGGTAACTTATCCGGCGGGTATGTGTTCGCGCAAAGTAAAAGGCAACATCGTGGATTTGGAATGGAAAAAGAATTTTATCAGCAAAGCAGTTCAATACGAGCGCGATGTGGTGCCTATTTATTTTGAAGGCCGAAATTCAAATTTCTTTTATAATCTGGCCAACCTCCGTAAGTTTCTTCATATAAAGATAAATATTGAAATGCTTTATCTTGCCGATGAAATGTTTAAACAAAAAGGAAAAACGTTTACCATTCGGATTGGAAAAAAAATTCCGTGGCAAACATTCGACAAATCAAAATCGCATTCCGAATGGGCACAATGGGTGAAGGAAATTGTGTATAAAATGGCGAAATGAGCAGTTTCTTTATGAAAAATAATACTTTAAATTCAATACGAAAAGCTTCAGCCGAAGATATTGATATTATTCACCATATTCTGGATATGGAACCATTCAAGTACAATGAAGAAGTTCCTTACGACCGATCCTGGATTGAGCAACTGGTTGTCAATGAGCGATGCCTGACGCTGGTTTATGAAACCGAAGGACAAATTAAAGGTTTTATCAGTGGCGAAAAAATGGTGAGTGGCGCCATTATGATTTGGTTTTGTGCTGTAAAACCGGAGTTTCAGAATAAAGTAATAGGAATAAAACTGTACAACGAATTTGAAAAAGTTTGTCGTGAAACCTGCGTGACCGCCATTCTGGCTTACGGTTACAAAACTTCTGCAGGTATGCTCGACAGGCTCAGTTTCTATTCCAACGACACGACTTACCGGGAATTTTATAAACCGCTGGAAGATTGGGATTAATTGTTATTTGTGTGATTAAAGTCTTATCAACAATTTTTTATAAGAATATCTCCGTATTGATTAGCTCAATTATTTTGGCAAAGGAACTTTCAGTCTTAAAATTCAGATGATTCTTGTTCAGCAGTTTTATGATTGATTTCCTTTCCGCTGGAAATAATTTCAGAAATGAATTTCGTCGGATGATTGTCATGGCCACATAGCGGTTTGAGGGTAGTTTTATATAATACGCTGGTTTAGGTCCAATCACATCGAACGTGTAGAGTTTGTCCTCATTAAATCTGTTTTCCTGACCGATTTTCGTGATTTTGCGCTGAATATACAAGGACACTTTCCCTTCGACTGCCACTTCTGCAAAAATATCGGTTTTTTCATTTGTAGCAGGATTATCCACTCTGATTTTTTTAAAGTGAATTGATTCACCCTGACTATTTTTAAACCAAAATTCCGAAATTTGCTGTTTGTCAACTTTGATTTTTCGTAAACTGTATGGATTAATCCAGATAACTTCGTCTAATAAGCCGTTGTATTTTATTTTGCTTTTATAGGCAGTTTCGCCGGTCGAAAGCAAAATATCAGCTTCCACCCAATCTTCATGAATATATTGATTCCCCGTGTATTTTTTTAAATCAATAAACGTTTCGCCGGTAAGTCTGGGTGAATAGATTGAATCGGTATCGGAAACCAACAGGGGTACATTGGTTTGCGAATTTGCCGAAATGCAGAACAGGATATATGCAAGAAGAACAGAATATCTCATTTGTCGATTCACTTTTATTTATTA
>Ga0302207_1001256_pt1 | contig 9755 bp, 9 predicted proteins | sample II_Fen_E2_2_FD_198792 | JGI IMG/M metagenome (GOLD analysis project Ga0302207, IMG submission 198792) | Peat permafrost microbial communities from Stordalen Mire near Abisko, Sweden - II_Fen_E2_2 | ecosystem: Environmental > Terrestrial > Soil > Wetlands > Permafrost | place: Sweden: Abisko...
TTTGTATCAAGTCTGTTAATTGGGTTAGGTACTTGCCAAGCTACTCTAATAACAGCTCTTAAAGCTACCATATCTTGCTGAGCAAGGTTATAAATAATCTTACCTGTTGAATCCTGAATAACAGCTTGATCAAGGATCTTGTAAGTAATATCCTGTCTCATTGTGTAAAGGACTTGTTTGAAGTTACCTGAGAACTGTAAAGCTTTTGTATCATCCATAGAACCATTTTCAGGGAAGAAAATAGGTGCACCATCAAGTTCATATGAAGTAGCTCCTTGGATACCTGTTTTAAATAGTGGCTGACCTTGAAGATCTCTTAAACCTCTATACTTACTTCTCATTTTCATGGAAGCAACATGTCCTGTAGCCATGTAACCACATTCTTCAACTAATGAAATAACACCGTCTTCACCTAATAAATCATCGTAAAGATCAACGCCTGTTCCTAATACAACAACCTTACCTGATGCTACAGCTGATGCAAGGATGTTTACTGGCCATGATGCAGGTGCATTTGTTCCAAACAAAACAGCTTGATCAAAAGCGATACCAATTGCTTCCATAATACGTGGCTTAACTTCGCCCCAAATATCATAGTCAGTATCATCAAGTACTGCTTCTGGAATAGGAATAATAACAGCAAGTTCTTCTGCATTAAAGTATTTATTACCCCATGCTTGTTCACTTGTCTGTTTCAATCCTGTATCACCGTCTACGAAATAAGCCATAGGCAATGTACTAAGTACTGGTACTCTTCTTTGTTTACGTGACATGTTTGGAGCCTTTGTAGCTACTTGCATTACACAAGAATACTTTGGAACTCCTTGAATAATCTCTCTTGAGGCATCCTCTGGGATTAAAGCCTCTGCGCCGGTTCTATCAATTACTGTTCCAGCTGTAACATCAAAAAATCTAATGTTCAATTTCATCTTTTTCATTTTGTTTCCTCCTTATTAGTTAAAACTTCTTGCTGGACCATTAGCAGCTCGTCTAATTGCGGCATTCATATCAGACTTTTGTGTTCCGCTTACTAATGGTGCGCCACTTGCATCAAAACCGCCTTTAGCAGGAGGGGTTGCAACCTTGTTGAATAAGTAGGGTTTTTCCACTCTTATTCTAGCAATTTCTTCTGTTACACCACCAACTACATTTCCTTGCTTGTCCAACTTAACAGCCTTCATATCAATGAAAGGAAGTACATCCTTAGGATTAATAGCATCATTTGCAGATGAAATGATTTGTAGGTTTACGTTTGCGTCCTGCAATTGTGTAAGCAATTCCTCGTTTTGTGTTATCAATCCATTGATTTGTAACAAAGCTGCATCACTCATCCCTGTTTGACCTTTAAGTTTATTCAACTCGATGTTTGCTTGCTCAGCTTGCTGTTTAAATGTTTCCCTTTGACCAACCACTTCACTTAATCTAGATGATGGTATAAATTCAGCTTTATCTCTTTGATTTAGCAAAACATCATACCCTAGACCCTTTAGCTTATCTGATAGTTCTGTGAATGTTGCCTTAGTTGTATCATCAGCACCAAGTGTTTCAGCGTTAGCTGTTACCACATCACCTATCTCAGCAAAGAACTGTAAATTCATCGCAATCGCCTTGCGACCACTAAAACCCTGACCAATAATTAATACTACCTTCTTTTCCATTTTACTTACTCCTTTCGATTCACATGTTAAGGTATGAGGACCTTCATAATCTCAGCCTTTATCGTCGCAGGTTTGGACTATTTCATCTGAAAACTATCTCTATACACAAGAAAAGCCACCATTATCTGGTAGCCTTACCTTAATGCTATGATTAAATTATTTGTTTGAAGTTCTTTTCAAAGGTTTTTGTTAGCATTTCTTTTTCCGATTTGCTTCCAACTTGTTTGATTAGTACACCTTTTGAAGCTCCGTATCCCAGTGTTGCTGGGCCTCCTATGATTATATTGAATAATTTACCTGTTTTAATTTCTTCATACATATTATTGTCCTCCTAGACAGCTATAAGTTAATTGGTATATGTACATTATAACATATCCACGAGGAATGTACATACCTATTTATACATTTTAATAAATAATTTTGCATAATGATCAAGTTCTTTTTTGATTCCTGGGTTGAGTTGATCAATCCATCTTTGTGGAATCGCATCATAGCCGTATATTGAGCCAACTATACTGCCTGTTACTGCTGCTATTGTATCAGCATCGCCACCCATGTTTACTGCACACATTATAGCGGCCTCAAGTGAATCACATTTTATAGCCCAATGTATTGCATTGTAAAGTGTATTTGTAACATGACCATAGGGTTCCATGATTGGTTTGAGGAATAACTCTTCAACAGACTTCTCATTTCCTCGTAAACACATCCTAATAACATGTCTGTATATGGTTAGTTCATTGTCACATACTGAGTTGCCATGTGTCAGCCTACCTTGTAACCTCGTTATTTCATCAGATTGACCACTTAATACCATAGGCAATGATCTCATAAGGCTACCATTTCCTAAGCTTATTGGGTTGTTTGAATACCTTATCCATTGATCATTTGTTTTGCCTTTACATGATGTTATAACTTTCTTACAACAATTACCTACATCAATTGGATGTTGTTCAAACCATTTTGTAAAGTTGTCACAACAATTGTTTAAAAGACTAAGTACACCATCACTTCTTTCGATTGCATCACATACAGCTAAAGTCATTTGAGTATCATCTGTTACTTGACCTTTTTCAATGTTTAGCCATCCACCACCTAGAATGTCTTTTACTTCACCGTATTTCTTTCTTATTGCTGGTGGATACATAAATTCTGTAGTTGCTCCCATTGCATCACCGATTGCGAATGCATACAAAGCTCCTTTTATTCTGTTACTCATTGACTTTTGCATCACATTCGCCTCCTTCTAATACAGTTGCTGGTTTTATGCTAAATCTAGCACATGTTCCTACGTTTTCATCCGGTGTGTAAACTAAAACACAATCCTTACAAGTTAGATCACTGTTTAGCAGTAATCCCGGAACTCCTCCGTTGCCACCTTTTTCATATCCTGTTTTTGACATATGTTAACCTCCTTTTACTTTGGTCAGTATCATTATACTACGTCCCACTTGATTTGTACACTACTATTTTCACTTATTCAGGAACTGCTTCCATGTATATGATATATTCACCACTTGAGCCTGTATTCGCTTCCCTTTCTGCTTCATACATTTGTGTCATCACATTATCACTGTGATCCCTATACACCCCTTGAACATATCTAAACGTTTGGTTTCTCTTTAGCAAGGTTTCGTATTCACCACTATAATAGGACATTGAATCTACGTATGTTCCTTTTGTCCCCTTATGTGTTAGTATTCTAAGTTCTACTGTCTTGCTTGTAAAACCTTGATCAGAGAAAGGTGAACAACTAAGATACCCTTTTTCTTGTACGATTTGATTTATACCGCTTAAAGAATTTTTATTCATCTCTTTTAATCTATCATGAAACAACTCTGTAGTAAAGTTATCATAATCACTATCTTCTACACCTAACATAGAATATATCGCATCAGCATTATTACCATGCCTTAGAACCACATCATATTCAAGTCCTTTTTCTGCTTCAAATACTTTATCTAACTTCTTGTCTACTGCTTGTGCTTGCTCCCTTGTGTATCTTGAACTATGATCAAAGTAATAGTTAGATGCATCATTGTCCTTAAACGCTAAATTGTGTGGTCTTGAACCTGATGTGTAATCATGTAGTGCTTGTAGTGGTTTTATTCTTGTAGTTCCTTTATCAGCAGCTTGCCTATGATCTGAAGTGTCCCATTTGGTTTTACTTTTTGAATTGCTTATCGTGATACTACTATCAAACTGATTCGCTGTTTCCAAAAAGTTATAATTTAGATCTTCTCTAATTTCTGACCTAGCTCGTCTTGGCATATTCCTACATGCCTCTACTACAGCATCATTTGTACTAAAATTTGATCCACCACTCTTTTTAATCTCTGCATCCTGTATTGCTCTAAGCTTGGCTCTAGCTGCGTTATTAACAGCATTTATGTTATCATCTTCTGACTGTAAAAACTTTAATTGATCTTCCCACACCTTAATTTTTGCCTCAATGTGGTTTAATGTTGTATATAATGCTCCTGATTCTGTTTGTGAAATCAGTGTCGTTCCAAGATCATTTATTTTAGATTTTAAGTCGTCTTTGCTATATGTCTTAGCATTTTTTGTATTTATTGCTATATCATACTCTTTGGCTATCATGTACTTCTTTTTAGCCCAATCAATATCAGGTACATTCCCAGTAGATTTTGCTTCCTCTAATGCAATTGATGCTTTCTTTACCATTGCTGAACCTGAGTACAAACCTGATACTTTTTGATCCAGATCTAGTTTATATGCCGCCGTCTTGGCATCATCAATAGATACTTTAGCTTTTACAACCACTGTAGCAGCCTTCTGTACTGTTGTGTTGTCATAAGGTACTGTCTTCTTAATACCTGTTTGAATGAGGATCTTTTGGCTTGTAGTTAACCACTTGGCATAGTCACCTTTTCCAACCATTCCGTCATTGACCAACTCCTTGAATACTACAGTAGGACTTGCTCCATCATGATACTTTTTATAAAATACAGTAGCTGATAAACCAAAGTCTTCATAAGGCACCATTTCTATGATCTCCTTAAACTTAGGTTTGATCTTATACCCTACCCCTATTTCACTTGCTTGATCTACTAACCACTTGCTGTATGCATTCTTGTACTCTTTTGTTCCTTTGCCATACATTGTTGTTTCAGCAAAGTCGGTACCCGGATTATCTCCTATATATTTCTTGTACATAGACGTAGGTGTATATTCTTTATTATTCTTATCCTTTAAGTAAGACATATCTACATTTAGTTGATCCATTGATGTTACTTCTTCTTTTAACCACTTATCATACTGTACATCATCACTACCAAAGTATTGTAAGTTGTATTTTAGTTGGTGAAACAGTGGTTTAGGATCAGATCCAATAACTTTCTTAAAGAACTCCTCATGATCTATTGTAGTTCCTCCAGTTACCATCACGTTCTTGGCTTGCATATTGCCTTCCCTTGCATATTGACGTCTTAAGTCATTCTTTGCACAATGCAATAGGTTGGTGTTTTGCCAATACCCTATTTTACTGATTGCTTTAGCTTTTTCCTCAGGTGTTATCGCCAGCTCTTTTCTTTTCTTCCACAACCTAATATTTCTTTCATTCGATCTTTGTTGTTCAATTAGTGCATTCCTTTGTTGGCTATAATCCGACTTGTCTACAGGGTTGCATTCTATCTTGCCTTCTCCATCCAACGCCTCTATCCACATGCCTACTGTATGCTTACAATTGGGATGAAACAATCCTGCTGACTTAGCAGTATCCATTGACTGATATTTGTTTGACTTGCCTGTTATTGACAACACTACGTTCTGCCATCTAGCACATATTGGACAAGTTGTACCAATACTACTTACCTTTACTAAGTCCTCACCAAGATCAAGTGATCTATCTATGTGGCCTTGTAATGCGGCATGTGAACTAACTGTCCTAGCACACATCTCTGCATATGAACTTAAATTCCAATTTCTACCTGACTTATCTACAAATGTCGTTATACCTTTAGCAGCAAATTCATTTAGCATCTTTTGACTTGCTTGTATCCTCGTATCTGTTCCAGCTAACATACCTTGTGTAGATTTAGCCATTATTTCTGTATATGCATCTTGCGAATTTCGTAACACTTGAAAAGATGCATTATCTAGCAAATTGTTCGTTGCCAAGACTAGCATCTTCAAGTTTTGTGGTATAGCTAGACTATCCAGTGCTGTATGATGACCTGTTTTATCCTCTACTGCACTGGCTACCCCACCTTTATAGGCATTTATGATCCCTTTTGACACCATAGACTTAACTTGTGCCCCAGAATCATTTAACAGTGATGCTATCTCAGCCTTTAATTGCTTGGTTTCACTAAGCTTATGCTCATTCCATCCTGTATCTTGTGCCCCTTTGGCAACACGTTTAGCAACATTGTTCATCATCTTAAACTCTGCATCTAAGTATATTGCCATTACATCATTTAGTAGCATATCATTGATATTTTCATTCGTTGCCATTCGTATTACCTCCTTTTATTTTTTAACTGGTTTCTTTGGTTTAGCAAGGTTTGGTTTTATTATTGGTTCTGGTTTAGGTTTTTGCGTTACTACCTTGTTACCCGAACCTTCCTGCTTGACATCTGGTACATTTTTATCCTTTGCTTGATTATTAATACCACCTAACTGATTCTCTCCCATTTGGGTTAAGTCTTCAGGGTTAGGAACTGGTACACCAACACTACCGTCGTTGTTAATCCGTTCTATCTCCTCATCTACTTGTGTATCTGTCCATTCAGGATGTTGCATTCTTACTTTTGTATCTGTACTTATGGCACTAGCATCACTTAGAGTTTTGATACATGTAGCCACCTCCATTGAGTTGTTTGCTATACTTTCACTAAATGCCACATTCACATCTAACTCACATGTAAACTTACCACCAAGATATGCATTCTTAATTAGCAACATTGACTTAACTATGTTCTTTAGTGCCTCTTCCCAATATGATTGCTTCTTTAACGTTGTGCTGAATGACTTACGTTCTCTTATGTTTAATGCCGTACCTGATTCTGCCCTACCTTGGATATTTAACCCAAATGATTGTGGGCTGTATCCTGCAGATGTTATGATCCTATCCATAAGATTAAGTGTTGTCTTTTCAAATTCATCTGCTCTTATAGCAAATTGTGTAGCCGTTATTGGATCAGGAACGTTCATTGGATCAACTTCCATTTCCTCATACATTACTTTGTCAAGGTTAAATTTGCCATCACCATCTGACATACCCTTTATATAGCCTGTTGGCACATGTAATTTGCCTCTTGCTATTTGTACATCCACCATCCAATCACTAAATGTCTCATCTAAAGCATCCATCAATGTTTCAATTCCTTGATAATCACTTCTACCTGATGAACTTTGTCTGTTCAAACGGTTGGGCAATAAGTTGGGTATGTATTGTGCTGTTAATATGTCAGGAGTAACTACCTCAGCCTCTATGCCTATAGCAGCATCACAATCAGTTAATGGAACTGCTATGCCTAGTGTATCAGCTGTTCCTTGATATAATGTGTTTATTATCTTGCCTTTTTGTATATCCTCACCAAGTCTATAAACTGCTGATCCAACAACTGCTAACTCATACATAAATGTTACACTCACTAATTTGCCAAACTTAAACTTTGGAAATGATTGCTCACACTGTACTATCATTGGTATAGGCTCTTCACTTAGATCACTATCCCATGCCTCTTTAACAAATACGCCTCCCATAGCACTAGCTACTTCAGCACCTTCCACTATCTTACTAAAGAATCCTGATTTAGTTAACATATCATCTAGATCTTTTTGTGCCTGATCCATATCACTAGCATTACTATCAAATCGTATGATAGGGGTCTTACCGAATAAAAAGCTTGAACTTGTCTCAGCAATATCGTTGGCAATAGGGATATGAATAAAGAAATTAGACTGGTTCTTTATTTGCCTTGCCCAAAACTTGTTGTTGTTGCATGAACTGTAATTAAAGCTTAAAAAGTCCTGCAACTTACTATCATAATAAAAGTTAGACAATACTTCTGCTTCACCACTATACCAAGCACTATGTTCTCTCATCTTGTGTCTTTCTAGATCCATCGGTGGCCATGCCATGTTCTCTGTTATAACTACCATAAATAATCACTCCTCTCTGTTTCTTCTACTGCCACATATTGTGGGTAATCATGTGATAAGTCTTGCACAAACTCAACGAATGCATCTAATAAACCAGTTACCACATCGCCTGATTCTCTCCATATCATTGCTACTAACAAACCTTCATCTTTCCTGCATACCCTAATTGTTTGTGTATCTGTTAACTTATTCATGCCATTAACTGTCATTTGTGATACAGCACTTAATGATGCACATATAATATCAGGACCCCCTGGGTTGTAGCATGCATGGCCTTCCATTTTAAAGCCTATTATCTTACCACTTGCCTTTACTATTGTTACTCCTGTCACTCTTTTCACCTCCCTTAAACTAAGAAAAAGCCCACATATGTGAGCCTTCCTTGTTGTTGCTATTATAAATCATTAAGCCAATCATCGTCATCATCTTCTGCTACATATGGAATCATTGGTTCAACATATTCATTCCTGTTCATAAATTGTATTGCTATCTCCATTGCTTCCTGTGTACCACAATCAGAACAAATTAATGTTTTGTTATCTTTCCTTGATAAAGCTGGTTCCTCATAATAAAGTCTTCCACATGTTGGACAAATTCTAACTTCTTTCATAGGTTGTTGTCCTCCATACATCTTTTTGCTATTGCCATTTCCTCTTTATCACCACAATCGTTACAAATAAATATTTTGTTTGGTATCATCGATAAAATGCCATCTTCTTCGTAAGTCATTCCACACCGTCTACATACTTTAATTTCTTTCATAGTCATCCGACCTCCTGTTTGTTAAGTATCTCTTAACCTATATACATTATACTATATAACTAACTACTTGTACATACGTATAGCAAACTATTTATGCCATATTTGTTTTTATTACTCCCATATTAGCTTTCTGTATTGTTTGTGTTTGTAGCATGTGCTTTATCAGCATACGATTGCCATTGACCACATACCTAAAAGCATCCATACAATGATCATTCTGTTTTATGGGTTTATCCTCACCTCTATCTTGCTGTGCCTTTGGATCCCACCTATAAGAACTTAATTCGTTAATTGTATGTGTGCAATGCTTAAGTACTCTTACCATACCTGACTCTATTAATGAACTACATAACTCTATTCCTTTTAATACATCATTATCAGCTTGTCTATAATTACGTTCACCATCCTCATGTAGTTGCATTATGAATCCTTTAGCACTTGGATCTATGAACGTAGCCTTTTGCCTAACAGGCATACCATCTACACCGTTCTTAAGCTTCCATTTAAAATAGTCCTTACTGTAACCTCTTGGTGACCTTTGTATTGTGTTTTCCCTACCTGAATGGTAGTATTCATCCAAAAAGTAAAATATGTTGTCACTGCCTAACCCTATTAACAGGAATGTTGTTGCATTAGCTTGACCATAATCAATACCTATCCATTGTTGCACCATCTTTACACCATCAGGTACTCTCTTAATTACCATCTCTTTGGTGAACATACTATAGATTACACCTTCTGCCAGTACCCATAATCCTAAGATAAACCTATCAAAGAATATGCCAGCAAATGTCCTCATATATCGTTCTATTACTTTAACACTAAGACTTGGATTATCATTAAGTAGGAAGTGAATATGCAATGCATTATGCTCCTCTAACTTATCTAAGTATTCCACTTTAAACCAATGATATGGTCCTTCTGGATTACAGTTAAACCACATCTTTGCACCCTCTACTGAGCATCTAGCAACCGCTTGATTTACAAAGCTCTCAGGCATTAGCACTACTTCATCAAAGAAAAAGCCTGCCGCTGTAAAGCCTTGTACAAGATCTTGTGACCTCTCATCACGACCACCGAATATGTAGAAGTAGTTCTCCTTATCGCCTTTCTTAACTATAAAAGCATCATGAGTATCTGGCACTTTAGTAACGCTATATCCTCTACCTCTTAGCATTTGGACTAATTTAAACCATACGTTCCTCT
>Ga0302207_1001259_pt1 | contig 9750 bp, 11 predicted proteins | sample II_Fen_E2_2_FD_198792 | JGI IMG/M metagenome (GOLD analysis project Ga0302207, IMG submission 198792) | Peat permafrost microbial communities from Stordalen Mire near Abisko, Sweden - II_Fen_E2_2 | ecosystem: Environmental > Terrestrial > Soil > Wetlands > Permafrost | place: Sweden: Abisko...
TTTAGAAATCTGGGTATCAGTATGCCAGCCAAAAAGTTTATCCTCAATTTGGCTCCTTCAGATTTAAAAAAAGTGGGAACGAGATTTGATGTGCCGATGGCTGTTGCTTTGTTGCTTGTGATTTTTGATGAAGGGATTGTTTGAAGTGTGAATTTTGAGAAAAGTTTATTCTTTGGTGAGCTGTGATTGGATGGCAGGGTAAAACCTGTGACCTGACTTTTACCTTGTGTGATTTCTGCTTTGAAGCAAGGCTATACTCACTTTTTTGTGCCAGAAGATAATTTATATGAACTGGAATATGTTCCATGAATTGTCTTGTACCCACTCAAAGATTTTGCTCAATTAGTCGCACTTTTTCTCGAAGGAAACTCTCTTCCGGAACATGTGCAAAATCGTTCTTTGGATCATATTATCGAAGAACAAGCTCGTACCTATGAAGTAGATTTTGCTCATATTAAAGGACATCTACTTCCCAAGAGAGCTTTGGCATTGGCAGCAGCTGGGTCACACAATGTTCTTTTGGTGTGAGCGCCTGGAAGTGGAAAAACGTTTTTAGTTAAAGCGTTTCAAAGCATTCTCCCGCCTTTGTCGTTCGAGGAAATCCTTGAATTAAGCCAGATTTATTCTGTAGTTGGTAAATTAGATAAACATATGCCATTGATAACTCAGAGACCATTTAGGCAAGTTCATCATACCGCTTCCAAAGTATCTGTGGTGTGATGATGATCAGCTTTGACTCCCTGAGAAGTGAGTTTGGCTCATAAATGAATTCTCTTTTTTGATGAATTAACCGAGTTCCCGAGAGCTGTATTGGATGTATTGAGACAACCTTTGGAAGATCGCCAAATTACTATTTCGAGAGTGTCTGGGACTATTCAATATCCTGCAAATGTGCTTTTTGTGGCTGCAATGAATCCTTGTGTCTGTGGATATTACAAAGATAGAGAAAAGCCGTGTACCTGTTCGCTGCTGGATGTGAAAAGGTATCAACACAAATTGTCTGGTCCTTTGCTCGATAGAATCGATGTGATTTTGGAGATTCCTAGAGAATCTTTGGAAACAGTTTTGGGAGATCAGGTGCAGGAGAGTTCTCGTGAAATTAGAGAGCGTGTTTTGATTGCATGGCGTAGACAGCAGGAGAGGTTTGCTGGGACTCAGATTTATGCAAATGCTCATATGACACCTAAACACTTAGAGCAATATGTGCCCTTAGATGAAAGCTGTAAAACTTTTTTGATGCATGCAACTCAGCATTTATCCCTTTCTCCAAGGGTGATTCATAGAATTGTGAAATTAGCGAGAACAATTGCTGATATGGAATCCAAAGAACATGTAGATGTTCCGTGTTTAGCAGAAGCTTTGCAATATAGAACTAAGACATTATTTGTGGATAATGATTTGTAAATAGTATTGATCAACAAGGTGCAAGGAATTTATTTCTTATTCTCTTCTCCAATGATTATAAAAGATGTTACTGATATTTTGGTATGGCAAAAAGCCCATGCTTTGACAACTAATATTCTTAGCGCCCTTGCTCCGGTAGAACATTCTGTTTTGAAACAAGAAACAATTTTGGCTTCATTAGCTGTGACTAAGCGTATTGCGTTTGGTTTTGCTATGTGGTCTCAATGAGGTTTTAAGGATGCACTTCTTTTGGCAAAAGCTGATGTATTGGAATTACGTGTTTTGTTACTTTTAATGAGAGATCAAAATCTCCTTGAAGTAGCGGTGGTTGATGATTTTCAATCTCAAATAGAAGATGTGTCTAAATTGTTGTATGGCTTTGTAAAAACCTTTCTTGAAAAAACAAAAAAAACCACTGAATAGTCCTTTGGTCGGTCCTGTTTAGTGGTCTCTTCTAACCTTGCACTTTGTTGCTCAGTATTGTTTATTATAGTATTAAATTGTTCGTTCATCGTGAACTATTCCTTTGACTTTCCACTGATTATTTTCTTTGCTCATAATTATAGTAAGGCTTCTTCGATCTGCTCATTCATAGAGTTTTTTCTTTCCTGGAATATAATACTCTACGATCATATTTCCGGAATAGACATCATAGATATTGTTTGTAGTATTTCCTCTTTGTACTTTGGTATTGAGATATGGAATTCCTTCATTCATAAAACTAGCGTCATAGATATATCTTTTTCGGTAGTCATCAAAATTCATATTGATAGGTTCTCCACTTCCATCTTGTGTTCATCGTTTGAATTTTTTTGTCTTGTCTGTGATATCTTTTATATTGTCTTTGGTGAGAACTATATCAGAGTCTACGCTTACATAACTATATGGAGAAAAACGTATTCCATCTTTGCTCATTAATTCAATTAATTCATCGCTGTCGTTGTTTTTTAATGCGCTAAGTACTGCAACTGCGGTACTGTGGATTCCTTCTATATCACTAATTTGAGCACTGCTTGCCCCGGTACATGTTGTTGGGTTTTTGATGTCCGTGCAGATGGTTTCATTAATCTTGGTACCGCATCAAGTCATAATTAAACTAATCATAAGTGTGATGAGCAATGCTTTCATGATATGCATATAAGTATGTAAATCATAGATTAACTGTTTATCATCGTATCTTTTGTAACTGTATTGTCAATCGTATTTTTAGTGAGGACAAAGTTATCCATAGCGTGTAATTTAAGCGGATCATTAGACTTTATACTAAATATTTTTGTATGTCCTACAAAAGCTGCAGTTGAAATAATATCTCCAAGAATTTTGTATGTCTTAGTTTTTTCAGCTCGTGGATATTTTTTTATGGTATCTTCTACCATTTGAAGAAAAAAAGTATTTATAGATACTCATGGATTGAAGACGACACATTTATCTGGTTCTCTATGTTTGGCTACAATATAGCTTAATGTCCCTCCCAATGAGTGTCCACATACTCGAAATTTAAAGTGTTCATATTGTCTTTTGCAGTTGTCATAAATATGCAAAGAATTTTTTACTCTAGGATCGATTCCTTGGATATCAAGTACTATTTGGGCGTCACTAGATAGGTCTTTAAATTCAGTTACTTTTGTTCCTCTGATTCCTATTATACAAACTTGTCTTGTTTTGTCTACATAGACTGCGGCATCAGTTGTACTTGTCTTTTCATCAAGAGTAAAGGAGTCTATTTGTTTGCTGCGAACATCTTTTTCGCTATAACTTTGGTTTGCAACTTGTGCACATAATGCATCATCTTCTGGTAGCTCTATAATTGGGCTTACATGCTTTTCAAATCATTTTATATAACTAGCATAGGCTTTATCTAGTAATTTTTGGGCTTTTTGATTTATAGGTAAATTGTTTGTTTCTTTTGATTTAGAAGCAGGTTTAGTTCGTAAAAATTTGGCTTTATCGATAATATTGTTTCGCATAAGTAGTATTTATATATTACGTAAATAAATTCTGATCCAAAAGTATACTAACGGTTTGTTGAATTTTGGTTGTATTGTCGTTGAGTAGTGTGTTCGTTGAAGATCGACTGAATTTTTCTTTTATGCTTTGTCGGATTGTTTTTTTGTTTATAGTTTGTTTAAAGAAGAGATTTCCTTCAAGTAGTACAAATTTATCTATCTTTATTGTCTTTTTGAGTTCTTTTAGACTATTGATAATTTGTGGGGTTATGAGCTTATTGTCCGTCATTTTATCGTAATTTATACTGATTCCATCGTAATCAATTTCTTTTGAAAAGATAGTTCTGATTAATCCTCTTATCATTTTGAATCCATAGAAACAACAGGTTATAAGTAATCCTATAAGACTAATGTCCATCAAGATATTTGCTATTTTTGCTGGTGCTATACGTGTCAAAATACTCAATATAATCAAAGAAAATACAGGGGTTCCTTGGATAAATCACTGAATAATTCCATTTTTGAGAAATGATTTTTTGGCTAGTTCTCAACTTATCTTTCCTTCAGTAATAATAATAGGTTTTTGGTTGATTCACTCTATTTTATAACAGATGAAATGTTCGTCGATAAGGTGATCTTTGGTAAAACACTGTACTTCTGCACCAGTCAACATAATTGTATCTGTGAGTAATCCAAATGATTGTTTGATATAGGTGTCGATATCTAATGGATTAGCAAAACCTATGCTTGTTTGAAGCATTTCTTCGTAAGGAAAATAGGCATTTGATTGACTAAAGAGAAGCGGTTTTCTGTCCATTGGTGTTTATATATAAATGATACAGAATAATTATATTCAAGTTGTCTTAAAAACGCAAATTTAACTGCCTTTGCTATCTAAAATTATTTAATATCAATTCGATATCTACATTTTTCTTCTATATTTTCTAAGATTCCTCAATTTTTTTCAATTACTTTTCTAGAGGCAGTATTATTTATGTCACATGTCAAAAGCATTTTTATAATTCAGATTTCTTTTGCTTTTCAAAGAATCTCTTGTAAGATAATATTTCCATATCATTTTCCACGTGCTGATGGTCTAATGCAATATCCACAATGTCATCATACCTTAAGCAAATATTCTGTTAAATGATGTCTAAGTTTCCCATATCCGACAGGTTTTTCATCTATGAATAATCGATAAATAGTTTGTGGAACATATCATTCTGGCAAATCTATACCTTTTGAATTATTGTAATTTTTTTGTAAAAATTCTTGAAAATCTTGGTTGTATCATGAATTCTCAAATCAATTTTCTCCTGGTCCAATTTCTTGGATCATTTCTTGGATCACTTCTCCATCTTGTAATGAAAGTTGTCTGAGTTCTATTTTCATAATCGTGTTATAGAAAATAAAGATACGGACTGTTTTTTACTCATATTTATATAAAAATCAATATTTCATATACAGCTTTTTGCTTTATATTCTATTGACTTTTTTATTAAAATCTATACTTAGTATCTATTTAGTTTTTTATGCTATCGAAAATGAATCCATTGAGAAATTCTGATGGTCAACTTTTGTTAGATTTTGGTAAAGACAATCAGCATGTCTATTATAATTCTGCTGCAGACGGTCTTTATGATGCTTTATCTTCAGACAATAAAGAATTATCTCTTGAAATGAGAGATTTGTATTCTATGTACGAATGACTTTCTGGTGTAAAAATGGACTGAAATGATCCTATTGTTAAACGTTTTGTTGTTCTTGCTGAGAAATATATCCAGAGAAATCCTGATCTTTATCGTGAATTTGTTTCTGAAAAAAAGATTTGCCCAGAATTTTCTAAATTTATAAATAATTTTGTTAATATAAATACTCTTTCACAACTTGACTATAACCAAGTCTTTTCAGCTCATATAGATCAAAAAATACAAAATATATATGCAATTAGACATCAAGAAAATATAGATACAACTTCAGAAATTCTTGAAATGATAAAACATTTAAACAAAGATGTATTGAAAACAACACTTGCAGATAGTATCAAAACATATTCTACAATGTATTTGCATGATGGACTTCTTACGAAGGATCTTGCTAAATTTAAGGAGTATAGAGATGAAGAAAAGTTTGAAATGGATGATATTTTTGTAGGTAATGTGGATGAAAATTTTTCAAAACTTTTTACTAGTTTCTTTTCTGATGAATTAGAAACTTTTTCAAAAAAACAAACAGAAAATCAATCTTCTGAAGATTCAATATTTACTCATTTCTTTACCTTTGTTTTGACTGATGTCCTAACTAAACTTGAAGAATATGTCCTTTTGTATAAAGATCAATTAAATGTTTATAGTGTTCAAGCTTTACTAGAAGATCTGAAGAGAAATTTTCATCTTAAGTCAAATCTCTTGTCTGCTAAAAAATAACTCAATAATTTCTATTTGCTTTTGAAAAGATATAGAATATTCTCTAACTGAGAATTTTATATCTTTTTTTCTTTCCCATGAAAAAAGTATCATGATGGATTAAGGCCTTGGCTATTCTCAATGTTGTTGGTTTTGTTGCGGTTCTTGTGATTAATTATTTAGCTAATGCATTGCCTATTGGTGGTATAAGTACTGGTGTATTATCTGATTTATATCCAAACTTATTTGTGCCAGCTGGATTGACTTTTTCTATTTGGGGGCTGATTTATTTGATGCTTAGCGTATTTGTTGTCTATCAGATCGTTGACGTATATAAAAAACAATCTAAAGGTATCGTACAAAAAATTGGAATCTGGTTTTTGCTGTCATGTTTGACTAACATTGCATGGATTTTTGCCTGGCAATATAAACAAGTGCTTTTGTCTGTAGGTATTATTATTTTGTTCTTGGCTGTATTGATTGTACTTAGTTATAAAGTGAGTATAGGTCATAAATTGGGAAAACGATGAGAAAAAATATGTGTTCAAGTCCCATTTAGTTTGTATCTTGGTTGGTTATCTGTGGCTACTATTGCTAATATTACTGCCTTGCTTGTGCATATTGGATGGGGAATGCGAGGAATGACTGATATTTTCTGGACTAATATAATGATTTTAATCGCTGGAATTTTGGCTTTGATTGCCTTATGGAGAAAATTTGATATTATTTATTCACTAGTTATTATCTGGGCTTTTCTCGGAATAATTCTCAAGAGACTTTCTATAGATCCTTTCTATGCGAGTAGTATTATTTGGATATTGTGAGTTTCTATCTCAGTGATTAGTTTGTGAATTGGTTTGAGATTTGAGAAGTGGAAGAAAAATTAAAGATATTTGAGATACACTAAACCATGGCTTTGTTGCTGTGGTTTTTTCTTTAAACCAAGTATTGACATTTCTTTCTAAATGTATATATTATTTTTCTAAAAACAAAAAACAAAACATTAAATTATATGAAAACATTATTTCAAAAACTTTTAGCAATAAATACCGTAAAATTGTTTTTCGGTATTCTTATCTTTGATTTTGTATGGTCTATCTCTGTGTCGTATGTGGCTGGGCTTTATCATCTTTCATTTAGTCAGGGGACAGCAACTACTAAAGAATTATTACCTATGTGGTATATTATTCCATTTGCGGCATTTCTTGAAGAGGTATTATTTAGGTTGTTGCCGATGGTACTGTTTGTAATCTTGGTCGATGTGTTTTCTTTCTTTAGAGATAAAGAATATACCGTCCTCTTACTTATAGGAATACTATCTTCTGCCTTTTTTGGCTATCTTCATGGTAACTGGGTGAATGTCTTTATTCAAGGAGTTAGTGGGTTTGTTTATTTCTTATTTTATTGGAAACTTTTTGTCCAGATAAATCAAGAATCAGACTCAATTGATGTATTGTTTCTTCGACCATTATTATTGGTTGTTGCATTACATACTACATTTAACTGTATTTGTATTTCTCTCGCTCTTATCGGTTGATTTCTGTATTTACAAATACTAAAGACATTAAAAACAAAACATTAAATTATATTATTATGGGAAAAAAGAAAAAACCTGAAAATTTACCGGCAGTTGTTTCTTACTTTGCATTTGGCCAAGACTGGGTAGAAAAGTCTGAATTTGCTGGATTTGTTCCTAGTGATGGAAGTCACTGGAAAAGTCAAAAAGAACTTTTTTGGAATCGGAGTTCTGATGAAGAACCATTGCTTATGGATATTACAAATGGACAAGAAACTATTTCTGTTTGTATTCATGGCTTTAGAATTCCTGAAGCTCCCCCTGTAATTGCTCTCGGTTCAGATGCTACAAGGGGACGTGTTGTCTTATGTCAGCGACTTATGAATGGAGAACGAATAGCTATCCATTATTAATTATTAGAAATGTATTTTACTAAAAAGCGCAATCGGATCCGATTGCGCTTTTTATAAACAAATGAAATACTTTTGTTTAGCTGTTTTGAAATATGGTATTCAATGCTTTGTGAGGTTGCATGAGCTCGATTTCTACATATTTTCGTGGCATTTCGAGCATCGCTTCTTTTTCAAATTGTTTGGCATCGTCTTCATTTTGGAGAACTATACCTGTAGGATTGAATTTCCTATCACAATACCGGCTATCAAGCAAAAGAAAAAGTCCTTCGATTATTTTCCCTTCTTCTTCCTCTTGTATCCTTACCTCTGTGTAATCAATCTTTAGATTTGCTTCGGCGCAATCTTTAACTATTTTTTTTGCTTGTTGTTCTGTGTGAACTGCACCAGAGAAATAAAGAACTCCTTCTTTAGTTTTGTCTAAAAAGACATAAATGTTGTTTTCCATACTTATTTTTTCTTTATAATTTGTATTTATTTTCTCCTTTATATATATTTGATTAATTAAGTCAAGTTTTATTGACATTGTATTTAAAATATATATAACACATCTAAATAAATAAACAAAAAAACAAATTAAAAACGTATGTATATGAAAAAATTAATTGTAATTATCTTGTGCCTTATTTGTATTGGTGTCTCTGGAGTCTATGCTCGATCAGGAGGAGGTGGACATTCATTTCACAGTTCTTCTCATGGTTTTGGTGGTAGAAGTTCGGGTCGTAGTTTGTTTGGTAAGAGTTCAAGTCGAGGTTTTGGAACTAAAAACTTTGGACATGTGAATGCTTCCAAAATCGGAGGTGGTGCTCGAGGTGTTCGAAGTTTCTCTAAAGGTGGCGCTAAGGCATTTGCTTCTGGGAAACGATCTGCTTCATCTAGGTATGTTGGCAAATCATTTGCTAAAGCTAAAACAATCTCCAGTTCCAAAACAGCTCGTCATCCATTCCACATTCACTATTCTCGACCGGTGTATTTTGTAAATCCGTATTATCATCACTATTATGGTGGTAGTATGATGCGACATGATACTGCGGTAGTTGATACTAACGCTTTCCACGGATTTGGAAAGGGGACATCTGGTGGAGCTGGTGCAAGTCAAAGAAATTTTGCTTCACAAGCTAACCAAGCTAAAAAAGATTCGACCGATATTATGGATATCCAACCCATAAATTATCTATCTGATTTTGCTGGTGTTATACCCTTCCCAGAACAAATGAAGATCAATTCTATGATTCGTCGGTATAAGAAACAAACTGGCGTTGAAATGGCTGTCGTGATTCTTCCGACTTTGGGTGAGGAAGTTGATATTGATGACTACGCTCAATTACTCTTTGATAAATGGGGTATTGGTGAAAAAGACATTAATAATGGAGTCTTGATTCTGATTACTACAGAAGACAAGATGTTGCGACTTCAACCTGGCTATGGTTTGGAAGAACTGCTTACCGATGCTGATAGCCGTGCTATTGAGGATGCAAATATTATTCCATCATTGAAAAATGATAAATGGAATGATGGTGTCCTTGGTGGTGTAAACGCTATTATCAAAAAGTTTGGTACCGCTACCATAGAAGCTACTAAGCAAGCTTATGCTGATAAGAAGGCAAAAGAAGAGGCTGAAAGAGAAAAAATGGTTGGTAATGTTCTTATATTCATTGCTATTGCTGGATTGATTTACCTTATGGTGGCAGTTGCCCGTAAAAAAAGAAATAGGACAATTTATTAAGGTATTGGTTGTATAATTAAGGATCCATGGAGTTTGTCTCTGTGGGTCTTTTTTTGTAATTTAAAATGTTTTTGGACTTTTTTTCTTCATTTCCCCGTTTTATGTAAGAAATAGCAGTTCGTCTTTACATTTCTTAAATAGTGTTTTCTATATATATTTACTTGACTTTATTATTAAAATAATTATAACAACTATACGAAGAGTGGTAAAATATTCTTCGGAAACGTGATCATTAACAGAAATAAAACACAATTAATATTAAAAAAATGAACGAAAATTCAGACAAATCCAACCCTGGTGGATCAGATTCTACCCCTGTTGGTGGAGGTAATTCTCCTGACAA
>Ga0302207_1001261_pt1 | contig 9741 bp, 10 predicted proteins | sample II_Fen_E2_2_FD_198792 | JGI IMG/M metagenome (GOLD analysis project Ga0302207, IMG submission 198792) | Peat permafrost microbial communities from Stordalen Mire near Abisko, Sweden - II_Fen_E2_2 | ecosystem: Environmental > Terrestrial > Soil > Wetlands > Permafrost | place: Sweden: Abisko...
TTCTTCTCTCTTCTTGATGCTCAAATACTTCAAACATTCAAACCCTTCAAACATTCAAACTCTTCAAACTTCTTTAGAACAGTCCCGGAAACAAATCCGTCAATGTCAATCCCGTTAGTACAATGATCACCATAACGATTATATTCACCAGGTTGATTGGCAACAGGTATTTCCATTCCAGGTTCAATAGTTGGTCAATACGTAAACGTGGGAATGACCAGCGAACCCATAAGCTCAGGAATATCAGCACTGCTGTTTTACCGAAGAACCATACATAGGTAGGGATATACGTCATGATCTGGTTGAATCCATCCCATCCGTGAACCTGGATAGGCATGTATCCGCCTAAAAATACGGTAGTGGCAATAGAAGCAATTATAAACATGTTCAGGTATTCGGCCAGGTAATAGAAACCGAATTGAAGACCTGAATATTCTGTGTGGTATCCGGCAGTTAATTCCGATTCAGCTTCCGGTAAGTCGAATGGTCCACGGTTTGTTTCGGCATGTCCTGAAATCAGGTACAATACAAAAGCAATCATGGAAGATATATGTCCGTTGAATAAATTCCAGCAGTAACGTTGTCCTTCGATCATGGTGGAGAACTGCATGGTTCCTGCCAGTACGACGATTGTCATAAGGGCAAAGCCTGCTGATAATTCGTAGCTCACAAACTGAGCACCACTTCGCATGGCACCAATCATGGAGTATTTGTTATTACTTGACCAACCGGCCAATAACACTCCGATAATCCCTAACGACGATACAGCTGTCACATACAATACCCCGATGTTGAAGTCGATGGCATGAAGTCCCTGTCCGAATGGAATAGCCCCAAAGGTAAGCATGGATGCTACAATCATAAAAACAGGAGCAGCAATAAACAGGAATCTGTCAGCGCGGTTAATCTTGATAAGTTCCTTAAGCAGGATCTTGATCATATCTGCGACACTCTGGATAAGCCCGTATTTACCAACACGGTTAGGACCTATACGAGCCTGGAAGAACGCTGTTATCTTGCGTTCTGCATAAATAAGGATCAGGGCTATTACCGCGTAAGCAGCCAATAAGGCTACACCCACCAGCACAAATTCTATCAGCAGCACCCAAAAAGTGGGTAAGCCGCTTCGAAGCACTGTGTCTAACCAGGTTGTCAGGTTTGAAATTTCTAATGGTTGTTGCATATATACTAATTACACTAATTACGAATTACACGAATTTTAAAACGAATTACACGAATTAAGACTATGTCTCATTCGTTCTATTTTATTGAAAAACCTATACTATAGAAATTATTATCTATTATATTACCTTCGCTAACAATTTCTTATTCCCCTTTAGGGGTTAGGGGTCTTAGCGGTCTATATCCGGAATCACGTAGTCCATTGAACCACCGATACCGATAAAGTCGGATATTTTTTCATTTTTGCAGATCAATGGCATAGCCGAAACAAGTGCCATTGAAGGTGAACGGAATTTTAAGCGGTACGGTGTTTTATCACCACGGCTTTCAATAAATACTCCGAACTCTCCACGGCATGCTTCCACCCGTTGGTAGTATTCACCTTCAGGAAGACGGATAATAGGTTTTGGTTTGTTGATAATATCACCAGCAGGTATATTGTCAATCAATTGTTCTATGATGTGCAATGATTGTTCTATTTCGTCCAGGCGGTTCATATAACGTGCATACGAATCCCCTTCGGTACGGATCACTTCCTTAAAATCCACTTTGCTGTACATGGCATAAGGGATATGCTTGCGGATATCGCACGACCAGCCTGATCCACGTCCGGCAGGCCCTGTAACGCCGTAATTGATGGCGTCTTCTTTTTTCATTACCCCGATGGTGACCATACGGCCCAGGGCAATCACGTTGTGTGAGAAGAAATGGTCGTATTCTACCAGTTTATCACGCATGTACGGGATAAAGGCTTTTACATCTTTCTGGAAGTCAGCATAAATGTCGAACATAACGCCGCCTACCACATTCTGGTTGATAATCAATCGTCCACCACAGGTTTTTTCAAATATGTCGAGTATGATTTCACGTTCACGCATTCCGTAGATAAAGGCAGTGATCGCTCCCAGGTCATTACACTGGCAGGCCCAGGCTAGAAGGTGTGAGTCAATGCGGTTCAGCTCATCCATAATGGTACGGATATACTGGGCGCGTTCAGGCACTTCAATTTCCGCTGCTTTCTCTACGCACATGCACAACCCGTGACGGTTAATGTTGGCGGACAGATAATCCAGACGGTCGGTGAAGTGAAGTATTTGCGGGTATGTCAGGCTTTCACTCAGTTTTTCAATACCACGATGGATATATCCACTGTGGACATCGATTTTCTTTACAATCTCCCCGTCCAATGCAGTACGGAAGTGCATTACCCCGTGTGTTGATGGGTGCTGTGGACCTATGTTGATAATATAATCGTCGTCTTCAAAAATGTTGACAGTTTCCTCCACCATTTTACCTTCAGGGGTTTCCATGATACGTGGGGCAATGTCGATTATTTCCTTGCTCTCCAGGGAGACAGGGTTTAATTCAGGGTTAGCATCATAATCCTTACGCAACGGATATCCCACCCAGTCACCGTTCAGGAAGAACTTACGCATGTCCGGGTTGTTGATAAAGCGGATTCCAAGTAAGGCAAACACTTCGCGTTCGTTGTACTGGGCTGTTTCGAATAAATCGCTTATGGAATACAACAGTGGGTTTTCACGGTCGCTGGTGTTTGTTTTCAGGACAATTTCTTTCGAAAGGTCTATAGAAGAAGAAAGTAAATAGTTTACGCCCAATTCTTCGCCACGGTCCATGCCGATCAGATATACCAGAAAATCGAATGGCAGAGCTGCATTGTCGCGTAATGTTTTGGCTAACAGGTGAAGTTTTTTTGGTTCTACTGTTACCGTCAGCTTCTGTTTTTGTTCAATAACAGCTTCCGGAACAGTTTGAAGGATTAACTCTTTTATTTTTTCCATTTCTTTTATAAAGTCACCGGGTGCCGCTCACGGTCTCCGGTCTTGATTTATTTTTATAATAGCCTTAGGCTGATACGTATCAATTAACGAATTAATGAATAGGTAATGTATAACTTATGAAATGTCCCTATTCCTGCATAACACGGAACACGGAACATTGAACGCGGAACTATCTCTGTCTGTTTCCCAAAAATTGTTCAACCTTAATCTTGCGTTGCAACTGCATTAAACCGTAGAAAAGCGATTCAGGACGTGGAGGGCAACCAGGTACATATACGTCTACCGGAATAATCTGGTCAACTCCTTTTATTACGTGGTATGAATTGACAAACGGTCCTCCAGAGATAGCGCAGGCACCCATGGCCAGTACATATTTTGGTTCTGCCATCTGGTCGTAAACACGGCGGATCAGTGGTCCCATTTTATGCACCATGGTTCCGGCAACAATCATCAGGTCGGCCTGACGTGGACTGTTACGCGTTACTTCCATTCCAAAACGTGAAATGTCGTGGTGTGCTGCAGCAGCTGACATAAATTCAATACCGCAACAGCTTGTGGCATAGATCAACGGCCATACCGAATTAGAGCGTCCCCAGTTGATCAGTTCGTCGATCTTGCTAAGAACCACATTCACCCCATTGGCTTCAAGTTCCTTGATATATTCTTCCAGGTACTCGTTGTCCTTGAAATCTGCTGTATGAATTCCTTTTATATTATCTTTTAGTTCCATTTTAATACTCCTTTCTTCCAGGCATACGCCAGTCCCAATCCCAGGATCACGATAAAAAACATAATGCTGTATAATCCCTGCATTCCCAGGTCGCGCACAATGGTGGCCCAGGGGAACAGGAAGATTGTTTCAACATCAAACATTAAATACAGGATAGCATAGAGGTAATACCCTACTTTAAACTGCATCCAGGAGGTTCCGTGTGTTGGAATCCCGCACTCGTAAGGTTCTCCTTTTTGAAGGTTGAAAGATCGTGGGGCTAATAAAATTGCCGTACCAAGGCCAAGAATCACCAGGGAGATTCCGGTTAGTAAAACGACCAGGAATAGCGATAAACTGCTCATAAATATGAATAAATATAGTTAGCTTAAAAACGCTGCAAAGGAACGACAATTATTTTTATTCCACGAATAATTTTAGCTAAAAAACAACTCTACAGCAGCGTTGCATTAATTTGCAATCCCGAGTTTGCATTTGTATTAAATTGCTGTAAAACATACGTGTATAATAAATCTGGAAAGCGGTTGTTAATCGCAGTTACAGTATATTATAGTATATTAAGATTTATAATGTGAACTTTTTGGGAAAACTGTATAAAAAAACATAACAGGATTGGATCATACAACAAACCTTTTTCTAAACATACAAACCTTTTGTTGTACGAAGTACACAAAAGTGTTTTCTTGTGTTTTATTTTTTTGAATTTTTATGAGCTAAGAAACCACTCAAAAGTACTTCGTACATTTTGAGGTTTGATCGTCTTGGATTTGAGGTGTGAGCGTTTACTGTTCTTTTTGAGATGAAACCCGTATATAAATAGGAAAATTAGAAATGTGTATTAAATATTACATAAACATGTAGCATAATATACAAATAATCTGTATATTTGTCGCAATATAATAATCTTAACCTGATTTTTAAACACACTCAGAAAATAGATATATACAAATCCTTATTGCCTGGCGGAGTCTTTGCGTAAACTCCCCGACAACCTATATAACTGCCTGGAACTTTATTTTTATGTTGACATGATATTGATGAGGATTTTTCCTGAAATTATTTTGAATGCAATGTTGTTCATATTTCAATACTATAAAATCTATCTAAAAGCGTACAACGATGAAAAAACTAACGCTTACTTTGTTTACATTTTTATTATTTTCAAGTTTTTCTTCCGTAAAAACTTCTTCCGGAGTTTATATCTGTACTGACAGCAATGCTAAAACCTATCATTCCAGCTATTCTTGCAAAGGGTTTGGTTCCTGTAAAGGAGATATAAAGGGAATTTCTATGGAACAGGCGATTAAAATGGGAAGAAAAAGTTGTAAGATTTGTTTTGAAAAAGAAATTGAGTAGCGGCATATAATGTCGTATTTTTTAATATTAAATGACCGGAACGTGAATAGAGCTTTCCGGCTTTAGGAAATTTATATTGAAATGGCTGATGAAATTACGGATCAACGTTACGTGTGAACTTGCCGATTTTAAAAACAAGTAACAAGAAAATCTTCCTTCAATCTTGATAAGTAATTGCTGTGATGATTTTTCTGAGTTAACTGTGATTATCCTTTCATTAAAGTATTGAATCTCTGCATATCATTAGAATTATCATAACGTATAGCAAAAGTAAACAAATGGCTATAGCTACCCTTGCCCTCCTGTCAGAAATTTACTACATGGCAGATATACATCCATTCTACAAAAAAGCAGAAGTAAGATTCTGTTCCATAAACGCACCCGCTTGATCGCTTGATTTTGAAGTTTGCTCAATGGCAAGTTCTCCAACATTTCTTTTACACCCGGTTTTAGTTATCCCATAGTTATCCCATAGTTGTCCCATAGTTGTCCCATAGTTGTCCCATATCATATATACTATGGGATAAAGGTGGGTTAACGGAGAAATATCCTTGTAAAAATGGTAGAAAAAGTAAAATACAGTGATGAAGACATCTCAGACTAATGGTAACACGAAAAAAAGAAAAAGGTACGGCATTCCGAATGGGCCGGTTTTAGGCATCTGATGCTTTTTCAATACCACCCGGAAGGTTTCAGGGTAGGAGGGAAGGCAAAATAGTATCGGTTTGCGGGATAAATCGTACAACATAGCATGACGTTTATTAACCTGCGTTGCACAATACCCTGCTATTATAAACTGAAAACCCGCATAAACACTGACATTTTTAATTATGTTTATAAATAATTATCTAAAATGTATGATTTTATAAAAAGGTTCTGTATTTTTGCCAAAAATAAATCGCAATTAACCTGTTCCTAAGTACGTACTGTAAAAACCAACAACTATGAATCCCTATGACCCTGTAGAGTATTTATGTGAACTTGCCGATTATGTCAATAAAAAGCAGGAATACCTTCCTTCCATACTGGTAAAAAACTGCTGTGATGATTTTTCTGAACTAACTCTGGCTTTAACGCAGAAACATATCTTAAAACTTCAAAATCAGTTTTAATGCCCTTTTCAATGAAAACACCTAGTTCCTTGTATATGCTTCGTTGTTTTTTTTTGGTTTTGCAACCGAAAAGTTCATCTCCAAGTGTCTATAAACACCGTTCCTTATGAATCGTGGTCTCATTCATCTTCCGAATGTAGTGGAATGAATTTATTCAGTGGGAGTATAGCATCATCGACTTTAGTAAAAGCGGAGAAAAGGGTGCGAAGGGAATGTAACATTTGCTATTAAATTAATTTGAATGTAATTAAGCAGAATAATATTTAAAGAAGTCACTGATTGGCATAAAAGTATAATAAATGCTGACTTTAAAAAAAAGGACATCTAAATATTAAAACATTAATAAATTAATATTATGATAATTTAATAAGTCATATCATGAAAAGAACACTTATTATATCATTTTTTGCCCTTATGGGTTTTTGTCTTTTTGCTCAAAACAAAGTGGCAGCAGAAAAGCTTGTCAATGAAGGAGTCCCTTATCATGACAAGGGAGATTACGATGGTGCCATAGTAAGGTACAACAAAGCCCTGGAGCTGGATAGTTGCAATTTGATGGCATTAGCCGAAAAAGCATATACCTTGCTTAGTTTGGGCAAATATGAAGAATCCATAGTTTGTAGCCGTAAAGCAATAGATAAACATCCAGGTGAACCTGAATTAGCAACCGTGTATGTAACTTATGGAACTGCAACCGATGAACTCAAACAAACCGATAAAAGCATAGAAATATATGATGAAGGTATAATTCAGTTCCCGAATGCTTATTCCTTGTATTTCAATAAAGGCATAACACTGATGAGCGTAAAGAGAATGGAAGAAGCAATACCGTGTTTTCAGAAGTCAGCAAAGCTGAATCCTCGACATGCAGGTACCCAAAATGCCATTGCAAGAACGTTAAGGAAAGATATAAATAGAATTCCTTCCATACTTGCTTATTCCAGGTTCTTTGTCCTGGAATCTGAATCGGAAAGAGCAAAAGTAAACCTTCAAAGCCTGGAACTCCTTATGAATGCCAACGTGGAGAAAAAAGGAAATAAAGGAGTAACGGTTACTGTTAATCCTATAATATTGAATGATACTACTTCCACTGGCAAAAAAGACGAAAATAGCTTCGGCAGTACGGATCTTATTTTGTCGATGACCACTGCCCTGGACTTTGATAAGAAATATAAGAAAGAAACAAGTGTGGACCGATTTACACGAAAATTTGAAACTCTGTGTGCTTCATTAAGCGAAACAAAAAAAGATAAAACTGGTTTCTTCTGGAGTTATTATGTCCCGTATTTCCTGGAAATGAAAGATAAAAATTTCATTAAAACATTTGCTTATATTACATATAAATCCTCTGGGGATCCTAACATAAATGCCTGGTTGAAAACGCATAATGATGAGGTAAAACAGTTTTATGACTGGTCTGTAAATTTTAAATGGTAATAACTGATGGATCCGGCAATTGATTCGGGTCATACTGTTGGATCGGATATGTCTTTCCTTCATTTGCAAATGATTCCTGCTGTGGTTAGTGGTATTATACAATAGTTGTCTGCATTATAGGATAATAACTACGGGATATAATTATGTGGATTTTGAGTCTGATTGTATTTACAAATTAGGATATACGAATCAAAATTACATTGGTTAACCGGATAACCCTGGCAATGCGGAACGATGAAAAGAAGGAAGATTAAAACTGATAATACATCATTTATTAAAAACTTCTAATTCAAGTTTTTAATAAATGAAAGATTACTTTCCATTTAATTTTAATGCCAACGGCTTTAAAATTATTTTGAGTTCATGTAATATCTTCTTGTAGTCTTGTATTGTAAATAATGATTTTATATATAGAGTTAAAAAGAGATTCAAGATTTGTAAAATAAATCAAATTTTAAAAGTATCAATTAAAATATAACATGAAACCAAAGAGTTCCTTTATGAAATTAATATTACTGTTTATTGTTGCCAGTGTTTTTACCGTTAGTACTTACGGGCAAACCAGAAGTGAGATAATTAAAAAAGCAGGTATTTGTTTTAGCCAGAAAGATTATGATTGTGCTGAGACCAGTTATAAAAAAGCCATCGAAATGTCCGAAAGTCAACAGGATGATTTGTATATTCTGTATGAAAATCTGGGTACTGCACAACGGCGGAATGAGAAAAGGAATGAGGCAATGGAGTCATACAATATGGCGGATAAGCTGAGCCCAAACAATCCGTTTATCCTGACAAACCGTGCCTCGTTAAAGAATCAGCTAAAAGATATAAAAGGTGCGTTAGAGGATTATGCCTTATCGCTTAATATTGATTCCTTAAATGAAGAAACACTTATAAACCGCAGTCATATGTATAAGGTAATGGGTGACACCGTTGCTGCTTTGAAAGATCTGGAAAGGGTGTTGAAATTTAAACCTAAAAGCCTGGCGGCACGGAATAATTATGCGGATGTTATGATGAACAAAGGTAAGTATGCAGAAGCAATGAAAGTATTTGATGAATTGCTGGACGAACATCCGAATGAGCCTATATTGTTGAATAATAAAGGAGATGTGTACCTGAAACTTAAGGATTACGAAAAGGCTATGGAATTTGTTAATAAGGCAATTAAGATAAAAAGCACTTACGACGTGGCTTATGTAACCCGTGGAGAAATTTATATAAAGATGGGTGAACTGGCAAAGGCAAAAAAAGACTTTCAGAAAGCAATTAAACTGGGATGCGAAGAAACCAAGGTTTTTAAATTGCTGGACAAATGCAATTAAATGGCTCCGGTTTTGTCCGGTTTTGATCAATTGAAGGCATAGTTCAAGTCAGTATAAAGACGCAATTTGTACTAAAAATATGAAATATGTTAACTAATAGAAACTACTACTAACACAAATCTAAAACAATGAAAGATTATTTCGCATTCAATTTGAAACCTCAACGGTTTATAACCGTATGGATCCTGTTTCTGGTGCTATTTATGGTACCATATGTATATTTTGTTTTGAATATCAAAAATATAATTCAACCGCATCAACCTTCAACTATATTAGAATTTTACGGCATTCTGCTATTGATAATTGTACTATCGTATGCTATGATTTTCTATATGGTAAAACTAACCATTGAAGGGATTGAATTTAAAGAAGAGTCCTTTGTGTTTGAAGGAACTTTCGGTCAATTTATAGGGAAGTTTATCTTAGGGCTGTTTTTAACCATTATTACATTGGGTATTTATTTACCCTGGTTTATTACAAAAATGCAGAAATTCTATGTCGATAATACCTCGCATGACTCGCATGAACTGGAATTTGAGGGTGCTGCAGGCAAGCTGTTTAAAATCATGTTTTTTGCTATCTTTCTGCCCATAATGACCATGATAATTATACTGGTATTTATTCTATTCAAAACAGGTAATTACAATCCAAAGACTTTGGGTTATTATACAAACCTGATAACCTATGTGACATTGATTCCTTATCTGTATTATTTATATAAATGGATGGTGAATGTAACGTTCAAAGACTATACCATCCGTTGGGAAACAAGTTTCTGGAATTCATTCGGTAAAATA